>OFEH01000482.1_pt1 | contig 12658 bp, 14 predicted proteins | sample 1521031 | NCBI WGS metagenome assembly OFEH01 (sample SAMN05518350, study PRJEB24110) | hypersaline lake metagenome | isolation source: Grendel Spring, Yellowstone National Park, Wyoming, USA | place: USA:Grendel Spring, Yellowstone National Park, Wyoming, USA | collected 2011-11-16
TACCAGGCTCAGCCCTACCAGCCGCAGGTAGGCTATAGGGCAGGCTACCAGCCTGGACAACAGCCTGGACAACAGCCAACCCAGCAGGCCCAGCAGGGCTATGAGCAGATGCAACAGGAGCTACAACAGCTAGAGCAGAACCAGGAGCAGATGCCAATACTATCGCCATATGCGTCCCTCTCCATATTTACACAGCCCACGGCGCCGTGGTGGTTCAGGTCTAACAGGGCGCCAGAGAAGAGGGCTTACCTGAAGGAGGTGCTGGCATTGTAAATGTTCCAGCTCTACGACTTCAGCCAACAGGGCGGCGATGTTGAGGAGAGGGCGGGGGCAGGGGCAGGCTCGCTCCTAGTTATAGTTGTCGTAGTGGCTGCCGTCCTTGTAGGGCTCGCTCTCATTTCACCCGTGACGCATGCCCTAACTGCGGTCGAAACAATTACAAAGACTATAACATCGACAAGCGGGTACACAGTATACGTAATTACCGAGACCATATATGACACCATAAGCTCTACGACGATTTGGGTGAGCTCAGAAACTGAAGTTACAACAACTGTGACAACAGTTGTGACATCTACGAGCGCCAGCACGGTTATATCAACTGCGACAACAAGTGTAACGACCGTAGTTTCAGCTACATCAACCACAACGGTGACAACTACTGCGGCCAGTACCACAACAGTTACAACAACGGCAACGATAACATCAACCGTTTCAGCTACATCAACCACAACGGTGACAACTACAGTAACATCATATAATACGGTTACCACAGTTACAGCTACATCTACTGCCGCTACTACAACCCTCTACACAACTTTGGCAACGACTGTCAGTACTGTGTCAACTGAGACCGTGACAAGCGTGCTGACGGCGACCACGGTTATAACTGAGGTTCCGACTACAACAACTGTGACGCTTTCTGGCACGTCTACCGTCACGGTGACCCTGAACACGACCTTGACAACGTTTAGTACCGTTAACAAGACGGTGACCTACACGACCTACCTTACTGGCACAACTACTGTCAGTATAACCAACACCACTACAATAACATATCACGGCACGGTGACTACTACGATTACTAACACGACAACAATAACGATCAGCGTGACGAAGACTGCCTACAGTAGCACAACGACGATTTACGCCTCGTTTACAAGCACCGTTTATAGCAATACGACCGTGACGAGGCTCTTCTACACGACGGTCTTCAGTACGGTTAACAGCACCACTACCTTGGCCACCACCATCACGAGCACGACAGTCATAACCACGTCCCTCCCGTCAAACACTACAAGCATATACCTCACTAACACTACAACGACGGTTACGTCATTATCAATCACGTGGAACCTGACGGTCTACCTGACAGGCTACAGGTACGCTTCGATGACTGCGGTGACCACGGTACCGCTCATGGAGTCCGTTACGACGAGCGTCTCGTACCTCTACACCACTAACACGACCGTGACGGCAACTATCGTCGCTCATATGACCATTATCATAACAAAGGAGAAGACAATGGTCACATATGTGGCGCCGAGCTCCCCAGGCGTGTACGCCAGCACAGGCTTCTACGTTGCGTTGCCAAGCCAGAAGATAGCGCTCCCAGGCTGGTTCATGTACGCCGTGCCTGTGAACAACAGCGTGGCCGTACTGGTTGCTCAGCCTCAGGGAAGCTCCGCAGGGACAGCTACATTAATTATCAATGGAACCACTTATGCGGTAACAAACACTACTGAGGTGGCAATGCCCGCGAACGCCACCTTCGAGGCGCTCGCCGACGGGGTTACCCTTGGACCCATGGCCATGGCCCCTGCGACCATGACCCCAGTAGTGACTTCCCTGCCAGCTGGGGCGCTGAGGGGCGTCGGCGCCATCCTCCTCACGGCCATAATGGCAGTCCCGCTGTTAGCCGCTGGCCGCAAGAGGATGATCTATGTGATCCCCGCTGTGTTCATTGTAACGATATTCCTGGCCGACGCCATAGGTATCGGCCTCGGCTACGTGCTGTTAGCCACGGTAATAGCGGCGGTGGCATCAGTATTAGTTGTCCTGGCTGGCAGGGGTGAGAAGGGTTGAACTACAGAGAGCTACCGCTTATTGCCATCATGGTAGCCATCACGACAGTAACGTTACTTACTGCTATATACATGCCGCACGTAAGGGCCTTAGGTGTCGCCACCACCACTACAATATCTACCTCTACTACGATTCACACCTCTACTACTGTGACCGTTACCTCAATCAATAGCTCAGCGGTAACCACCGTCACAACAACCGTCACGACTACCTTAACGTCAGTTGTCACAGCATCGCAGACGGTGACATCAGTGACAACGGTGACAAATGATATAACGTCCACTACTACCGTAACTACAGTCACGCAGACAGCGACAGCCGCTACTGCCACGCAGACAGCGACGGCGACGGCGACAAGCGTGGTATATAGTACTGTGTCTACGACATGGCTTACGACCACCGTTACAACAAGTGTGACCGTCTCAACAACCGCGACGGCCGTCGCGTCTGCTACAGCGACTACAACCGTGACGGAAACAAGCACCGCAACTGTCTATACTGCCACCGCGATGGTCACCGTAACCTCAACAAACGCAATACCTTACACTATTACCTCCACAGTCACGGGGACGGAGTACCTTTACAAGAACACTACATCGGTCACCTTTGTGATAGCGAGGAGCGTCACAACTACGATACCGATAACGCAGTATGTCAACACTACCGTCGTAATGTACGACACGACGCAGACGGCCCTCTACAGCATGTCAAACTACGTCACAGTAATGAACACGACCTATGTAGTCCTGTCCAGCACGGCTTACGTGACCATGAACAGGACTATAGGCCTCAGCGGCTACTACACGGTCTACGTTACCCCGACCGTGGTCGCCGTCAGGACTGTGAGCGTGAGCGCGTCGAGGACGACAACAATTACCGTGACAAGCAACGTGACCCAGCTCGCCGTGTACCTCGGGAACCTCGAGAAGATGGACGTCACGCTTACGGTGAATGGAACGGCAACTCTCACATCGGTGTACGTCATGAGGGAGACCGCGATAGTCCTCGGCACGGCCACCCACTTCCTCAGGCTCATCAACTCCACCACATACATCACGGTAACCAACTTCTACAACATAACCTACGTTAAGGGCACGACGGTCTCAACGATGTATGTCAGCGAGTCGACGACTACTGTGAGCTACACCAAGTACACGAGGGCTACGATCTACGGCACTAGTTACGTAACCAACGGCACGGTTACCGTGACTTCTACCGTGGTTCCGAGGGTTCAGGGCTTCACAATGAACGTCAGCGGGATGTTCTTAAGCGGCGCCTACTACATAAGCGTGGGCCCGCAGGCCTACGCCAACGTGTTCTACCTCAACCCGAGTACTGCGGTGGCCCTCCTGGGCAACTACACGCCAGTCAACGCGACCATGTACGTCATGTATAACGGCACCACCCTGGCGACGGTGACGGCTGGGCAGGTGAGCACAATATATGACGCGCCGCCTAACGTGACCGCCTATGTGACAGCGCCGAGCTATACTGGGACGTTCACGGTTTACGACGCCAATCAGTCGCCTATATCTTACCTGTCCGACTACGAAGACCTGGCGTACGTCGCATTTGTGGTAGGCGTCGGAATCCTGAGTAACCTGTTCTTCAGGGGCAACAGGCTACACGCGATCATAGGGATGATCTCGGTAGCGATACTTGGAGGCGTTGTGGGCTACGCCTTCGGTATCCCGCTGGCCTACACCTCCCTGGCTACGGTAGTCCTGGTGATCTCTGCCGCGGTTCTGGCGATCGTTGAGAGGAACAGGGAGACCACGATAGAGGACTGAGCCCTCACGATTAAATGCGTCAAGCATGACTATACCGCAGTTTTATGGTATAGACGTACGTAGCTGTTTCAACTTTCATACAGGTTTCCTAGCCGAATCGCCTTTTTGGTCTCCCTCCTTACAACATATGCTGGAAGGGGAAGCAGGATCAGCAACAATATGGTCAGTATCGCCTGTTGAGATGTAAGGGGAGCAGAGATTTTAGTTAAGCCTGAGGCTACGGCCCTCAGATAGATCAAATACGAGGCTAAAACGAGACCGCCTCCGAAAATACTAATAGCTGTAATTATATGCGCTATTGTTGTCATTATCTTTACTTTCTTTATAGCGCCAAGCCTCCTCTTAGTAATAGAGCTCCGCAGGTCATCTTTGAATAGATATATGATGTAAAGCGCGGCAATGTTGAACTCGAGAGCACCAAGCCAAAGGATCAAAAAATCCGTAAATTCATTACCGTTACAAGGCGGATATGTGGTGCCCAGGTATATGATGCCCACGAAGATACCTAATATGAGGAATAACGGCGCGATCAACTTTATGATCACTTTCAATAGCTTCTTTTTTGGTACCTTCTTTCTGTCACTCATAACCTTCGCCTGCGTTCTAGCCAGCATAACTTCTAACGCAAAAACTAATAAGCCGTACAGGCTAGCCTTCTCCTTTCCATAACCATCTTATGGGTTCTGGCGTGCAGCTTTCTTCGGTTAACGACCTGGTTAAGCCGAGCAAGGCGCGCCTACTGGCTTTAACTCTCCTAACGTAACAATAATATAGGGTGCACCGCGTGAGAACAAAGTACAAAGTTGCTTTGGGCCTCAGCGCGGTAGCCCTCCTAGTTTTCATCGGGCTGACCGTTCATGCCGTATCGGCTTTTGTCAAGAACGCACTCTCTATTATAGGAGGGCTCTTCGGCTACGTGATATATGACGTGTCTTTCATAGTATCGGCCGACTTAGTTTATAATGGGATAACAAGACATTTTAAGACAGCTAAGAGCAAGATCGCGTTCAGCCTCGGCGCAATTGCACTATTAGTTTTGACTGGGTTTGCCGTGCACAGCATTTCAGTTCACGTGACGGAGGCCGCTCAGAGCGTTTATGATGTTTTTACTGTGTCGTTCGCATTACTTATTTCTGTGATACTTCTCGACATGGTAATTACCGAGATGAAAGATATGGAATACAGGGCGGTAATGGTAATGGTAAGCCTCGGCATAGCGTTGCTTCTGCTTAACACAGGGCTCCTCGGGCACATAGCGTGGGCCCTCGGGAAGGGGCTCAAAGCGAGCTTAGACTTCAAAGCCCTTCTAGCGTCCAGCGCTATTAGTGCCTTTGACACGCTTGGCCTTGAGGCCTTCTATTTTGGCGGGTTCATCTATCCTGCAGAAAACGTGCCGAAAGGACGCGGACATCGGCAGGTTATGTCGGAAGGCGATTAGGCCATACTGGCTTCCTCTCCGCTCTTTTTATAGCTGTAGGACGGGAGGAATTTAGAGCATGACTTTCCAGCTTCGCGTTCCGTTCATACATTCGCGGTAATCTTCCGTAGTTCCTCACGCAGGTTTCTAATTTCTAAGCTGACAAGCGCGTTATAATTACTAATGAGTTCATGTAGGTAATTAGCTTCGTGCTGTAATTTAGATGCCACCCACTCTAACGGCACGCCATCTTTTATATCGGCGTACATACGAATGAGGGTCATCATATCTTCTTTCATATGGCTAAGAAGTTGCTCCTCAGTCTCAGTGACGCCGCTGAGACGAAGCGTAGTAATGACCGAAAAAGCTATGCTGAGCACAGAAAGGGCTTCCTCTATTTCTCCAAGGTAAAAGACAGCAGCAGCTTTTGTTACATCATCAGCCTCGGCCTTATAAATGGTTCGTGCAAAATAAGGTATGAATTGATGACGGGCAAAATCTAACATATCATTTATACTTGTTGCCTGCCTGATTAATTCAAGGACTGTCTCAGGCTTAAGCTCGTACTCACTGGATTCTGAGGGCATATGGATACGCCCCTCACTCATATAGAAGTATGGCCTAACAGACGTATATAAACGTTTTCGTGGGCGGTAAGGACTTAAGGACGCCATGGTCTATGACATAACCTGTATTTCAATACCGCAGATTTGGGTATTGAGGCCTGGCACGTTTGGGTGTTTTAAACCCCCCAATCCTCTGAAACCCCTGAAACCCTTTTAAACCCCCGGAGCCACTACTAGAAACTGGGCCTGTGTAGCCCGAAGGGTGTGGGCATGAGCGAGGCAGGGGAGAGGAGGAGCGTGAGCGGGCTTGTAAGGAAGCTGATAGCGGTTGTGTCATGGCCAGCTATCTTAAGCGGCGGCGTAGCCATAGCGTTCGGCGTATTGACAGCTATTTACAACAGCTCCTTTATGGCATACCTGGCCGCCTGGTTCTTTTGGCTAGCGTCTGAGTTCGTTTATGCTAAATTTGTTATTAACAAGATTGGCGATAAGCTTAAGAAGGAGGCAGAAGAGGTGCGACATTGTGATATGGGCACTAAAGTGGTATGGTCGGTTCTTGGTGCAGGGGGAACGCTGGCTGCCTACACTCTGCCGCTTGTTTTTGGTTCATTGTTTTATTACTTATTTATATTATACCTTCCATTTTCATACTATATGAATGTATTCACGGGTATAGAAAACGACATAGCTGGTCTATTGGTATTAGTTGGTATTGCTATAACTATAATAATAATACTCTATATCCATAGCAAAATAGCACCAGATCCTGAGGTGGTAGGAATCTGACCTCCTCCGCCAAGGGCGAGGCCTTCAGTTGTAACCTTATTGCCTTATAAATCTTTAATGCGAAAAAGTAAGCGGAGACAGCCATGACGAAGTTGAAGATAGCCGTAGTTCACACGTTCTTTGACGAGGCTGGCGGCGGGGAGAGGCTGGCGCTGGAGATGGTCAGGGCGCTCAGGGAGCTAGGTAACAAAACAGACCTCTACACGGCCCACGTGGATGAAAGGGCGTGGGGCGTCCTGACCAGCTGCCTTGAAGACCCTCCAAGGCCGCTACCGCTGGGCGAGCCACTCCTTAGCAAGGCGCTCAGGCGTACTGGGAGGTTCGTGAGGCTCAGGAGGCTCTACACCATAACGCATCTAGCTGACATGGTTAAACGGGTCACAAAGGGCTACGACCTAGTTATAGAGACCCAGACAAATGTGCCTGTGTCCTGGGCTGACGCGTCCTACATACACTTCCCTGCGATAATAGACTACATGGCCTTACAGGCCAGGGCTAGCGGCCTCAGGAGGCTCTACGGCTGGCTCGTCGTGAGGAGGGCCAGGTTGCTGGCTAACAGCACGAGGTCTGTCATGACAAACAGTAGCTGGACCGCTGAGTACGTGAGGAAGGCGTACGGTAGCCAGAGGGTTTACGTTGTTCACCCCCCGGTTAACGTCGAGGAGCTCCTCCCGCTGGGAGGGGACAGGGGCAAGATCGTGCTTACCGTCAGCAGGATATCCCCTGAGAAGAGGTTAACGGCCATAGCTGAGGTGGCAAGGCTCGTCCCTGAGGCGGAGTTCTACCTGGTCGGTAGCACCAGCGTGTACTCGGGGCTTGTGTTGAGGGAGATCAGGGAGAGGGCTGAGGGTCTAAGCAACTTCCACCTTGAGACTGACGTGCCCAGGAAGAGGATACTTGAGCTGATGTCGAAGGCCTCCGTTTACCTTCACCCTCCATTCGCAGAGCACTTCGGGATAGCGATCGCTGAGGCCGCTGCGGCAGGGCTTGTGCCAGTTGTTTACAGGGACGGGGGAGGCTGGACCGACATAGTGTCGAGGATAGACAAGGGGCTCGGGTACACGAGCGTCGAGGAGGCCGCGTATATCATTAGGTCGTTGCTTAGCGACCCTGGGAGGCTTAAGGAGCTCTCGGCGAGGGCCAGGGAGGTGGCAAAGAGCTTCAGCTATGAGAGGTTCAAGGAGAGGGTCGGAGAAGTGATCGAGCACCTATAAGAGGTGAGCGGGCGGAATGGGTCAGTCTTACATCTCTGTCATAGTCACTGCCTACAACAGGAGGAAGTACCTTCCCTTCGCCCTGAGGAGCCTTGAGGCCCAGAAGCTTCCAAAGGATAAGTTTGAGGTGATAGTGGTTAAGAACTTTGATGACAAGGAGTCTGACGACATAATCTTGAAGAACGGCTGGAAGGAGGTATATAATGATGACTCCTACCACGGCAGGATGGTCCTGGCGGGCCTTGAGGAGTCGAGGGGTGAGGTGATAACGTTCCTTGACGATGACGACATGTATGTCAGCAACAGGCTCGAGGAGGTCTACAAGGCCTTCGCGTCATATGATAGTCTCGTGTACTTCCATAACTCTCAGATAATAATTGACGAAAATGGGAGTGTGTTTGAGGGATCCCTGCACTCTATTCTTATCTCTAAGAACCTGATAGGAGGAAGCCCTATAGTTATCGATGCTGATAAGTTGCGGGGACTTGCCAAAAGATATAACGTGAGCGTTATCGACTTAGCACTCAAAGTAAGGGCCTATCCGTGGCATAACAGCAGCTCGTTAGCGGTCAGTAGGGGCGTTCTTGAGGCTGACGCCCACTTGCTTAGGGAGCTCCCGACGGCCTTTGACGTCTTTGCACTTGTCAGCTCACTAAGTGCTGGGGGCCTCCTGTACTTTACTGACGAAAAGCTGACGCTCTACAGGGCGCACGGGGAGAACTGGTCCTTAGCGCCTGTAGCTAAGGGAGGCAAAGAAGAGGCGCACCTAAGGTATATCAGGTATAGCATACTGGCACTTATCGCTTGCAGGCTCATCAGCCTCAGGCTACTCAATGATGTGGCTAACTTTTGCCTATGCGGAGAAGAGCGTATGAAGAGGACATTATTAATTTCATCATTGTCATGTATTGGCGCCTTGCCTCCAGAGCTGAGGGTCAACATATCTGATGTCAGGTTGACTTTAAGCTGTTATAAAGTTGGGCACTATAAGAGAAGGGCAACACTACCCCTTGTTATGGGGCTCCTCTTCCTTAGCCCCATTATCGCGTCGCCTAGAGGAAGGCTCATTGTAGGCAAATTATTAGAGCGCATCCGCAGATCCCGAGCTTCTTGGTAGCGCATACCTTCGTATAATCTGAACGCTAGAAGATTAAAAGCCGTGCAACCTTAGAACACTATCAAAAAAGCAAGTTAAGTTTAGGCATCTAGGCCTTTGCTAGGCCTTCAGTTCTGCTTCTGCTGGGGCTGCTCCTTCTTTTTCCTGGCCAACCCAGGTCACCCTGTTTTCGGGCCAGCTCTACTTTGTCGCAAAATGTTTTTAAGGTGTTATAGCCTTGTATAGGTAGATGAGCAGGCTCTGCAGAAAATGACGCAGAAAACAGACAAGATGCGTTATCAATTATCAAATGCTAACTTCATACCTATGTATGAGGAGGAGGTAGAGAATTTGAATGACTGTTGCAAGGACGGCCAACACCAGAGCAGTACCTACCATCCTCAGGGCGACGCTTCTAGTGTAGGCAAATAACAGGCGCTCGGCGAACCCAGAGAGGAACAGCAGAACCAGCACGCTGAGGCTGAACGCTATAGTGTTCCCAGCCCGCATTAGCGCTACCCACACCTCTGTCATAATGGAGGGTTAAAGGCCTGTGAGACATAGGGAGCCCAGAAGCTTCAGCATGGAAAGAGGAAGGCCAGCCTGTACGGCTTTTAACTTTCATGTTTAGAAGTTATCCAGGTGAGGGTTATGAGTGACAGAAAGCAGATGCCAAAAAGGAAGCCATTGAAGGAGCTCATAAAGCCGATCATGCTGTTAATTCCCATAATAGGTATTCCTGTAAGCATCATATATCTGCCTCTTGACAATGCATTTATGGTGTTTTTGATCGCTTGGCTTTTGATTCTAGACTTCAACCTTATGGCGCTTAACTACACATATCTATCCAAAGACGACCTCCAGAGTCCTAACGCTAAGAGGAGGCTTAGCGCTATAAGGGGTATAAAGCTAGAGGCGGCAATAGCGTACATATTTACTGCTTGCGGCATTTTTACAGGCGGTTTCGTTTTGACCTCGTATTTGATCTATCTGAGAGCCGTAGCCTCAGGCCTAACTAAAATCTCTGCTCCCATCACATCTCAACAAGCGATCCTGACCATATTGTTGCTGATCCTGCTTCCCCTTCCAGCATATATTGTAAGGAGGGAGACCAAAAGGGCGATTCGGCTGGGAATTGAGAACGCGGAATTCAACTCCCGTTAAAAAGACTTATATACATTGTTCTACATAGAATTAGCTGGTGGAGCAAGGTCTGGGTGAGCGATATGAGTGAGTCCGTTCATGAGATGCCCTCTGGGGGGATCGTGGATCGCTTAATGATGGCGGTAATGGACGGGTGGATGAACGACATGCTGAATTCCGAACTTCATCCGTGGGATTTCGCCGAGGGAACGCTCTTTGAATTAGATAATATGACTTTTGAATTAGATAATATGACTGATGAGACTCTGAACAGGGAAGATCTAGTAGATTTTCTGGCGCAGTTTGCATATGATGCGGCAGACAACTTATGGATAGATAAAAAGAAATTTGCAGAGCTGTGGAACAAGCTCACGCCCGAGCAAAGGAAGGCTTTCCTGAAAGACTTCTACCACGGCGTGCTGTTATACGGTCTCAAGACCTTCTTAGATACGGTAGGCGGAGATCTTAATCTAAAGGACGTTGAGGACTACCTCAGCGGAAAGATAAGATTCCAAGACCTAATAAAGAAGGCGGCCAAGGAGCTTGACATAGAGGAGGACTACGCACCTTACGACGAAGAAGCTAAAAGCTTCTGGGCTGGCGCATCCCTGGCCTACGACGCGAGCGACGAAGAGCTTAAGGAGCTTGTGAGGAAGTACGTGCTTCCGCAAGCTGTGAGGTAAAAGTAAAGTTGCATGACTGATAAACCTTGAACCTATCCAGGCTTTCTTTTTCTCCATGCGAAAAGCCCTATATATGCTCCACATCCTACCTTAGAGCGGAATGAAGAGCAAAACCTAAACCGCGTGTCATCCAAAGACCCTGTTAAAGAACTGCTCCAGCGGGGACGGCCCCATCGCGTATACGTTGTATGTGATGAAGCATGAGTGCACCTCTATGACGGCGTTGGGCTGGCTGGCGCCTATGAAGAGGACGTACTTGCCCTTCGTTAGGTTCACGGCGAAGCTTATGTTGTTACCGTAGACGTGAAGTATTGCCTGCTCTATGTATGCAGCAGAGCTGTTATCAATGGTCACGCCCCATCCCGTCGTCACCGTGTAGTTCGACATGCTGGCGTCTAGCCTGATGGTCAGGGGTTCGCTATAGTAATCGCTGGCCCTCGTGAGCCATACGCTGATCGGCGTGTTAGATGACATGTTGCAGTAGAGCGTCGCCCAGCTGGCGTAGTCCTCGTTTATGATGATGGTTATGTTCTTCTCGACTACTGGGGTGGCCCATACTGGGGTTGCGTGGACGTAAATTATGGTCGGCGGTCGGAGCAACAGGCCCAGAATGAAAATCACCAGGGCGGGCACGCCTATGCTCAGCGCAAGGCCCTTCGGGAAGCCCCTGTCCGCCACCTTCGGCACCAATTACTAATTATGCGGAAAGCCTAAAAGGCCCGAACCTGGCCTATGCTCTCATGGAAACACTTATATACATTGCACTACATAGAATTAGGTGGCAGAATAGGGTCTGGGTGATGTGAATGAGTGACGCATCATATGTTAACGAACTAACTCCCGAAGATGCCATGAATATACTCTGGTTTTACGGTGAGAAGATATGGGAGAAAATCGATGATAAAGTATGGAAAGGCGAGCTAGAAGGCCCATTCTGGGTGTGGATCTATGATGCGGTAGAACGTTTAGAGCATGGCCCTGAGCCTGAGACCCTAATAGAGCTGGTCGAGCCCACCGAATATGAGCGCAACGAAATCTATCAACTATGGAGCAAGCTCTCGGAGAGGCAACGCGAGAAGCTAATACGTGACATAAAGCGGGATCTTGCAGAAAGAGGGCTTGCGAAGTTCTTGGATACATTAGCAAGTAGTCTCACAACCTTTATTAATATGTCAGCTGAAAGCAACTATGAGAGGCGTCGCGTTCTAAAGGACGTACTGGATAAAGCCTATCAGTTCCTGGACGGAAAAATCAGCTTTGATGAGCTAATGAATTATATAGCTGAATTGCTATCTATACGAGAGCGTAGTAGTCATCCTGAGCTCTTCATGAAAGGCGTGGCCTTAGGTAAATATTTAACCAGGACTGAACTTAAGAAGCTCGTGGACAAGCTTCTCGTCGGAGATCTCGACAGGGAACTCAGCAAATACCCAGAACCTTACTGATATTTCGTCCAAGTTAGGCTCCTCATTCTATTTCTTTTTGCGGAGCGTCCGAAAGGCCCTAACCTGAGCCTTGGTTTTCTACAAAATTGTAGAAAAGCATGGCGTGAGGCGAAAGCACTAGGGCCCGCGACCCTAGGAGACGACCCCCTTGGCGTCCATGCGGGCCCTGAGGGTACGGGCACCACGGGCCTGAGCGGCCCTGCCCTTCCCCCACCATATACTTAGCCATCTCTCATATTTAAGTCCTAACAGCTGAAAGCCTTGTCTTTTAAATCGGGGAGGGGGTCAGACCAGGGCTTTCAAGTACATCACACACCTTGAGAGGGGCCCAGAGCGCTGGGGGGCGTCCTAACAAAATGCTGGAGTAGCTCTGAGTCGTTACAGCGCTGGGGGCCGCTGGGGGAGGCTGGCCCCGCTACATGCCAGCGACCTT
>OFEH01000483.1_pt1 | contig 12638 bp, 10 predicted proteins | sample 1521031 | NCBI WGS metagenome assembly OFEH01 (sample SAMN05518350, study PRJEB24110) | hypersaline lake metagenome | isolation source: Grendel Spring, Yellowstone National Park, Wyoming, USA | place: USA:Grendel Spring, Yellowstone National Park, Wyoming, USA | collected 2011-11-16
CTCAACGAGGGGCTCACCTGCCAAGTTGAACGAGGTGTTCATGATCAGGCCCTCACCCTTTATTTCCTTGAAGGCCTTGATCAGGTCGTACCAGGTCCTGTTCTGGTCCCTGGTCACCGTCTGCGGCCTCGCCGTCATGTCTACGTGACAGGTGACCGGGACCCTCTTACAGGCCTCCTCATCCTTGTAGCGGAACATCAGTATCATGAACTCGTGGCTCACGGGGTCCCTGAAGTAGGCTTCCTTGTCCTCGTCCAGGAGGGATGGGGCCAGGGGCCTCCACCACTCCCTCCCCTTTATGTCGTTTACGACCTTCCAGTACTCAGGCCTGGTTGGGTCAGCAACGATTGACCTGTTGCCCAGGGCCCTAGGCCCCAGCTCAGCCCTCCCCTGATACCAAGTTACTATCTCACCCTTGGCCACCAAATCTGCGACAACGCCAACGTCGTCACCTACGTACTCCGCCTTGAACTTGCTCCTCTGAATGACCCTCTTTACCTCCTCGTCAGGGTACTCAGGGCCCAGGTAAACGTTGGTGAGCCTGCCGTGCCTCATCCTGCCCCCAGGACGTACTCATACACGTAGGCAGCTGCGCCTATCGGGCCTCCTGCGTCGTTAGCGGCCGGGAAGATGAACATCTCGTTAAATATCCTGGAGTAGTGGACCTCCATGTTGGCCTTAGCGTTCAAAGCCACTCCCCCTGCCAGGGCAACCTTGTCCTCACCGGTGTGGTCCCTGGCCCACTTAGCCGTTGCAAGCATGGCCTCCTCGGTCACCCTCTGCACTGCCCAGGCGACGTTCGCGGCGTCCTTGCTGAGCTCCCCCCTGGGGTTCCAACTAAGTGATTTACCCCCGATGACGTTTTCTGCTATATACGTGTAAATGGAGTCCCACTCGGCCGGGACCTTAGTCTTAACCTTCTTGCCGTTAACCAGGATAGCGTAAGGCTCGTCGCCCTCAGGGTCTATCTTAACGAACTCCCTGATCCCAACGATTCTCCCAGGTGGTCAAGATGTCCTCGGGAGAATCGTTAACGTTCGTGGAGAAGAAGTACCTCCTTCCAAAACCCTTATAATCGTCTACAACGAGTAATTTTATGGGGATACACTTGATAAAATATATGGCAGACATGACTACTTTAATATTCTCACCACATCCAGATGATGAAACTTTAGGTTGCGGTGGATCGATAGCTGCCAGAAGAAGCTCTGGTGAGGAAGTTTATATAGTATTTATGACTGATGGTAGATATGGATCTCCTTTACCTGAAGAAAGGGGATCTAAAGAGCTGATAGAAACGCGGAAAAAAGAGGCATTAAATGCTTTAGAAATTTTAGGAGTTAAGAAAGATAATATATATTTCTTAGATTTTGAAGATGGCCATTTAAGTAAGAGCAAAAAATTAGCCTTATTAAAAGTCGAAGATATAATTAAAACTGTAAAACCTAATAATATATATTTTACATCTCATATTGACGCTCATCCAGATCATAGTACTACTGGAGAAATAGTTAGAAAAGCTATTGGAAATTTGAATATAAATGTTAAACAGTACTCATTCATGATTTGGAAACCGCGATTAATAGCACGAGACTTAAATATATCTATAAAATTTATAAAAAGCTACTTCTATAAACCAAGAATAGAGGTCGTAGATATTTCCAAATATCTGAATATTAAGTTAAAAGCATTAGAAGAATATAAAAGTCAAGTAAAATGGTTTTCAAAAGAGTTTCTATCTAGATTTACTACAAATTATGAGACTTTTTTCATATAACGTTCATATAACTTTTCGTGTAATGAATAAGGACTAATCAGAAATAAAAGTGAAGCAGCAAGTAGTTTTATCGATGTAATATCTTTAGCGCTATTCATATACTTAATGGCTAGCGATAGTGCTTTTAGTCTATTATTTAATGAAGTACTTTCGTATATGGTAAAGTAGAAAAAATCGGCAGTATATTCTAAAAAAGCAAGCTTTCCTGCAAATGTGTTTTTAAATTTATTTTTATTCTTTCAGAAATTTCAGATCTAAATTCATAATATTTTTTGTTTTTCTCTATAAAGTCAGACAAAGTATATTTTCTTTTATATGCAAAATGGTTTCCACTATGTAATCTAAATAATGTTAAAGGTTTCATATCTATTACTAATCTACCTCTTGAATTATGGCTAAAATAAGCCATTACAACTTCAATAGAGTATACTATATTTCTCAGTTTATCTGTGTTAACTATGTTTCGTTTTATGCATTATGAACTTAAATTAAAAGATATATTCGATAAAAACTTTTTAGCCGTTCTAATGTTTTTATCAGAGTAGTCTAGTCTATGTATTTTCTCTTCCTATTTCCTTTCCTTGTTCATCTATAAAAATTTTTGAGTTATTATAAAATGAAATATCTGCATTAAATTTCATTTTAACTGTTTCTAATTTATTAGATACAAAAATATCATCATTGTCTAAAAAACATAATATTTCGCCATGGTTTTTCTCTATTCCAAGAGCTACTTTTTCCTCTGTGGCTTTGGCATCAGTATAATAAGTATAAATTCCGTTTTATTCTAGGTACTGATAAAAATCTTTAAAATTTTTCACTACTAATATTTTATATTCATTTCTGGTTAGTGTCTGATTTAGAACAGAATTAACAGCGTCTAAACAGGTATTTTATATGCAAAATGGTTAGAGCAAATAGGTGCTGGAATTAATTTCACACCTGCAGGATTTTATCAATACGAACAACAAGCAAATGAAGGTAATTACAATACACAAGTTCAATGGTCTCCGGTAGCATCAGGACCATATATGATAAAATCATATACACCAGGACAAAGTATTGTTTTAGCTCCAAATCCATACTTTAATGGAGTTCCCGGAATACCTAAACCAAATGACACTGTTATAATATATTGGGTTAAAGATCCAAACACTGCTTATGAAATGTTCTCATCTGGACAAGCTGATATAGTAACTGGCTTACCATCTAATTATATACCATTAGTAGAAAGTCTAGAATCATCAGGACAGGCATCAATGTATGAATTTCCAACATTATCAGAGTTTTTCTTCACATTTGTGGATAATATATCACAATCTGCACTACATACATTAAATCCATCATATAGCATACCATCATATTACTTCGCAAATCCATTGGTTAGGAAAGCTTTTGCTTATGCTTTTAACTATACAGAATATTTAAATGATATAGTTGGTAACGTAAAGTATCATTTTGACTTCGCAAGTCCATATTGTGGAGTTATAATACCTGGTTTACCATATTATATACCTCCAAGTGAATTAACGGGTTGCCCAACGTTTAACTTAACTTATGCAAAACAATTAATGGAAGAATCAGGATATTATAACATATCAGTTAACTTCCCAATAATAGTATCAAGCGGTGATACTGTAGACTTCACTGCAGCAGCTATGTGGGCACAAGCATTACATGAAATTGACCCATATATAACTGCTACACCATTATATGAACCATTCTCAACAATAATAAGCTATGAAGTACCTGGTGGAAACCCAATGCCAATTTATTATTTAGGATGGATAGCAGATTATCCATTGGCAAGCGATTTCGTTAACGCAATGTATTTGCAAGGAGGAACTTACCCTGGTCCTAATGGATGGAATGTATCATATTTTGAAAACCTAAGCAAATACTATGCTTCACAAGGAAATACATTTTTATCACAACTATATGCAAACGAATCACAACAATACAATGAATTAAACAATTTAATATTACAAGCAGATAATGCAGCTGAAGCAGGTAATACAACTTTAGCACAACAAGATTATAAACAAGCAGAACAAATAGCAATTAACCTATATCTATTTGTTTATACACAAATGCCTAATGAATATTGGATAATAAAGCCATACATGCACGGGTATAATAACCAGATAAGTTATGAAGAGAATCCAATGATTGGTGGCTCAGGAATGTCACTCTATTATTGGTGGGTTAAAGGATAAATATCGATATAAATAAATCTTTTTAAATCTAAACGATAACTTTTTTTCTTTTCTATTTCTTTTTAAACTCGAGAGTAGGTTTAATAGTGTGGGGGGATGGATTATAAAGCTCTGGCAGTACGCTTTGAGAAGAGTATTGCTGTTTATACCTACATTATTAGGGTTAACTATCATAGTATTTGTTTTAATCCACATAGGAGGAACAAACAAACTTCTAGCTATGTATCTTAGTCCAAGGTTAACTGGTGCTGCAAGACAACAAATAATAGCTGAACTAAATCAAAAATTCCATTTTAATGATCCCATTTATATACAATACTTTTACTGGTTAGCTCAAATATTCCAGGGAAATTGGGGAATAACAAACACTCCAATATTTAGTGGTCCAGTTACGCAAGCAATAGAAATATTTTTCCCAAATACATTAATTCTTACTATATTTGCTGCAATATTGATATGGTTAATCTCAATTCCTTTAGGGGTACATACTGCGGTTAATAGAGACAAGCCCTCTGATAATGTAATTAGGGTTGGAAGTCTTACTTTTTATGCTATGCCATGGTATTTAATAGGAATAATACTTATAATAATATTTGCAGTTTGGTTAAAAATATTGCCCATTGCAGGAACTGTGAATCCTAGTATGGTCTCAGATCTTTCATGGTATCATAATGGTATATCATATCCAACACATATATTGCTTATAGATGCATTAATACACGGGAACTTTATGGTTGCAGGTAATGCATTTTTGCATCTAATAATGCCATCTGTAACATTAGCGTTAGGAGTTATGGCAGCTCTTGTAAGGTTAATGAGGGGGACAATGCTAGAAACTTTAGATCAAGATTTTGTTAACTTTGCTAGAGCCAAAGGTGTTCCTGAAAAAGTTGTGATAAATTTGCATGCAAAGAACAATGCGCTTCTCCCTGTTATAACAAATTTTGGGTATCTGGTGGCAGGTCTTTTAGGTGGTGTAGTAGTAATTGAAGATGTTTTCTCTTATCCAGGTATTGGAATGTGGTTAACCGATGCTATGATAAACAATGACATGGGAGGAATTATGGGAGGTACCTTATTATTTGGAATAATATTGGTTGTAACCAGTTTAGCATTAGATTTAATCTACGCTAAAATAGATCCAAGGATAAGATATTGAGGTGAATTATGAAAGATGAGTAAAAATAGTAATGTTAAACCGGATCGTTTCAGAGAACTAAAGCTCTCTTTACAAGTATTTTTTTCAAATAAATCTGCTGTTGCTGGTTTGATAATCTTTCTATTTTATTTATTTGATGCTTTGATACTTCAATTTTTCCCTCAAATTTTGCCCTTTAAACATCCTTATCAATTGACACCTAATTATGCAAATCCTATACCAGAGCCGCCTTCATTAAAGCACCCATTTGGGACTACATACCCAGGGATAGATTTATTGAATGCTGTTATAAAATCTATAAGGCTTGACTTTTGGCTATCATTAGAGATAGTTATACCAGGTGCAATAATTGGATTAGTAATAGGGATAATAGCAACCTATTTTGGTGGATGGATAGACGAAGTTTTAATGAGAATAACTGATATAGTTTTCAGTATACCTTACTTAGTTTTAGCAATAGCTATAGGTTACGTTTTAGGTAGAACTCTGCAAAGTATGATGATAGCATTAATATTAGTTTGGTGGCCACTATATGCAAGGTATGCAAGGAGTGTTACGTTGGAGACAAAAGAATTAACTTTTATAGAAGCAGCAAGAGCAGCTGGCACCAGCAATTTGAAGATAATGTTTAAACACATACTTCCTAATTCATTGCCTCCAGTATTTGTTCAAATTTCATTGGATTTAGGAACTATAATGCTTACTATATCAGCATTGGCATTTATAGGTTTCTTGCCAGCGGCAAACTTACCCGAACTAGGATATTTAACTAGTTTAGGTTATGGGTACATACAAACAGCACCTTGGGCTATGATAATACCAGGTTTGTTTATAGTTTTATTTGCTTTAGCAGTAAACCTTATGGGTGATGGGTTTAGGGATGTTATCGATCCTAGGAGGAGGAGTGAGTTATAGATGGAATCAAATCAATTAAAAAGCAGTATAGCACCAATAGTTAAGGTTGAGGATTTTCATTTACATTATTATACTAGGAGAGGAGTTTACAAAGCATTAAACGGAGTCAATCTAGAAATAAGGAAAGGAGAGGTATTAGGAATAGCTGGAGAGAGTGGATGTGGAAAAAGTACATTAGGAAGAGCAATTATGGGTTTGATCCCTAGGAATGCAGCTGTTGTTGATGGTAGGATACTAATAAATGGAAAGGATTACTTAAAGCCATTAAAAGAATATTATAAGAATAACAAAAAATTCAAGCCATCTAAAAATGCAGATGTATTAAAAAAGGTAAATAATGAAATGTCTAAAATAAGAGGCCAAGAGATTTCCATGGTATTTCAGGAACCAATGACAACATTAAATCCTTTACTTCAAGTAGGATATCAGATTGCTGAAGTTCTGCTTTATCATAACCCTGGCCTATTAGCAAGTAGAAGGTTATCAAGGTCAAGGGCTAAAAAAGAGGATACAAAGGCAATAGTTAAAATATTAAAAGAAAATGGACCTAATGAAAAGTTTGAGCAGTATTTAAAAGAAAAGGATATTGTTGGTTTAGAAGATCAAATATTAGCTATATGGAGAAGGAAGGATTTACATGATTTAAAAAAGGAACAAATGATAGAAAAACTGTGTTGCGAGCCAATAAGTTCTTTTGTCAAAAACTATTTAGAGAGAATAGAAAAGGAAAATAAATTACCTAATTTTTCGAAAATCCCAATAATAGGAAGAATTGTTAAAAAAGAATTAATTAAAGAAGGATATAAGAAAGCATCCGAATTTTTGGGTTTGTTAGGAATTCCTAATTCAGACAAGATAGTATATATGTATCCACACGAATTAAGTGGGGGTCAAAGACAAAGAATAGTTATAGCTACCGCAATGATTAATAGTCCTCAACTTGTTATACTTGATGAACCAACAAGTGCTTTAGATGTAACAATTCAAGCACAAATTCTTGAATTAATAAAAGAGTTAAAAGAGAGCATAAATTCATCATATATGTTTATATCACATGACTTATCAGTATTGGCAGAAGTATCTGATAGAATTGCAATAATGTATGCTGGGCAGGTTGTAGAAGTCGGCAATAAGGATTCTATATTTGATCAACCTAAACATCCTTATACCCAAATGCTAATGGAAGCTATACCAACTATTGAAGCTCACGAACTAAAGGCTATAAAAGGTGAAGTCCCAGACATGAGGAATCCTCCAAAGGGGTGTATGTTTAGGGATAGATGCCCGTATGCTATGCCAATATGTGCTGAAAAAAGACCAAGTTTGATAAAAATTGGAGAGGACCATTATGTTTCATGTTTTCTATATGAAGGTGATAGGTTATGATAATAGCAGCTAGAAATTTAAGTAAGTTTTTTGATGTTAAAGGAGTGAAAAACGCTAAGATTAGAGCAGTAGAAGATGTTAATATAGAAATAAAAGAAGGAGAAATAGTTGGTTTGGTTGGAGAAAGCGGTTCAGGAAAGTCTACTCTAGGCAGACTTTTGATTAGGTTAATTGAACCAACTTCTGGAGAAATTCTATATAATATACCTGATAAGGAATTAGATGAATTCGATATTGCCTTGAAAAACAAAGATGAAAATGCAATCAAAAAAATTTTAGATAAATATTCTATTACTAAGTTGCATGGAAATGAATTAAAGAAATTTAGAAGAAATGTTGGAATAGTGTTTCAGGATCCGTATTCATCATTAAATCCAAGATTGAAAATTGAAGACATAATAGCTGAGCCAATAATAGAAACTGGATACTTAAAGGGCAATGAAGCTAAAGAAAGAGTTTATGAATTATTGGACGAGGTTCAGTTACCAAGAGAATTCAGCTTCAGATATCCGCATGAATTAAGTGGGGGTCAAAGACAAAGAGTTGCATTAGCAAGAGGAATAGCGACCAATCCCAAATTGGTCATACTTGATGAACCAACAAGTGCTTTAGATGTATCTATACAAGCAGAAATTTTGGAATTGCTTAAAGATTTAAGGGAGAAATATAATATCTCTATGCTATTAATAACTCACAATATCTCTGTAGTATCCTATATGGCAGATAGGGTCTTTGTTATGTATGCGGGTAAAATTATGGAAAAAGGTACTAAAAACGATATTATTAAAAATCCTGAGCATCCATATACTCAGGCGTTAATATCTGCAGTTCCACAAATAAAGAGAACTAAGATGAGAATTGTATTAAAAGGCGATCCACCTAATTTAATTAATCCTCCAAAAGGATGCAGATTCCATCCAAGATGTCCTGTGGCATTACCAACGTGTGGTTGGACAGCGGATGAAGTTAAACCAACATTAGATTACCTAATTGATACAAAATATTTCACAGAATTTACAAATGCTAATATAGAAATCAAAAATGATTTGGAATTAATTGCAAATAATGTAGATATTAATAAATTAAAGGAAATAATAAATATTGAAAAAGAAAACTATAAACCTTTGTTGTCTATAAAAGATATTGTTCAAGAGAATGGATATGTAGCTTTGAAGTTATATCAGTATGAAACGCCTGAGCTAATTGAACTAGAAAATGGAAGAGAAGTTGAGTGCTTATTATTTTCTCAAAAAAGCAAAAATAGTTAAATTATTTTCATTATTTTCTCTTGTCTATATCCAACTATAATTTTTATATAGCCTCTAAGTAATTCATCAACTTTAGGATCCCCTGTATCGACAAAAAGATATTTTAGAGAATTAATTTTAGATCTAGTTGATATAACTATAATGTTTTCCCTTCCCACGAGTTTAATTACTTCTGGGCTTATTTGTTGATTTCCTCTTCCAAATAAAAAGCCTTGTCCACCAATGGGAGTTACTATTATCTTAGACCTTTCATTGTTTATTAAATTTAAAATTTCTTTCTCATTTGCATCTCTTTTAATTATTTCATAGTTTTTAATAACATCAACTCCTAATAATGTTTTTTCAATACCAATTTTTTTAAAAACATTATATGTCGTGGAACCAGGACCAACTATATAAATTAAGTTAGGCAGCATAATTTCTTTTAGATAGTTTGATATTCCTTCTATTTCATCCTCATCTATACTGATAACAGCTTGCTTACCAGAAGCGACCATTCCATCTGACGAAAAAGATTTCATATAACCATACAGTCTGATTACTAGTTTATTTTTTCTAAATTCATCCTCATCTATATCGAGAACCTCCTTCAACTTTACATTTACATTTTTATAGTAGTAATTTTCTAGGGTTATAGCAGCGTCTCTTGGACTCTTAGCAAAAACAGCACTGTACATTTTAACTCCAGAGGGGATTCCAATAACAGGAACAGATTCTTTTATAGCATCATAAATATCTCTAGCAGTTCCATCACCTCCAGAAAATACTAAGACATCGATTTGATTACTCATTGTTTTGGCACAATTAATCGTATCATATTTATCGGTTTTAAATTCGCTGTGAGCACAATTAATAACCAAAAATTTTTTTATCTTACTCTGTCTTATCACATGTTCTCCCATAATTCCATTCGGTACTAAAAAAGTGAATTTATCGTATAGGTGTAAGTTGTTCAGAAATTCCATTGTTCTATTAATAGATATTGGATTTGCACCTAAAGCTATTGCTTTTTCATATAAATTCCCATCAGTACCCTTTAATCCAACCTTTCCTCCCATTCCTGCGATAGGATTTATTATTAGGCCTATTTTCATGTTTTCGGCCTCATATACTTTATTATTTGGTCAACATTAAGACATTTCGATGCATAAGTTCTTTGATTTGCAAAGATTAAATCTATTTGTTTTATTGCGCAATTTAGATCTATAAATTCATCACCACCAAGATCTTTTGCCATTTGAATTAAATTCATTGCAGCTCTTTTATCTCCTTCTTGTGCCTTTGCTAGAGCTCCAGCATATAAGACAAGAGATTGCAGCTTTTTTTCGTTGTATGATTTCCATGGATTTTCCATAAATGTATGCGCAAGCCAAAATAGTTCATTATCAAGAAATAATATAAAATCAGATAATTCTTTCCCTTTTTTAATTTCTGGTTCTCCAATAAAAATATCTAGTATTCTAGATCCGATTGATTTTGTTATCTTCTCTCTCAGAATCTTTGAATCCTTGCAAAATGCTACAACTTCTAAATGGGTTAAAGAAACCCTTATTGTATGGGGACATCCTAGATTGCTTAGTTTATCCTTTAAACTATTTAAATCATTAATGCTATATCCATTGTTTTCTATTACGTATAGTACCCTATCCATTTTTCTCCCTATAATTATATACAACTATAGTTTATATTAATTCTAATTTATATTTAATTTCATATTTAATAGTGAACCTTTTATATTAGCAAATCAATTTCTTTTAGTTTCAAAAGATTAGTTTCGCATATTTATTATTTTCGAGTAAGGTCTCTTTTAAAATACGTTTATTATTTAGGGGGGATTCGTTGAGAAGAAATTTAAGTGAAATGGTTGGAAGTATTATAGTTTTAACGATTGTATTGGTATCTTTAACATCGTTTTATAATTTTTATCTAAAGGACATTAATGAATCATATAAAATTATGAACATATATCAAAAAAGGATTTTTGAGACCTATGACCCTCCTTTGATGAGTATGATTTATAATAGCAGTGGCCTTTATTTATTAATAGAAAGCTACTATCCCATAAATTTATCATATATGCTCATTGTGTTAGGAAATCAAGAAATTATAAAACCAATAAACCTATATACCAAATTTAGCGTTATTCCATTAATAAAAGATTATAACTGCACACAAAATGTTTCTGTATTTTTAGTTACTGACCATGGAACTATAATAACATACGATCCTTACTACGATCCAAGTCTTAACAAAATTCTAACGAATCCTAGCCTTGATTATTTTTCTTGCAGGTTTTTAGCAAGTAATGTTTCTCTGGAAAAAAATTATGATAAAGACTCAAGTACATTATTTAACAATTCTTATTTTGTATCATTTACTCCTCCAAACGTAAATTATTATTATGTTAACATTACAAAGCAATTTAACATTAATGTAAGTGGAAACATTAATAATAATTTGAATATCACATTTAATATCAATAGAACGAAATTTTACATCAATAATAATGGCATGATATATCTTGGCAGTTACTATATTAATAATACGAAATTAGAATTGTTTGCAGGAGTTTATTATAGTAATCAAAATTGTGTTATTTATGTATATATTTATTCAAATAATACAGCATTTTATTTAATTAAGGGTAATATAAGAGGGAATATTGTTTTTACTGCTTCTGTATTTTTAATGCCTATAACTTCAAATAACGCTCCTATATTGTCTTTGTATGGGAACATAAATAATTATACTGGTACATTAAATTATACCAATACTCTAATTAACGGTAATAATAATCAGGCAACATATGTAGGTGCAGGAGAATTAAATGGATATACTATAACCTCTGGACCTCTAGTTTTTTATTATTCAAATATTGGGTTGTCTCAATCGTTTAACATAAATATATCTCTTGAACTAGAAAAACTATACAAATATAATTATACTAAATCATATTTTTTGCTTCCACACTACAATTATATTGAGTATAAATTACTATTATCAAATCAGAGTCCCAGTATTACATATAACCTGTATAAAGCGATTTCTATTATGAATTTTCAATACCCAGAGTTAGTGTTTAATACTTCTTTTGGAAATATATCAAGAATCATTGATAATAGCTTTCACATTTTTCAGGCAAAGTATTATAATTCTTATCTTGTTTATTTTCCTTACTTAATTTATTATTATGATTCTATACCAGCTTTTACTCTAAAAAATACAAATGGTTTAAAATATTATTTAATTTTACATCCAGCTAATGTATCCCCATTTATATTGAATCCGATTATGATTGCTAATATAAATAATTATTTTTATTTTACTTCTAACAACAATTATAATCCTAAAATATATTATTCAGGTATAGATATTAACCAGAGCATTATTTACAATTTTATTAATGGAATTGCATATAATACTAATTGCAATCAAAATATATTCTTCAATTTGATTGCAAATAACGGAGAATTTTTAATAGAAAACGAATATATTTACGGTAAAAATTTTACTGCGAACTTGAATAATGGATTGTATGCCTATGTTTGTTTTAACAATTTAACTTATGATTCTGTAAATCTCGCGTATTTCTCATAAATGACCTTCTCCGCACCTTGAAGGGAGAGAGTTCTTTAGGGCGGATCATAGGTTTGTAATTTACCACCTTCATTTTCATCACTTCATAGTTAGTGTGTAGAGATTTCTCTACACTTCCCGGTCTGAAGAATTACAAGTTTAATTTACCCTTCTTACCATAGCTCTGTAAAGTACGTTATGATAAAGCGAACGACAAACCTCGCCCCTTCTAGAAGGGTAATTTTTTAATCAAAAATACTGTTACTATTTGAGATGCCTTTAGATGCCTTCGTCTGGTCAACTCTTAAAACATGAGGAGCGGGAGCCGATTTCTCCCGCAA
>OFEH01000490.1_pt1 | contig 12581 bp, 13 predicted proteins | sample 1521031 | NCBI WGS metagenome assembly OFEH01 (sample SAMN05518350, study PRJEB24110) | hypersaline lake metagenome | isolation source: Grendel Spring, Yellowstone National Park, Wyoming, USA | place: USA:Grendel Spring, Yellowstone National Park, Wyoming, USA | collected 2011-11-16
ATTCAAAAAGTTTAATAGGAAAGCTTCGATATGTCAAGAGTGCTTTAGCATGTTTCAGATAAGCATGTTCTTAGAATGCACTTATCACACGACAACACGGTTTATGTGTTCACGATGTAGTGAACTTATACACCCAACGTCTGCTTGGGTTTTTACGTCAAAGTTAAGTCTTAATTTGAGAAATCATACTGGTTGTTAGACTTGATGTTGGAGTTGTTGTACATTACACGGTAACACGGTACTGAATGCCGAAATCAATATCAACGTCCTTGTCTTTAAGACTTGTGATCTCCAGCATACTCTGGGGATAAAATTACTGCAGCTAAAAGTGCTGCACAACGCTACTCTTTTCATCTTCAACCTACTAAAATTTTTTATTTATTAAAGGGGCGTATGCGCCCCCTACAGCCTTAGATTCTAACATCATTTGTCGGCAACAATGATGTATTCTTTAGGATATCTTCAAGATTTCCTTTAATCTTTCTTATCGCAACCCTTGAACATTTATACCAAGGAATATTAGTTTTTGGGTCGGTATAGCTGGTGGTAAGGTGATTGAAAGTACCGTTCCAGTGGTACATTAAACCAAATATCATTCCAGGAGGAGGAGCATCGTTTACATATACCAACGCCACTACATTACCTTCTAAGTTATAAACCTCAACCATATCTCCGCTATTAATTCCAAGTCTTCTTGCATCTTCTGGGTTCATTTGTATGTATGGTAAAGGAACAGTCGCAACCTTTTCTGGAAGGTATCTGTCATTGTAGGCTGATTGCCAGAGTATTTGGCTTCTTCCCGTAGTAAACCAGAATGGGTATTTACTCTCGTTTTCTCCTTGGAAGTACTTGGTGATCTGGGGTGGGTAGAACTTCATGGGATCTGGCTCCCATGGGTCAGATCCATACCATTTAAACTTACCATCCGGAGTTCCAAATCTGTATACGTATCTTCTTTTTGTGCCTACAAGCTCTCCGGTTTCAGGGTCTATGCGAGTAGGAACTTGTATACCTTTCTGACCTACTTTTCTGAGATATTCATATGTAACACCTTTGAAGGATTCTTGTGGTAGAAGTGCTTCATCTGCCGCTGGAACTCTATTGTCTGGGAGATAATGTGAATTCTGTAAGAAAACTTCTTCAGAAGTTTTCCAATCCATTCCAGAACAGTATTTAGCTGCCTCATAGTTTCCTTCAGCCTCATATAATTCCTTCATTCTTGTAACAATTCTTCCCCATATCCACCAGTCTGGTTTTGCATCTCCTGGAGGTGCCATAAATTGTTCCGAAATTCTCATAAGTCTACTGTTACAGTTTATATAGGTACTAGTTTTTTCTCCCCAACCCGCGGCAGAAAGTATTACATGTGCATCCTTTGCTGTTTCAGTTTTATAAATATCCACAACTACCATAAATAAACCATTTGTTTTTTCGAGACCTTCTAATATTCTTCTAGCTCTCTCTTCTGAACCAGCTGGTTCTCCATATAACCTTGCCAGCTCTGATAGATACTTATTAAGTGTCATGGTTCTTTCCTGGACTTTTTCCTTGAAAGCTTGTGAGTTTAGTGTAGATAGGTATGGATTTGTTCCAGCTACAAAATAGATCTTTGCTTTTGGGTCATTTTTTACATACTCATCGACGTTTGGAGGCGGTCCGCCATGATATATAGAACCAACAAGCTTCGCTCTGGATATACTATCAGGTCCTGCATAACCTTCCGCATGTCCTCCCTGTCTTCCGCATGCTGAACCTGGCTTTCCGTAGTTTCCAGTGAGGGCAGCAAGCTGTGCGATAGCTGCTATGGTATCATAGTTTTTATAGTTCCATATAGCACCTTTTTCGTATAGGATAAACGCTCTTCTTCTAAAGTTTCCTGGTTTTGGACTTGCTATCCATTCAGCCGCCTTTTCTATATCTTCTTTCTTTACGCCGGTTAGTTTTTCTACTCTACTCATAAACTCTTCATAAGGAACGTCAAGCATTAATGATTTCTTCTTATATTCTTCAAAAAGATTTAAATCTGTCCTCTTCTCTACGAAGTCTTTATCCCACCATCCTTTTTCCCATACGGCTCTTGCTACAGCATTTGCAAGTACGTAGTCTGTTCCAAGATTTGGTCTTAAGTGAAGAACTCTACCAGGTGCAACAATCTCTGAAACTTCTACGGTGGCTCCTTTTCTTGGGTCTACAATAATTATTCTTGCAGGTTCTGCTGGCTCTCCCTCTAAATACTCTTTTTTCTTTTCATCAATGGTTGCACCTTGAAGGTTTGGCATCATGTGTTGTGTGTAGAAAACAGTAGCAGCTACAAAAGTGTTGGCACCCCAAAGTACTATGGTATCAGCAAGCCTTGCATCCTCATAAGTATAGTTAAGCTCAAAAACTCCTCTTTCTCTTTGATCCCAAGGCTCGGCGTTGTTGGTCGGTCTATTGTGTATAGATAACATTCTTGTACCAACTGCTACCATGAAGAATTTCCAAAGTGCCCAGTTCGCCTCGTATCCAGCACCAGCGCCTCCATGATCATGTCCTTTCATAGCTACTGAGTCTGGGCCATATTTATCCACGACGCCTTTGGTTACTCTTGCGACTAAATCTATTGCTTCTTCCCAGCTAACTGGCATGAACTCATCCCCAACTCTAATTAATGGTCGGTGTAATCTTTCTCTTGTGGGCTTCGTAGGTGAATATGTCGCCTCTGCATTAGCCCCTCCCCTTATAGAGTAGTTTCCTCTATTTATAGGCGAGTCTTGTGCTGGTATTATTAATACGTTGTAAAGGTTGCCGTCCTCTCCTTTTACTACGCTGTACATAGTTTCGGTTATTGATTGACTTTGCAGGGCTACTCCTTGTTTAGTAAAGTCTATACCAAGTGCATTTTCGTTTGGCTTTGGTCCACCTTCCTTGCCCACAGGCCATCTATAAATGTTATAACCACAACCTACGCCGCAGTACTGGCCAAGGTGATATAAATTTTTGTGCGTCTTTTGGTGGAATTGGTATGCTATCCCTTCTTTCAAATACTGCCATATTTTGTACCTCCTTTATAAGCTGCTTGTTTTGCTAGATTTTAAAATGTTTCTAATTCTTCCCCATATAAGTCCTTCTACCCCTTCTGCGTATATGTTTCCAGTTCTTGGTTCAAAACGCAAAATTATCTGAGGAATCCATTCAGATGCATGCCCCTGGAATGTTTGCCCATTTTTTGCAGGGTCAAACATTGAGTAATGGCAAACACAAACAAACCTCTTTTTAGAATAGACAACAGGACAGCCCATATGGGTACATATTGACGAGTAGGCTACGATGTCCCCTTCTGGTCCCACACCACCATCAGCCTTCTCTCCAAGCTTAATAAGAATTGCTGGAGATTGTTCATCTGGGTAATTAAAGCTTACCGGCTCTCCTACCTTTAAGTCCTTAATGTTGGCTATTTTACTCTTGGGTATGGCTGGGTTATAAGAGTCATTGCCCACTCTGGTGTAGATAAAAGTGCAGCCATAGCCGCACTTCCACCGATAAAAGTCCTTCGTGAGATCTTCGTCATAAACATCGCTGTACCCCCTAACAAGTTTTAACTAACACAATACATTGTGCAAACTTTGTGCCAAATTTTAAAACCTTTAAAAATTAAGGATTTTTATCAGTAGATTTTTTTTGAATGTTCAAATTTTTATAGGGTTATGCTCAAAAATTGAGCAACGTTCAAATAGATTTAAAAATTCATTTGGAATGGAAGTATTATGACAAAGTGACAAAATGAAAAAGCAGCGAAATATAAGAGTAATGGTTGATAAGTTATCAGCGACAAAATAATAAACAGAACACTTTACACGTCTAATTTGAAAAAATCTCTCTTAACCTATTTTCTAAGGTATTTCGAGATATTCCTAAAAGACCTGCCACTTTTGACTTGTTGCCTGAGTATTTTTCGAGAAGTTTTTTTATAAGATAGGCTTCTATCCTTTCAAGAAGATTAGGAAGATCCTATTCCGGTGTTGAATCAAGCAACATCTCTATAAATCTATCAAAAGAACATGTTGTACTGTAAACAGTTGTTTTTTCTTGATGTATATCAAAATCTTTTATTTTCCCAAATTTTGTTTCAATAACTGCCTTATAAATCAGGTTTTTTAGCTCACGTACATTCCCTGGGAATGAGTAATCCATTAGCTTTTTCATAGCTTCTTCTTCCACTCCTTCAATCATGGTTCCTATTTCTGCGTTAGCAAAAGCTATAAAATAATCGACTAACTGTTTTATATCTTCCTTCCTTTCTCTAAGAGGTGGTATGTAGATATCCATTTGACTTATTCTATGATACAGATCTTCTCTAAATTTTCCTTCTTCTACCATTTTTTTTAGGTCCTTGTTTGTAGCAAAAATAAGTCTAACGTCTGCTTTCTCTTCCTTGGAGCTTCCCAATGAGAAATAGCTCTTTCTTTCGACAAAAGCCAAAAGCTTTGGTTGAAGTTTGTAAGGAATGTCTCCTATTTCGTCTAAAAAAAGGGTTCCACCTTCAGCTAACTTTACCTTTCCCTTTTTATCTACCAAGGCACCCGTAAATGCTCCTTTTACATATCCAAACAGCTCTGCTTCGAAGAGGTCCCAAGGTATAGCAGGGCAATGTAATATAACAAAAGGTTTTTCTTTTCTCGGGCTATTTTCGTGGATTAACCGTGATACCACTTCCTTTCCTACACCTGTTTCTCCGGTTATCAAAACATTGAGATCGTTTTGGCAAGCTAAACCTATTTTTTTAAAAACTTCAAACATGGCCTTTGAAGAGCCGATTACTTTAAACTCTTTACTATGTGGAATATCAGGATTTAGGTTAAATCCCAACATCTCTTTTACAGCTCGTAAAAGCTCTTCGGCGTTTAAAGGTTTTTTAAGTAAATTTGTAGCAGAAAGTCTTGATGCACTTATTACCGTATCCGCACCTGTATAGTCGGTTAAAAAAATTACTGGGATGTTAAAACCTTTTGTCCTCAACCTTTCTACTACATCTATTCCATTCTCATCTTCCAACTTTATATCTATCAAAAGCAGGTCGCTATTTGGTAGATAATCTTCTAAACCTTTAGAGGATTGTAGTGTTATTACTTCAAAACCCTTTGTACTAAGGATCTTTTTTACGAAATTTAATACAAAACATTCATCATCTACAACTAATACTCTCATATTTTTATCTTTATTGAGGATATGAACCATTTATCCCCTCCTTCCGAAACACGTTAAAACGTTCTAATATCCCCTTTACAATATTTATATCTTCTTCTACATCTATCCCATGGTAAAAGTTTTTTGTATAAATCATTTTTATGGGTATATTGTTTTCTAAGAGTCTTAGCTGTTCTAAGCCTTCTATCTGTTCCAACGTGCTTTGGGGTAATTTTACAAACGTTTCTAATATATTTTTTCTAAAAGCATAGATACCTATATGTTTGAGTGGATAGATAGATGTTATATCGTTTCTTTTGTAAGGTATCAAAGCTCTTGAAAAATAAAGAGCGTTTGAGTCTTTATCAAGCACAAGCTTTACATTGGCCGGTGAGTCTAAATCAAGCTTTGTGTATAAGCTTGAAACAGGAGCGTTTTGTAGGCTTTTAAGAAGAGCTTCTATATCCTCTTTGTATGAAAATATTTCATCCCCTTGATGGTTGATAATAAAATCTACATCAAAATCTTTTGAAGCCTCATAAACCCTATCGCTTCCAGAGGGTAAATCCTCTCTTGTTTTTACAAAGTTTATATCTAGGTCTTTTACTACTTTGTAAACTTCTTCACTGTCTGATGTAAGAAGTATATCAAATCCTGTTTTTTTTAGATTTTCAATCACCCATCTTATGAGGGGTTTGCCACATATATTTAAAAGAGGCTTATGCTTTAGCCTTGTAGATTTTATACGGGCAGGTACTACTATAAGCGTTTTCATGATCTTAGAGAAAAGACTATGACAATGGCTATCAAGATAAGCGTTGCTATGAAAAGCCCAACGTTTAACATAGAAAGTCTTTTCTTTTCTTCTTCCAAAGATTTTATATATTGGTCTTTTGATTCTATAAGAGCTTTTACATCTTCTACTATCTTTAGTATTTTATCAAGTTCTTGTCTTATCTCTTTGTTCCTTTTTTCTAAAAGCTCGTATTCGGTTTTACACTTTACCAACTCTTTATCCAACGTTTCGATGGTTTTATCTTTTTCTTCTATCATTTTCTTTTGTTCTTCTACTTTTAGCCTCAAATTTGTAAGCTCTGTATTTATACTTTGAATACTATCCATATCTTATCTCAAGCATATTTTTTTCTAAAATCTTAAATACCACCAAAAAACAAATAGCCCTTGCTACGGTTTCAACACTCATAAACACCCACGGGATATAAGGATTAAAGATATATTTTAACATAACAACTATAGGTATTATTCTAAAAACCCAAAAAGATAGTATATTCACAAACATAGGTATGTAGGTTTTACCTAAGCCTTTTATGGCACCCGAAAGCACAAAACTATAAGACAAAAACACCTGTGTTAAACCTACCATAATAAGATATATTTCGGCATAGTGTATTATATTTTTATCGCTTGTAAATATCATAGCCATGTATTTTGATAAAATAATCACCATAAGACCAACTATACCCATTGCCAAAGCACTAAAGTTTGCTATTATCTTTGCTCCTCTAAAAGCTCCTTTTATGTTGCCAGCGCCAAAATTTTGTCCAGTCAACACGCTTGCCGATATACTTAAAGCATAACCTATCATAAAAGATATGCTTTCTAATCTAAGGCCTATTTGATAGGCTGCCAAAATGGTATTACCAAACCTTGCCACAAACCCTACAAAAAGATTGAAGGACAAACTTGTAAGACCTCTATCTACTGTAACAGGTATCCCAAGTTTTAACATTTCTAAAATAGTTTTTAGGCTTTTAAAAGAAAATTTACCAAAAGGTTTATTAACAAAGAGTACATAAGTGTATATTAGAGATCCAACCACTTCAGATATCACAATACCAAAAGCGGCACCCTCTATACCAAAAGCCCTAAAACCAAGTTTTCCGTTTATAAGGACATAAGAGCTTGCTATATTGGTTATATTCATAATTACAGATACTTTAAAGGGAAATTTTGTTTGACCCATACCGCTGTATGTAGCGTAAAACACCTCTGTGGCAAACTGTATAAAAGCCGCTAAAAATATGGGTTTTAAGTATATTGTAGCTATGTTTGCTATGTCTTTTTTAGCCCCAAACAAAAGCATAAGCTCTGGTATAAACTTTGTGCCAAAAAGAGCAATTGGTATTGATAGTAAAAGCGATAAAACCATACCGCTTAAAAATACATCAAAAAACGGCTTACCAGCTCCTACTCTGTGGGATACCATAATAGATGTACCGTTGTAAGTTAGAGCCATCAAAGAATAAACAAACCACATCATGGATATCGAATAACCAACACCGGCTATAGCGCTTTTACCAAGATGAGACACCAAAAGAAGCGATACAAGCGTTTCAACGGTGTAAAGTAAATTTGAGATAATCACCGGCGTTGCGACATTAAGCACCGCCTTTAAAATATCTTTTGATTTTTTAGACTCATCGACAACAAGATTAGCTTCCAAGGTTTTAATAGTATAGCATAGCAACGTTTTTAGTATATATACTAATTTAATTAACATATGTATTTTCTAAAAGCTTAATCGTTTTTTCATGATTTAGGTATAAAATAATATATATAAAGGAGGTAGATGTTATGAAAAATCTTTTAAGACCCAAGATGGGTTTGTTGGCTTTGACTGGAGTAGTATTAACTCAGGTAAGCGCAATGGCGATAAGCCCACAAGCGTTGGCTCAGGAAAAAGGTTGTTTTGCATGTCATGCCATCGACCACAAAGTAGTAGGACCTGCTTTTAAAGATGTGGCAGCCAAGTATCACCACAACCTAAAATATGTCCAGTATCTTGCAAAACATATTAAAAACGGAAATGCTGGCATATGGGGTCCAGTGCCTATGCCACCCCAAAACGTCACCCAAGCTCAAGCTGAAGAGCTTGCCAGATTTATCTTATCTCTTCATTAATCACCAAGAGCCCCCTTTTTCGGGGGTTTATAACAATATTAATATATATCAATAACGTTGTATAAAAGCTGCAAAAGCCCCTATGGGACAGGGCTTTTACAATGAGGATAAAGCTATGAAAAGACAAAAGGCTCTCTTTTGAGAGCCTTAACAACGTTAAAATAAATACTCTACTTTTACAGCCGTTACATCAAAATCAGATGCAGATGGTTTAACTCCATAGAGTTGATAATAATATGCTTGTCCTGGATGGTATTTAGACCACATCATATGTTCAACTCTGACGTTTACGTTTTGCCATGGATACCAAGATACACCTACTATATATCCTGAATAATCTAAGTCTTGAACTTGGCTTGAATTAGCATACATATACTTTATATATACACCATATGTCCTTTTATAGTAATAATCGGCTTTTAACGCTATACCAGTTCTATTTACAGAGGTGCCGTTTGTAGAATATGATATACCAGTCCATTGGTCTGTACCGTAAAATTCACTGTCGTGTTGTTTTTGAACTTCACCAAAAAACTCCACAAGGTTTTTACCGCCTATATACTGAGCTTGAGCTTCCAAACCATAATCATTTACGTTATCGCTATATTGAACAGAACTTGCATTTTCCATCTTTTCCTGACCAAAGTATCCAAAAGCACCAATCATAGAATATATATTTTTAAACCCTGGTAGCCAATACTCTACATTTACATAAGTATCAACATGTTTTGCTCCTTCCCAGTTGTAGCCACTGCCTCCAGCAATACGACCTACGGTTGGAGCTGGTGGAGTTCCCTCATCATTTCCAGTTGATGGAGCATACAATCCTATGTTGCCATATATACCACCGTTTGTAAAATCTCCAAGCATGGCGTAAGCTTCGACACCTTCTATGGGCGTACCATTAAATGGATCAAAAAGTGTATTGTGTGTGGATAAAGGATTCATGAGCGGTACGCCCCAGTTTCCGGGACCAGCTTGGCCTACATCATCAAATCCTACTACGTTTTCAAAGCTTAGTCCGTAAGTAAAATTTTTGTTATCAACGGTATGATCACCACCATTCAATATTGCGTCATACCCTGCCAATGTTGCAGCATTCCCGTTATCGTTCCATCCACCTATTTCCACCCATGCACCAAGATGAGGTGTTATCTCACCGGCTATATACAAAGAGTCATCTTTTACAAGATTAAATGTATCATTTGTTGGATATCCAGCTGGTTGTGAAAATACATTTTGACCATCGGTTATTTGACCGTGAGGAACTACAGAACCACCGTCTTGGTTTGCCCACACACCAGCTATTCTAACAGATACCATAGGTATCTTGTTTATTACAAGATCTGGCATACCGCCTTCTTCTGCAGCTCTTTTTTTGGCAGCATCTCTTACCATTTTTATAAGAGCTGAGTAATCGTAGGTGTAGCCGTGGAGTTTAAACTCTCTACCAAATGGAGTAAGGTGTGGAAATACTGTATGGCATACATCACAAGCAAGTCCTGTCTGTCTTGCAAAAGATGGTATTGCAAAGCTTGATTTTGGCGCAAATACCGCCAGCGAGAGAAGACCCAAGGCCCCGTAAACCATCCGTTTTTTCAACTTTTTGCCATCCATAACTACCTCCTTTGAAGTTCACTATAACTTCATTCTACTCTTAGATTATAAAAAAAATATAAAATTCATATATTTCATGTAAATATATATTTACTTTTATGGTAATTTATAACAGATATTAATTAATAATAATTATTACTTATTTTTCTCATTTTAAAAAAGTTTATATTTACTAACTAAAGATCTATGCTTGATGGTTTTAGTTTAATCTTTAAAACCTATGAGATTTGCATATTTTGGTTTAAAATATTTTATTTATCAGATTGATTTATTGTGGCTTTAGGTATATTATAATATTTGAAATTGGAGGTTTAATGTAGATGTTTAATATACCAGAGATTACACCTGAAGAAGCTAAGAAGATATTGGAATCAGATCCAAATGCTGTACTTTTGGATGTAAGGACGCCTCAAGAGTATAGACAGATAAGGGTACCGGGTAGTGTGCTAATACCGGTGGATGATCTTAGGTTTAAGTTTAAAGAGCTTGATAAGAACAAGAAGTATATTGTAATGTGTAGAAGTGGAAACAGAAGCGCTTTTGCCACTTACGCTTTAAGACAGCTTGGTTTTGAGGCTTTTAATATGATAGGTGGTATATTAAATTGGCCTTACGAAACAGAAAGAGGCTAACATGAAATATATAATAGAAGCCCAAAACATAAAAGATACATACAAAACTATATTAAATAGGGCTAAAGAGTTTAAGGAAAAAAGGATATATCCCACTTACAAAGCATCCTGTGCTCTTTTTTTTGAAGAACCATCCACAAGAACAAGGCTTTCTTTTGAAAAAGCCGCCAAGAATTTGGGTTGTGAGACTTATTATATACAAGGTAATTTTTCATCGGCTGTAAAGGGTGAAAGTTTTTTTGATACACTTTTATCTTTTAAAAAGATTGGCATAGATATCGTTGTTTTTCGTACATCTGATATCGTATTTGATTATGAGCCACTTCTAAATATAGATATAGGCCTTATAAATGCTGGAGATGGTACCCATGAGCATCCATCTCAAGGTCTTCTTGATGTTTTTACGCTTTTAGAAAAAGTAAATAGTTTGGAAAATCAAAATATACTATACGTAGGAGATGTTTACCACAGTAGAGTGTTTAGGTCAGGAGCTTACTTTTTCAAGTTAGAAGGGGCAAATATAGGTGTTTGTGGATATCCAAGCTTTATACCAAAAGATTATCCTTTTATGGACAAAGCTTTTACAAATTTGGACGAGGCGCTTGATTGGGCTCATCATGTGATAGCTCTACGCATTCAAAAAGAAAGACACAAAGAAGCTTACAATTTAGAAAGTTATTTTGACATGTATGGTATAACAAAAGAAAGGTATAATAAGATAAGAGGATTTTTGATGCATCCTGGCCCTGTAAATAGGGATGTTGATATAGATGGTGATTTGCTCTATAAAGATAAATCTTTGATAGCAAATCAGATAGAAAACGGCGTGTTTGTCCGTATGGCTATGATAGAATATGTTTTAGGATAGGAGATGGTTTATGTATACATATATAAGATATATGGACACAAACAAGATAGGCCTTTTGGAAGGCACAAATGAAGTTTTACCAAAAGACTCTTACGTAATCATAAGCAAAGATGACTCTACGGATATTGCTAAGGTGGTGGGAGCATCTAACAAGCTTTACGACGTAAAACCTTCTTTTTTTATAAGAAAAGCCACAAAACAAGATATATCTAAAATGCATCATTTTAATAGAGTTTCTACAAACTATATGAAAATTGCCAAAGAACTTTCCAAACAGCATAATCTATCTCTCAAATTTATAAAAGCTTACACTCCAATAGATGGGTTAAAATCTTACTTCTTTTATACCGCTGAAACAAGGATTGACTTTAGGCAGTTTGTAAAAGATTTGGCTAAAGCCATAAAAAAAAGGATTGAGATGAGACAAATAGGTACCAGAGATGCCGTCCAGATGCTTGGTGCTGTTGGAATGTGCGGATGTAAGACCTGCTGTTCAAACTTTATAGATGTGTTTGAATCTGTAAACTTAAAAGATATACAAATGCAAAACCTACCCATGTCTCCTTCAAAGTTTACAGGTCCATGTGGTAAACTTGTTTGCTGCATGTCTTTTGAGAAGATAAACTATATAATAAAGTATATACTTCCCCCAGAAGGCACAAATATTTGTTTTGACGGCAAAGAATACACTGTCTCTTACATAGATCCACTTACAAACCTTATAACATTACACTCTCAAGAGGAAAAGATAAATGTAAATATTTTGGATATTGTGCCAGAAGGCTATGAAGTAGCTGTTAAAAAGTGTGCTTCTTGCGGTGGATGTTGTGCTTCTAACATGGATCAACAAAGCGTTGTTTTTGAAGAAGCTTTAGCTTAATGCTTTTTTATGGTGAGTTTGAAGATTTTAAGATAGGTATAACAAAAAACCCACAAGGGGTATTTTTACCAAAACAAATCCATTCAAACCTTGTAGTTTATATAAACGATGATGCTGAAAACGTAGAAGCCGATGGTGTTATAACAGATAAGATAAACTTTAAGATAGGTATAAAAACGGCCGATTGCGTACCTATAATTTTAAAATCCAAAAACTTTGTAGGAGCTATACATGCTGGCTGGAGAGGACTTTACAACGGCATACTAAAAAATGCTTTTTTACTGTTTGAAAGCTTTTCAGAAAAACCTTATTTTGCTTTTATAGGTCCATCTGCTAAAGAATGTTGTTATGAGGTAGGACCAGAATTTAAAGACTATTTTAAAAGCTTAAAAGTTGTTGATAACAAACTATTTTTTGATACTGTATAAGTTCAGATAGACTGTGAACACTTACCTTGTTAAAATATTCCTTAAAATTTTAAGAGGAGGTAAGTGTG
>OFEH01000492.1_pt1 | contig 12528 bp, 10 predicted proteins | sample 1521031 | NCBI WGS metagenome assembly OFEH01 (sample SAMN05518350, study PRJEB24110) | hypersaline lake metagenome | isolation source: Grendel Spring, Yellowstone National Park, Wyoming, USA | place: USA:Grendel Spring, Yellowstone National Park, Wyoming, USA | collected 2011-11-16
ATCTTAAGAATAAACTTACCATCTTTAAGCAATAGTCTAGCCTCTTTGTTTTGGTAGCTATTATATCTCCTATCCAAGCCAATAATTTTAAGCCTATAGCCTCCCAATAGCTCTACATAATCACCTTTAATTCTATAGCTACGCTCATATGTTAACCAAATCCTTAGACTCCTAGCTATAGGTATCTTGCCTCTTTTAGGACTCTTAAGCCAAGACTTAGCTATAGCAATAGCCTCTCTATAACAATTTGCGGCAAACTTGGATAGTAGATCATACCTCTCTCTTAGAACTTTGTATAAAAGTCTATGGGCTTTTCCAAGGCTTACTGCTTTATTCTCTATTATAACTTTTATAGAGTAATTAAGAGCTTCTCTATACCTTTTCATTAAATCTATCAATTTTTGATATGAATCGGGCTCAGGGCTAACCTTTACATTAACTGTTAAGGTTAGTACTCCCTCACCGCCTGCAACCATTTACTCCACCTTGTTCTTCTGAATATCTACTTTCTTTAGGCAGTTAGGACAAGTGACATATAAAGTCTTCTTACCCTTATACTCCCATACATATCCACAATACGGGCATTTTACCTTTACCACTTCCACCGCCTCTATTACTACTAATAGAAAACGGAGCCTTATAAGCTTTTCTATCAATCCCCACCTTAAAAGGCGAGGCCTTCAATTGTAACTCCATTAACGGCGCCAGCTGTATGCAACATAGACAGCTAGCCCAGCGAAGACTACGGCAACTATTATGAGAGCCCATGATGAAGCATAATTAGACACTGTTGGCCCTACAGCGGTTGCAGGCAATGGACTGATCAAAGAGGCGTTTGGAAATTTCGTAGTCATATTATTTACCATGACCGTTGTACCATACATCGTATATAGAAATAGGCCGACAAGTGATATTATAAATATAAACGCTATCACTAATATTGTAAATGCTATCATACCAAGCGTTATACGCATTTAAATCACCTATCTGTGAGCTACCCCGCCCTAAAGGGCAAGGCTTCCTGCTTCATAGCTTTACCTTGCCCGTAGCTCATCGCTACGGGTAGAGGGCGGAGCTTCACAGGCTCTAAGGGTGGCTCCCACCCCGCACCTCTTAAGGATATTTGGAAAGAGAAGTATTTAAGCCTGACCTCCTCCCCGCCCTATAAAGGCGAGGTTTTACGCCCCCCTAACCCCCAATTTTACAAATATAATATGTTACAAAACGGTAAAAAAGTTAGCAGGTTTCTATTGTTTTGACTTCGTTTGTTAATGTAACAACAAGGACTTTACAGGGATCATCTGATGAAAGAATCTTCTTAATAAGGTGTTTGCGGCCCTTCTTATCAATAACATAAATAACTGACCCTATCTCTTGTACACCGCTTGAATCACCATCTATCTCTACCAATTCCGCTGCCATTAGGATCCTCCAACTTTAATGCTAGGTCACAAAGACTTTTAAACCTAGCTCCCTTAGCCAATGTAACAATGATCAACGAGGCTAATATTTTATCATTAGAATGTTTTACTTTTGGTACCATTTCCACGAGATCCTTAAACATGAGATATCCTGAGATCCCGCCTCTAAAGCAGTCTCCTCCATTAATAACAGCATACAAGGTTCTTGCATCAACATGCTTTCCTAGCTCACGTGGTTTGGCTTCACTACAAAAATTTAGGAGTCTTAATTTAAAGGTGTCCCAGTTGGTAGTCATAGCCCGCCCTCCTGATCGTGGCAGGTCTAATTTGTAGCTTCTGCTAAAATTTTGCCTTTGTTAGCTACACAATTCTTTATAAATTCATCCCTCTTATTAGGCGGAAGTCCTCTTGCCATCGCCGTACATTTAGCTATAAGCTCACCTTCATCATTCGACATACTAAACACCTAGAATATTATATCAGAGAAAAATTAAAAAGAGTGTATGCTGGTTATGAACTGTTTGGGCCCATATATACGACCCTGTATCTGCGCTGTAACAACAATGCAGCCACAAATATCATTATGGTAAGCGCAGCAATGGCGTATACCTTCTGTCCCAGTATAGCCATGAATGAACCAGTAACTGCTGATGCAAGTATAAGGCTCCTCAAAACATCTTTTATGGCTCTTGCCATCCCTATAAATATTGCTATGAAGAATGCAGTAACCATGGGCACACCAGCATATCCATTAGAGCTAAGGTAGTTTATACTTGGGTAATTAACGGGAAGTGCTGGAGGTGCACCAGGGCTGACAGGGCCCGTGGGCTGTTTAAGTATTGGTAAGGCTGACAGGTTTGTTGGCACACTTGAGATAAGAACCATAGTGGTGGTCACAGTTCCATTTATTGTTTGCACCACGTAGCTCACGGCTGTGCCGCTGAGAACTTGATAGTAGGATGAGACAACTGTACCAGTATTTATCACGCTAAGTGTTGATGTAACAGTACCAGTATAAACTATTGTACCTGTTGATGTTACCGTTCCGCTTATCTTCTGCGTTATAAGTGTCGTTACATTACCTGTGTTTACTATTGTTGCGTGACTTGTTACATTGCCAGTCACAAGGTTTAAAATCCTTGTAGTCACGTTGCCAGTATAAAGAATTGTACCTGTTGTCGTTACAGTACCATAATACTTTACGCTCTGATTAACGCTGTTTATTACAGTTCCTGTGTTTATGATGCTGTTTATTACAGTCCCCATCTGTGAGAGTGTTGTAGTCACATCACCAGTGTAAAGTATGGTGCCAGTAGTGACCACGGTAGCGTTGCCAGTCGTCTTAACTACAACGGTTCCGCTCGAGGACACAAGGACGGTGCCCGAGGTGCTAAATGTCACGGTTCCCGTCGAAACTAACATAGCTGTGCCCGCGGTGGACACAAGGACGGTGCCAGTACTGCTTATCGTCAGGCTACCAGTCGTAACAAAGTAAACGGTACCGCCAGAGGTGAACACTACGGTACCTGTGTTCAAGTTCGTTATGGTTCCAGTTATCTCTTCAGTAAGGTTTGCTGCATAAACAGGTCTTGCCGATATGCCCATGAATAGGATTACGACCACAACTATGAGTGCTGTTGTTATGATAATATATCTATATTTCACTTCTCAGACCTCAGGGCCGCGATTAACCTTAGCAAGCCGTATATAGCAATGCCGCCTATCATTACCTCGAAGAAGATGTAAATGTAGTTTGCATTAATCCAGCCGTAGCTTATCTTTATATTCATTGCATAACTTACAGCAGAGCCAGTCAGGTTAAGGCTACTCATTACAAACCCAATTGCATACGCTACTATGATGAGAATTAAAATTAGTATCAGTGTAGTCCATGAATGTACTAGATTATCCCACAGATCCATCGCGGCTCCCCTCTATGTTATGAGCCGTAGAAGAATGTTGCTCTATTTATAAAATCAAGGGCCTTGCCAAGAGATTTCTCGTCTAGGGTGATACCAGGTGTATTTGATTTAAGTTTCACTAATGCTAACCTTGCCAGTGTGGTTATAAAGTCCAACGCACTAGCGGCATCCATATCCATGTCACTTGAGCTTAAAGCAATTTTCAATGCCTCGATCTCCTCATCTGTAATAGGTATAGTTATGGCTGGTGTCATACCTCCATCCTTTATAAAGAAAATTGTAAGCGTCCTCTCAACATAGTCTGCCCTAGCTGCGATACCCTCACCATCAAGGATAACCTCTATGTAGGCCCCATTATCATTTATTATAGTCCTAAGGCCACTCCTCTCAATTACAATAGATTTTGCCTTGAACGCCATTTATACCCCTGGTAATAATTTGAAATTAGGAGGTAATAAAAATATAATGATATGATTTTAATTTGAATGGAGAATTGCTTAGGCTTTAGCTTCGAGGCCAGCCTTCTCTTCATAGAGTTCATGAACTTTTTGTTTCATGCATGCCTTGAAATGCATGAACCTCTCTCCTTTAGGATACCCAGCACTTTCCATTTTGCAATGCTTAGCTGCTTCCCTGAAAATACCTTTCATGGTTTCTCTACTTACCAATCCTCTCCTTGCCATACTCTTTCACACCTCACCTTGTGATCTATATAGTATGAAGTTAATGGCACCTTAAAAATATATCGTTCGATCTATGTCATCAGTGATATCATCATTCGAGATAGGTGTATTTTAATGATATAAGCCAGCACTTCAAAGTTCAATCTGTTTTTCTATTGCAGCAAGGTATGAGAATAGCAAATGCTTAAGTTAAATTTATGAATCCTCAGTTTCCTCAGCAAGCCTGTTTAAGAGCAAGCTAAGCGTTTTCCTCAAGGAATGAAGGCCTGGGTATATACTGCTTATTACCTCTGACCATACCATGGCTGTCACGGGCACGAATATTATTGAATAGAAACTATAGAATGTGTGATTGAATATAAACACAACGCTGAACGTAACAAAGCCTATCACAAAGAAAAGTGTGCCAAGATCCCTAGGTATCGACCTATGCACTAAGAGCAAGTAGACGAAGTATCCCATTGCTATAAGAAATGCTGGGGCCTCTATAAAGGGATTCATTGAAAACTTCAGCAATAGTTGTTTTACAATGTAATTATTACCCACATGCAACGTCTCTGTAATTATACCTCCTATCATTGCATTTACCCCAAAGAACCAGTCAATTGGTGATGATGGTACTGGCCCGCTGGGCCTGTTTTGGAGATCCCAATGTAATGTTGTCTCCATGCCAAGTATCGCGTTCTTTAAGCCTAGAAAAGTTACTAGTGGCACATAGGAGAGAACAAGAATAGCAACTGGAACAACTATAAGTGCTAATGATGTTATGATTTTATCCTTTAGGGTATCCTTTGAGTTAAGGTAGTAATAAACTGCTAGTGCAAGCACAAATGGGAGGGCCGTCTCCTTGCTTGCTAAGGATAGACCCATGGCTATAGCTGCAAGGCCCCAGCGCTTATTAATTGCAAGAGCTATTGCTATTGTTAAGAAGAATGTAGCATATGTGTCAAGGAGGGCCAAGGAACCTACAGTAGCCGTTATCGACTCCAATGGAAAGACAAGGGCTCCAGCTACCCCTCCTATGAGGCGCCTCTCATCTTTCGGATTACCAATCGTGATCCCAAGAAAGATTATGAGTGGCTCAAGGGATGTTAGTATGATTGAAGGTATACGCCATACAAAGGCATATGAGCTGTGCTCTGCCATGAGGGTCAGTGCAATTATATATTTCCCTAGGGGCGGGTGCTCAAGGTTCCAGTAGAAAGCAGCTATACCACTTGCTGGGGCATGAACTGGCCCAACATAACCGAACATATAAACAGCAATCTTCTCAGCTATCGTTGCATAGTAAACCTCGTCAGATATGAAGCCGTGGCTGAAGGGGCCTGTAGCTGTGGCCCAAGCCCTGAGACCTGTTGCTATGCTAGAGACAAGTGCTATTATAAGAGCTGTTGTGAACTCAGGTGATGCTTTTATCTTCAGTCGTGGTAACCTTATCTCTATCTTCTCTTCCTCGCTCATATCTCCTCTACCTTGAAGATTTGATATGTGCCTTCTGCCATCATGATTAGGCCAATAATTATTGTTGCAACAAAGAATATGGCAAATGGGATGTATAAAGAGGTCACATAGGGGTTAGAGGCATAAACTATTGTAGCGTTCTCAAATTGTGAAGTACCGTTTGGTGCGTTAAGCAGGTAGCTGTGGATTATATAGAGGTGCTGGTAAAGTTGAAAAACAGAGACACTAAGCAATGATGCCACAAGCCCAATAATGGCTAGAAGAAGTGAGACTAGATTTGCACGCCTCCTCGATATGAAGTAATAGAAGACATAGCCACCATATCCAATGAGGACTATTGAGACAACGGCAGGAATGGGTGACGGTGTGAGAACCTTAATACTTGAGCCAGTTGGCACTATTACTAATGATGGTAAGACGTAGCTAACATTATTAGTAGCAGTCACAGTTGTTGTTATAACGCTTGTAGTGGTGTTTGTTATATGGGTGACCTTGGTAACCATGGGATATTCTGCAGTGACAAAGACTGTAGCATTAGAGATCCATGCCACAGGGGCCTTTGCTGTGCCCTCTATGTCATTAGATACTCTATATACCTGCGTTGCATTCCCCTCTATCACTGATAGATTAAAGTTAGTTACTGGCCCATTTGACGTTGTAACTGTAACTGTTAATGTTGAATTGAAGAAATTAACTGACATACCTAGGGCCTGCGGTATTGCAACAAGGGCTATAAATACCATTACAAATAATACAGCAACTGTGCTCTTCATATTTCTCCCCAATGCTATCTTATCAGGAAAACCTTAAAATATGAAACCCACCCCGTTCTAAAAAATAGGCCTTTTTGAGCTACAAATTTGTAGCAAAAAACTTCGGATTAGCTAAAACCCTTTAAGTCATAAGATTAAGTTTCCCTATTCCTCTCAACTATGATTAATATCACAGCTCCTATCACAGCTATAAATGTAGCTAAAGAAGCATATGCAAATAATGGAGCACTTGATAATGAGAGTATGAATACTGCAAGCATACTGAATGCCACTAAGCCCAATGCAGTATCCCTTCTATTTGAGTGAAACATAAAGCCGCCAGCTATAGCTGCCACTATCATTATGGTGACATCAATGAGGTATATACTGTTAAATGAAGGTAGCTGGACTGGCACGTTAACGGCCCACAATATTGGGTCGAAGTGCTGTTGTCCAAAGTAAACCGTAGGTGTATCATTTACAGTAAGCGTTGTGCTAACCGTCTGGTTGACAAGTACTGTTGACAGCATTATGTGTTGTACTCCAGAGGTTAGGTTATAGCCTACAACAAGTGTGTAGTTGCCGCTGATAGTGCTGTAGAGTGGACTAGCTATTACCACAAGCTGGGAATAGTTAGCAAAATATGCGTAAACCATATAGGAAAGATAGTTTACTGGTGATGGAGTTGATATTACTATATAGAAGCCATAGCCATTAGCGAAGACACCATAGGTAGGTATAATAGTTGTTATATTTTCAAAAACGCTGACATCTGTGATATTATATGTAATGTGCTTTGTTGTTGTTGTTATGTTCTCATATACTAAACCACCAGTTATAGTATCCTCTGTCACTGTATAGATTGTAGTCACCCCTGTGGAATTTATAGTGGTGGTCACAACAGTTGGGCTTGTTGTTACAGCTGTAGAGGAATCAGATATGGTTTCTGTTGTAGCCGTTAGGTTAGTAGCAAAGATTGTTTTGCCTTCCGTTGTTGTTGAGGTGACAGCAGTAGATATTGAGACAGTCTCCACACTGCTTAAGGTCGAGGCCGTACTATTCGTTATAATCTGTGTCGCAGTAGTGTTGATTAGTGTCGAGACGGTGCCATAACTGGTGATTGTAGCAAGGGAAGCCCCATTAATTACAGTAGTGGTGTTAGTCGTCGTAATGCGTTTTGATGTTGATGATGTTGTATTTTCTACAGTAGTTGTACTATAATATGATGTAACCATACCATTTGATGTCTCATATTGAGTGACATAGAAGGTATGTGTGACTGTCATGTTAGTATTGGTGACTACTCCAGTAGTATTGATATCCTTGTAGATCGTGATGTTGGTAGTAATATAAATTGTGTACTTTGTCGTAGTAGTTGTATTTACATAAATCATGGAATAGCTTACGGTATCCTTGGTTATTGAGTAAATCGCCGTTACTTCTGTAGAATTAGTTGTAAAGACTACGGCAGTTGGGCTTGTGGTGACGGCCGTAGAGGTTCCTGATATAGTTTCAGTTGTAGCTGTTAAGTTGGCGGTAGAGAGTGTCTTACTCACCGTTGTTGTTGAGGTAACTGCAGTAAGGTTCGATATGGTCACTGTACTACGGGTCAAAATAGTACTATTAGTTATAACCTGCGTCGCAGTGGAGCTAAGCAAAGTTGAAGTAGCGGTATAGCTTGTAATGGTAATGATGGAGGATCCAATTACGCTGGTGCTGTGAGTTGTCGTAGTATTTCTTGAAATAGACGAGGTCATGCTTACCACAGCAGTTGTGCTATGGCTTGTTGTAATTGTACTGCTGGTTGTCACATTCAAAGTGGTGTAAAGCGTTGATGTGACAGTCGTACTTGTGAAGGTGGCCACACCTGTAACATTTATGTAAGTGGTAGAGTAGAGGATCGTGGTATAGAGCGTTGACGTGTTGTATATTACCGTTGTGGAATTAGTTATGATTGTAGCCATGGTCGAGTTGAAGACGTAGGTGAGGGCGGTAGCATATGGGGTCAGCGTGGTATAGTTGACGCTGAAGGAGCGCTCTGCTATTGTGGTCGGAGTTATATTTGCATATGAACCAGTAAAGATAACGGTAAACAGGCTTGAAGTTGTATTCAATGTAACATATGTCACGCTTGTTCCAATAGCAAGTAATTGCTGGCTATTAGTCGTGTATGATTTAGTACTTATGTTCGGTGCCGTCACCAAGTTCGTTATATGACCTACTGTAGTTGTGGTGCCAATTGTTGTAGTGTTTGTTCTTACCGTGTTAGTTGTCAGGCTTGTTACAGTAATTATGGCTACGCCAGTCGTAGAGGTGCTTATTGTGGTAGGTGTTGTATAGGTCTTTGATGTAGCAAAGGTAGCGTATACTGTGGTGCTGTTGAATGTAGTGACTGCCGTCACAGTGCTTGTGCTCTCCGTTGCTATGACGGATGCGCCAGTCATGGTTATGTTGAGAACCTGCCAGTTCGCGTAGTCAAGACCATTGCCAGCACCTACAAAGAACGCATAAACCCCAGCCCCAGCCTTGAAGCCCACGCTGAAGACGTCACTCTCTGATGCTCCCGTGTTGAGGTTCTTCACAAGCACTACCAGCTCACCGCTGGCTGGTACATAGGTTACTGTGAAGTTTATGAGATTGCCAGGCGACGGGACACCTACCTTAGCTGAGCCGTTGTAATAAGATATGACACCCCTGCTCGTAGTGCTGTTGAAATAAACAAGGGCAGCCCTGGTGTCGTAGGAAAGGCCCTTGTATGTTAAGTAAGGACTCCATGTGGCAAGGATATAATTAGTAGAGCTCATAAGGGCTGGTGCAACGCCTAATGTTGATAGTGAGGCTGGTGCTATAGGTAATGTGAAGTTACTCTGTGGGTTTATACCCCAGCCCATTGATGTGAGGAAGAGACCTATATCAAGGTCATCGCCTGGCGGGCTCGAGCCCTGTGTGTAGGTGCCCACAAGACTTACCGTCAGGTTACTGTTGCCGTTGTAGTAGGCCTGCCAGGCAACTGCTCCCCATGACATGCTTGAGGCTGGCGTCAAGTAGAGCCTTGACGTGGCGAAGTACGGCCCAAGGTAGACTGGAGAAACGCCGAAGTAGGAGACGTAGAACAAGTCATTTATATCGCCTCTTATTCCTACATAACCAATTTGGCTCCACGGGAAAGGAGTGTTTACATTTACGGAGTATGCTGTGCCGTTAATGTATACGCTCTGTACTTTAACGTAACCAGTACTGTTCTCTGTAAGTATCACACTGAAAGTGAACGGATAGTTGGGGTTGGGCTCAGGTAAAGAAGTGTAAAGTTGTGTGTAACCAATTGTTGGAGACCTGAACCATATTGTGTTGCCATAGAAGTCGATTAATAACATATAAAAACCATAATTATTATCACTAGTTTGGTCTCCGATGTTAGGGGAAAATATCACAATACCAGGATTACCATGTATGGATGGATACGATGTTACGTGGATGGTGATGTTAATGGTGTTAGATACAGGTAAATATTGCCACCCTATGTACTGACCGATACTACTTGCACCAGTACTGTTTATCACCAGTTGACCGTTTTGCCAGTAAGGTAACACTTTCCAGGACGTTGACTCCACGTTGTTAATGAAGTCCTCGACACCGCCGAATGGCGATGGGGAGACGCCGAAGTAGGAGACGTAGAACAGGTTCCCAGGGCTAGTCCTCAGGCCGACATAGCCTATGCCAGTCCACGGCATGGATGTGACCAGGTTAACTGCATATGCCGTGCCGTTGATATAAACATATGAGACCATCGTGTTGCCGTTTGGGCCCTCTGTGAGGAGAACAGTCATGGTGAAAGGTGCCTTAGGTTCGGCGAAGGCGTTGGCCTTAAGCATTACATAGGGGGAGTTAAGAGGATGGTAGAAGACGCTACCGTTAAAGGAGATCAGGAGGCCTTCGAAGTAAGCCATAAGGTCGTCAGACTGCAGGTCGCCCATGCCGACTGAGTAGAGGACAACGCCAGGGACGCCGTTGATGTCTGATGGATAGCTCTTCACCTGCACGGTTATGTTGAGAGTACTTCCTGCAGGCATGTAGGCCCAGGCTATGTATTGACCGATGGGGTGGCTTGACACAACCTCTGCTGTGGGCATGACACCGTTGGGAGGCCATGGCCTTGCCAGCAGAAGCTCAAAGATGGCCCAGAGGGCACCGCTCGAATGTGAATTAACATATAGACCTACATAACCATCACCCTTGGATCCGCTTGGGCATACCCCACCCGTTGGCGTCTGTACAAGGTTGTTTAGTGTGGAGTTGTAGAAACCTACCACACAGGAGCCCGAGAGCAACATAGCTATGACTGCGGGGTAAGATACTATGTTGTAGTTCGGGCCAGTTGATGGGGCTATGTAGCTGGTGCCTTGCTGCCATAGTATAACATACCCCGATTTGCCTGAAACGACCATTCCAACCTCGCCGTTTGACGTTGAGCTATCATTTATACTATTCATATACAAAAGGCCAGCAGTAGACATAGCTTGAACCGACCCGCCTATCCCTTTCACTATTGTCTCAAAGAGCAACGGCGTGGCCGTGAAGTTAAAGGTCTTGTTATTATAGACCAGTGATATCATGAAGTAATTTTGCCAGAAGTCAGTACCGTTTATGTTCGTGATGTTAAGGCCATTCGACACGCTGTATGAGCCTGAGGCGCCCTTGGGGTTGCTGAGGACGGTAAATGTCAGCCCCTGCGGGAGCGAGGTGCCAGAGAAGTTGTAGTACACTGGGAAGACATATTGTCCGTTATCATATTGCCCGTAGGTGCTCGTGAGGTACGGGGCCAGCCCAGTATATGGGTACTGGCTGGCGTTGGTGAACTCCATTGTTATATTAACGGCCCCCTTGGCTGGTACTCCGTTAGGTAGCTTGACCCAGACAGCGACCCAATTAGGCGTGAAGCTCTGAACCCAAGCATACAGGGACTTGCCAGACATATTTATAAACAGCACATTAAGGAAGTCCTGGGACTCGGCCTGGCTCCACACATGAAGGCCAACACTGATGCCCAGGACGCTCTCCACCTGCTGTTTGGTTATGTTTATGAACTGGTCGAAGGGCACTGACGTCGGGCTTGCCTGGGTATTGTTTATAACTATTGGAATGATGAGTGGTATGGGTGATGTCATGTTCACCACCAACTGCCCTACACTTAAGTATGGTGAAACCTTCCATGTGGTGCTCTCTATGTTGTTAACAAGTGCCGTGCTCCTGGGAAGGTAAACGTGGCTCTGGTTAGTAATAACCGTGTAGGACGGCATGACGTTGTTGGGCGGCGTTGGGAACACCAGGACTGTGTCAAGATATATGTATGCAGCCATATAACCAGTACCAGCCCCGATGAACACATATGGACTGGTTCTATCAACCGTTATGCTGAACTCTGTAAATGAGCTCGGCATTTTCAGCTGGAATGGAGAGCTGACCGTGGTGTAACCCCAGTACTCAGTGGTTCCGTTTGCAATAGCAAATTCCGTCACAACGTAGTAGGTACCATTCCCTAGGAAGGGGGCCGACCCAAGCCCATAGGGATCCCTTATGTAAGCCTTCTGGTCGTTGGAATAGAACTCATTCTGGTCGGCTATCCCGCCCCAGGCATATGGCGTGTTAGCACCGTCTGTGTGTTGATAGACTTTATCAACGTAAGTTATGTTACTTATATTACCATACAGCTCCTGCTGTAGAGCGTCTTCGAAACCGCTGTACCACCATGACACGAGCACGGTGTAGTTGCCGTTAAGGCTGGGTAGCGGGGCGTAAACGTAGGTACCCTCAAATCCCAAACTATATATCATTTCAAGTCCAGACGTCGTAGGTGTCGGGTTGAGGTGACCATAGTAAATGCCTATCTTCCATCCGCTAGGCACCGTGTTATTGAAGTACCCATATTGTGCGAACATGTAGTTGCCGTTATCGTAGCCCTTGTACATGGCTGAGTATATGCCTGTATAGGGGTACTCGTTTTTGTTGGTCACTTCAAGGTAAATATCTATTGACGAGTCCGCAGGTATACCGTTGGGGAGCTTGACCCAGACGTCCACCCAGCCTGGCGTGTAGTTCTGAACCCATGCGTATAGGGGATCGCCAGATGAGTTGACGAACAGCATGTTAAGGAAGTGGTCGGGGTAGAGCTCATCCCAAAGGATCCCGAGCTCGCCAGCGGTCAGGTTAAGTAGCTCGTCGAAGGGGGCCTGCGTCGGTATGTTCTGCGTATTGGTTATAACTATCGGCACGACGCCCAGGAGCGATGCGT
>OFEH01000494.1_pt1 | contig 12452 bp, 21 predicted proteins | sample 1521031 | NCBI WGS metagenome assembly OFEH01 (sample SAMN05518350, study PRJEB24110) | hypersaline lake metagenome | isolation source: Grendel Spring, Yellowstone National Park, Wyoming, USA | place: USA:Grendel Spring, Yellowstone National Park, Wyoming, USA | collected 2011-11-16
GAGTATCTTCGTATTATTACATCAGGGCTTACATATCCTAATGGCGTTTAATGGTTATATCTATGGTTTTGGTTATCTCTATGATGGTAAGCTGTATTACGACCTCGACCCACTTATCATTATGACTGATTCCACGAAGATAAACCCCGTTATCTTTAGAGGTAAATATAACGTCAAGGACAAAGTCCTCATTTATATACCTATAATTACAGAGGGCGTGATACCTCTACTATATCCTTATAAGAAGCCTTATTCTCTGAACCCCGGTGAAAAGGGTCTGGTTTACCATAATGGTCTTTACAGTGGTAAGTGGGGAGTCCCGCTTGACATCAATGTGTGTAATATTGAGACCGACCAATACCGTTCAAATGTTTACCTCAGCGGGACACTTATTGACGCATTAGAGATGATAGCAGATGACGAAATGTCTAATGCGTTTAAGGACATATTGCTCAGACGTATTGTTACGCAGAAAAAAACTGTGAGGTTGAATATCTCATATGATTTGGAGTACCTGTTTGACCACGCTAAAGAGAAGTTACGTAATGTATTGCAAAAAGCCTTGAACTTAGCTGTAGAAGAGTTGGCGAAGATGATGAACGAGAAAGTTATAATAGTTGACAGGTATGACAGAATTATTTCGAAGGAGTTACCTGCGATAGCCCTACCCAATGTGGACGAGAAATATATTAATAATGTTATGGCATATCTTGCCGATAAGGGATATAAGGTATTTGCGTATTCCAAGAACCTTAGTAACCAACTCTTTGAATTGTATGACCAAATTACTGAACCTAACGTACCGGTCGAGGTAAAGGCAATGATAAGGTTAGCCGAGTGGTTGTACAGTATTGGGGTTGAAATTATGAAACAGTACGGCATACCCGGGTGGTCGGAAAGGTTATTCAAAGCCGGTACTTTTAATATCGAGATATTAGACCCACTCCCCGGTATTTTCGATATAGATGTGAAGATTGTGAAGCCTCAGTATAATGACCTACTTACCGATAGTCTTGGTGTAACATTAACACTCAATAACAAATCCGTGATAATTTTAAGAAACCTACCGAAAGATAAATGGTTGTTATATGTCGGTATAATGATCCATGAACTTAACCACGTTTATACGGACTCCGAACACGGTACCTTTGAGTGGGAGAGTATCTACGATGTACTCTACATGGTCGATGTATTTTCCCCCGGTACAGCACCTGCTGTTACCAACCTCATAAGGCTTGCCGTATATAACCCGGAGCTGTTCCTGGAGGTAAACAACATAAACGGGTTACCTCTTCATGTGTTACCAATTCCTTTAGTAGCAAGTGGGGAATGTATTGGTTATATGGATGAGAGAGGTGTTGAATGTGATGCGAGTGCACCTACAAAGTTAAAACTTGTAAACAGGAATGGTACATTATATTTAGAGGTAATGCCAAAGGAGGTGTCCGGGTAATGTTATTTGCAAACCCTGTATATTATCTCCTGGCATATGCTAGGTGTAATAACATTAAATATAAGATAGATGGCTATACACTTACGATATATCACGTCTTTGACCCTAAGAGTGAGATATTTAAGAAGGCAAGGTTCGGGATTTATGAAGCTCTTTATATGGGTGGTAAGAGGTATATCCTTCAAAACTCATATGAGCTTCATCGTGCAGGCAATTTTACTACCGTGGTGTTACCGAGACATGATGTTAAATGGGACGATATAATATATAGTGAGGATAAGAGGGACAACCATACTTGGGTGTGTGGCGTGCAGGCTAGTCCCTACTACGACACTGAAGGTGGTCTGGTAATAAACAGACTCGTGACCGAAGAAGAATTGATGGACATCCTTGACAGGGAAGGTAAGCCGGTTTGTAAAGAGGTCGAACCCGGGGTGTTCTACTGTGATTACGCCTACGTTAATATGGCACATAAGGGTAATTGTAAAGACGTTGCTGTTATCCCCGTCTCACAATATAAACTCGCTTCTTCATTACCAAAGCCCGTATATATAGTGCCAGACCCTTCACTTTTCTGTAGTCAACCCTATCCTCCACAGTTGAGTACTAATGAATTTCTTCAGTTGTTGGAAATGGTGTGGGACAACTTCAGCGGTGGCGGTATCCCGGTTAAGTTTATTGTGGACGTTGAACCAAGGGGCTACGGTGCGAGGAAATTGTTTGACAGTTACTTCGCTATTAGTTATAGTAAAAACACTAACCTGGGTAAATTAATAAGTTCAGTTATGCACACTGTAGCTGAGAAGCTTAACTTTAAGTTTACCGATACCGTTAGGTTTTATATCGATGAGACAGCTAAGGCTCTTAATATATCGGTTTCCGAATTTTCAGATGAACAGATAAGGTCACTGAAGTTCGCACTCTATACTGCTTTCGAGAGAAACGTATATTACCTCAAGATACCACTATGTAAAAAGTATGAGTACAAAGGTTACAAACTCGTCTGTTCCGAGTCATAAACTCTTTTTCTCCTCCCTCTCCGAGAAGTCCAGTTATTATTATATTCTTTCCCGTATCACACGTTACCTCAAGGAGGAGTACAAGATAGATGCTGTCCTCCGTACGGACATTATGGCTGACATCTTCCTCACCGATGCAGTTATATTGGCTCAGAACTGGCTCCACCCTTATAAGAGCTTATGGTGGGTCGATACGCCCGTCTACCGTATAGAGGGTAATTATTTCTTCACGCGTAATAACAAGGTAGTCATCACAACTAGTAATTGGACTAGGGACGTATTGAGGAGGAGTTTTAATATAGACCTCTCCGTTAGGTATTTGCCGGTTTTCGGGTGTTATAAAGCGTTGTATGATTTCCATCATAAGTCCGGGTTCATTACCATCGGGAACAACCTCGGTGTGGACAGGAAGAACATCTACTTCCTCCACAAATGGTTCATCGACCGGAATATACGCAACTACCTCAAGATAGTCAGTAATGAACCCGTAGCCGATATAAGGAGTAATTACAACATGAAGGACGAGGATAAATACGACCTTTTAGGTAGGTCTCTGTTTTACGTAGCTATGAGTAGGGCTGAGGGCTTCGGCTTACCCCCATTGGAGGCGTTGAGTTGCGGTACCCCCGTAATATATCTGAATGCCCATACCTTTAAGGAGACACTCAACGATAAGGTGGGTATACCTGTCGAAGTAGGTAACGAGTATGAGATAGATGTGAGGGTAGAGGGTGTACCTCTACACTACCATTTTTACGAACCCGACCCCAAGGAGTTTAGCTATGCCATTGAGACTGCGAAGACGATAAACCGTGACCTTTACGAGGACATGGTGGCGAAAGGGATAAAATACGTAGAGGAAAGGTTTGGGTATAAAAAAATAATTGATAGTTTTGTGGATATAGTCCTTACTTTTTAACGGAGGTTTATAATACGGGTCAACTTCGGTACATATAATATTAGGTCTATTAGACTGCCAATTACAATTAATGTCCCTAGGAGTTGTCCTAGGGGCTCGGTTATTAATGCTAAGGTGTCCGCTATAGCTTTAAGGGCATATGCGAGTAAGCATATCATAACTGTAAGAGAAGATTTAAAAAATAAAAAAATAATTGATAGCTTTTTGGACTTTTAGATGAAGCTTGAGAAGAAGTTTCTTAATCCTCCTATGAGCCCGCCGACCCCGTTTCTTCCTCTGAAGACACCGTATATTATCGCTAGCAAGCTTCCGAATACTGCAAGTACTCCTATCAAGTATCCGATGGGTTGGGCTAATGAAGTTAATGTATTACCGATGGCATTGACGGCATTGCTGAACAGTTCTATCATTGCTACGAATAGGTTTTGTAGACCGTTTACCATGTTTTGAATTGCGGAACTTATAGCAGACATGGTTTCTCAAATAGACAATATATGTCATCCAAAATAAATGATACATGTAACAAACTTAGTGAGATTTTTATATACCCGTGTTATATATGAGGTATATGGGTGATGAGGAATTAGTGCAACTGGTCATGGAGAAGGTAAAGGTAGAGATGAAAAAGAGGATAAAGGAATTGAAAAAACAGGGAGTGGAAGCGGGGTACAAGGAGGAGGGAGAGAAGGTAGCTATAGCGATAAACTTGAAAAGTTTATACAACAAGATGAGGGAGAAGGCGAAGTTGACATTAATACAGAAAATGCAACCGGTGCAGGACAGGATAAAGTTCAAGACGATACAGGTGGGCAACGAGAAAGTGGAGATAGCGACGGTGTCGATATTGGCACCGGACAAAAACAGTCCGGAGATTCAGGAAGCGATAACGAAATTGGAGCAGTTGAAATCCCAGCACCCAATAGATTACCAGCTGAAGGACGGAAAACTAACAATGGTAGTAATCTTGAGCGAGTATTACAAGAGGTACTTGAATCAAATAATAGACCAGCTGGTGGAGACGAAGAACGAAATCAACGCCTACATACAGATGGCGTCGTCCAAAATGCCGGACTTGGGGCAGTTGGAAGTAATGATGGAATTACAAACAGTGGGGGACTACCTCGTAGCGGTGTTGCGTCCTACGAAGAAAACCTCAGACGTCTAGCCCAAATGTCGACTTCCTCGTCAAAAACGACGGATGAACTTGTACAAAGGTTAATGAATATGAGTGAATATGACCTAAAGAGGGTGTTCAAAATGATACCGATAGACAAAAGACTCGCCTTAGCGTTGGACACAATACAGGAATATCAGAGCATACAGAACAAGTTTAACAACTTACTAAACGGTCTTGCTATGAATGCACCGAGGGTAAAGGAGGTTGTTGAGAATGCGAGGAGGAATAGGAAGCCGATAGACAGGCTAGCCGATATGTTTATGGACATGATGGAGACGATGTTAAAGAGTAAGGCTATGTCGTTGACGGATGAAGACAAAGCCAAGTTGAAGGAGAAGTTGAAGGAGGTGATGGAAAGTGAAGAATGACGTATTCGTTAACATCCACCTTTCTCCGTACCACAAGATGGTAATGCAGGAAATGGCTGTCAGGTTCGGGTATAACAGTATTTCTGCTTTCGCCAGGGACATAGTCCTCGGTACGAAAGTGGTGGAGGACGGTGTGTCATTAAATACGAGGCTTGCGACGATAGTTATAGACCGCGGGACATTCGACCTAATAAAGGCGAAAGCAGACGCGGAGAAAATACCCGTGAAAGAGTATATTTTAAAAAAAATTTTTTCTTAAGTTGTACCTTGACTTTTTTCAGCTAACTTATAAGGCAAGATGTAGTTAGACGTTACTCTCTTTAAGTTCTTGGCTAATTCTGCGAGCTCGTCCAACCATTCGGGTTTCAACATAGCGATTTCATATTTAGCCTTTAATGCCTTTATCCTTATTTCTAACGCCTGACCTCCTTGTGCTTCATCAATCAGTCTTAATACTTCTAGGAGGAAGTTCCTATACGCCACTCTCATACTCCCAATAACGCCATGTTCGTTTGCCCAAGCCGTATAGACATCACTCACGGTGCTTAACATCGTAGCTAAGTTTTGTATTTGTACTGCCATGGCTTTGGTAGCTGTGGCATATGCCATGTTCATGGTTTCTGCTTTATCTACATAGTTTTGAGCCATTTCTTGTGAAGTCCAACCTGTTCTCCTGTGAGGCATTCACTCCCACCCCTTTTACTTAGCCATAAGTACCTCTTCCGGTGTCTTAGCTTTAAGTATATCGGTTAAGGCGACGGTGTAGCCGGTGCTGGCTGAAGCCACGGACAGCTTAGTTAATGGGTTCGCTACTTTAGCCTCACATACACCGTCGTTCTCGGTGAACGTGAGTGGGTCTGCGGTAACACCGCTGAGCTTCTTTAACATACCGTTAATTATTTCACCAACCTGACCGCAACTGAGTGTAGTGGCATGTACTATGTGAGTAGCTCTGAGTGTAGCTATTTGTGCTACTCTACCGGTTAAAGCGTATGAGTTATAGCCTTCATTTGAAGCCTTTAGGTACGCCATAGCAATTCCTATAAACTCTACAGCTAATTGTGCTATGACGGGTGCCTTCAGGCTTGTGCTTACTTCGTTGAGGTAATCCTTTACGGTATTTTGTACTTGCTTTAATGTAGTGAAGCCGTTAACAGCTCTTTGATTCCTCCTTGTTGAAGACTTTTCGTATGCCTTTGACATCTTCTCGAGTTGTTCCTGGTAGTGGATTACGGAAAGTGTAGGGTCGTGTACAGACCTCCTTTTCTTCGCCACTTTAGGTCAAACATATATTTACCTTTTTATTTATTATATGCTGTGATAAAACATGGAGGAGCAGTTATCGTTCCCTTCATCAAGATTGTCACAGTTCGACTACGTAGGTATGAACGCCTATTGGTTAAACGCACGGCTTAAGTACTTTACAGACCCTATGCTTTATGCTGTAGCAACAGGGATATGGGTCATTAACTTAATGGACGATGTTGATATTGCAGAGACGGGGACTGAAAAGAACTTTGAATACGGACTTATCTACGTCTATAGTAATTCAAGAATTGATACACTTTTTATCGTAGCACTTACACACTACTTCAACGTGAAAAGGGAAAGGGAATATTACCGCAGTATCCCCATGGATGCGTTACAGAACGTTATGAAATCCCTTGTAGACTTCATGAATGACAAGCTGAAGATACTGGATAAGCTTAAGGAGAAGATAGACGAGAGGGTCGTGCTCATGATGTGGAACCAGCTCTACATTTTTGTCATGGGTTTCCTCTACGGCTTGTACGGTAGGGATGCGGAAGCGGTATTCCAGGGTGTTGTTGCGAGGCATTTATTACCATATAGCGTGTTATAAGTTATTAGGAGGCACCTGAAAAAATGATATCCATTGTCACGGTAGGTCACCCACCTTGGTTAGACCACCTGACTTTTTTCACCAAGAAATACCAGGAAGACTTCTTGATGCAACGTCTTGATTACGCCTTCTCCTTCACGAAGAAAGTAATAGCCTACGGAGACCCCCACGTTATGCCTATGCATAGGTTAAAAGGTCACGAGGTATATGTAATGATTGATACACCGCTTATCGATTGTACGGGTCTGGAAAAGGACTGGGTGTATATACCCTCCTCCGAGTATAATAGGGAGATATTGGAGGCATGTGACCTGAAAAACGTGACGGAGGTCGTACCAAAACCTATGGCATATTACCCGGAGCTAAAGGGTTCTCCACGTAAGTATGAGCTGTACGTGAACCTCACACAACCGGAGAGGAAGGGTCATGAAAAGCTGAGTAACATCCTTCACAAACTCGACAGCGAGATAGACCGCAGAGTTACAATGATGGCTAGTATACCGGGGAACATTGTGCCATATTTCCTGGGGTTCAGGAACATCGAAATTAAGGTAAAGCAGGCAGGTTCTATGAAGTATTACGACCACCTAAAACAAATGTTACAATACCGTATTTTGATATTCAGCAGTTATGATGAAGGTATAGGGTTACCTGCGATAGAGTCTGCTCTATACGGTCAACAACTTGTTATGGGAGATATAAGAGCTACCAATGAGTTCGTTGAAGCCCGTTTCGCACCTGTAGTGGAGTATAGAGTAGCGAGTCATTCAGTCATGAACAAGCACTTCCTGCTCCAGGTATGGGACGAAGACGAGTTTTATGAGATATTAAGGAAGGCTTTAGACGACCCGACTTTCAACGTGCCGAAACTTAAGGACAGGAGGGTGATAGATTATGAGTGGATATATAAAAAACTGAAGGAGGTGGTAGGGTTTTGAAGAAATACGTATTCAAGGTTAAAGTAGTACAGATAAAATTGATTAATGAGGAAGGGGTCTTAAGCGAACAGGAGTTCGAACATGTAAAAAAGACGCGTATATATAAAGGCATGAAGGTACTGGAGATAAAGGACTTAGGGTTTGATAGTTTTTGGAGGTTTACACACTACTATGAGCTGGTAGCTGTATCTGAAGGTGGTGGTCTATTCGACTGTTATTATAGCGACGTTATAGACGTCAAGAAATTGAAGGACGTAGGGGCTATAGTGGTGAAAGAGAATGATAGTGAGCCCGTGAGGACGATGAAGACCTTAGTAGCGAAATGGTATAACAAAAAATTGGTTGAGGAAGAAAAAGCATACGAAACATGTACCAAGTTCGTTATGTAGGAACCTTGCGGTACATTATCTTGTCGAGGACGTTAGGTATACTCACACCATACTTCTTATAATATGTACTCATGGTCATAAACTCCTTTATCGTGTCGGGGTCTGTTAATGAGACGTTCGCGTATATATCCCTCTCCTTGATGTAAAAACTCATTACCGCGACCATGCCCTGATAATACGCCATAAATGTGGCGTCTACCGGAGAACATATCTGTATTGTCTCTCCCCCCGGCGTCGTCTTCTCTAAAGTGTAGAGGTTACCGAACACCAGGAACTTACCCTTTACCCTGAACTGGCTGTTGAAGAGTTCACCATTTAGGTAATTTACATCGGCATCAATTATACACTCTATTGTCTTGCCCCATACTATCATGAGACATCAACATTTATTACTTGGAAATTGGAATTAAAAAATATGCTTAGTGCAGAGGATTTATCCGCAATCCTGGACGATTTAGAAGACTTGTGTGCTAGGATACCTGACGGCGTAACATTTCATCCTACATTAGAAATTCATAGGCATCATGCAAATGAGGAAGCCACGTATATAAAGTTCGATTGTAGAGACCATAAATATACCCTGACAATTGTGAGAACTGGTGTAGCGAAGACCACGAGAGTCTCATCAAGGGAGCAATTATACAGGAGATTGTTCCCCGAATACTCGCCGGGGTACAGCGGTAGCTATACAGAAGAATTCTGGGGTGGGGAATAACTATGCCGTATCTCAGGGGAGTCTTCATAAATTTCGGTGAAGAGACCTACTACCTGTCCTGCGGGATAGTCAACGGTGGTAACCTCGACACCGAGACCTATACGGTAAACCAACCCAGCCTTATGATGGTAAGGTTAGGCAGAGACTTATACATCGTGACAAGCGAATTAAAGTTAATTGTACCTGTTGAACCTATAAAGACTTTATTGAGCTCCGAGACGTCAAAGGTATATAATGAAGTAATGTCGCAAGGTAATGAGGTGAAACCCGCATGATGAGGGAAGGCTTAGTAAAAGCCGGCAACCTCGTCATTGATTGTAAACCCTGCTATGTGGCGGGTACCGGGTTCACCAAGGATGATATATATGTGATAAGCGAGGGTAATGTAATATTCAAGTGGTACGACAAAATCGCAGTGATTACTGTAGGTGAAGAGGGAACGAAGGTAAACCTCCTGGACATTGTAGATGTTAGGTTCCTAGTTGAAAGGAATGAGAACTGCATGGCGACCAGGTTATGATTTTTGTGTGGTCTGCCCGTGTTGTTATACCCGGGTTTAGGGACGAGGTTTTTGTCTCCCCAGCTTTGATAAATAGGTATGCCGAGCTTACCGAGGACGTTTATGAAGTAGGCATGTTTATGGTACCCCACAAGGGTCATGCACTCTTGTTTTTACCGACAATGGTGATAAAGGTAGACGACGAGTTAATGAAGAACCTTGAGCAAACTTCAATAGAAGACTTAAACATCCCCTTAAACACCATAAGCAACGTGTTCACGTAATGACATCCGTTTTTTCTATCCTCCAATTCATTCGCGTGTACCAGTACATTCGTTCTCATTACCCCGAGGAGAAAGAGTTAATCGACTTTTTTGAAGATACAATTAAGTCAGGTTTTATATGCTTTAACTACCAAGATATATTGAAGAAATATGAGAACAGACCCGAAATCTACAAATTATTACGTACATGTAACATCTGTCATGCTACGTCGTCAAGCATATCAATATATAATCTTAGACTGTATTCTAAATAACAGGGGTGAGTTATTGTGAGACCCTGCCAAAAAGATATCTGTTTACTCTACTCCCTCGGTGCCGATTACGCAAAGCTCATTGACTTTACCAACCAGAACTTTCAAGGCAGGTTATTCAGAGCAGGTGCAAGGGCTATGATATACGCGAGGAGGTTAATGGCGTCATGGTACGGTTACGATACGGGGGTATTGATTGAGACCGCACTTAGGAGAATATTAAGGAGAAGTATTACTTATTGTAATATCATGAGGAGGTTGGGGTTAGAAAGTGAGTATTGCAGACGTTACATAATTTATGATGCAGTTCCGTGCGACCTCGTCTCCGTTTTCACCGTGGATGTCGCATACGGTGATATCATACATATGATAGCCAACTATAACAGCGAGAAAGTTAGTAAAGTGCTTACCAAGATGACAGAAATGTGCTCGACATATGAGGTGAGATAATGGCAGATATCCTATCTTATGCAGTAGATCTAGCTACGGTCATTTCCGTATTGTTACTCTACGTAAGAACTACTATTGTGCTCAAGCAATACCAGAAAGATGAGTTATATAAGATTATAGATGATAAAATCCTTGAGTTCATGATGACTGAAAAGTTCGAGAAAGCATTGGGGAAGACTACCGTAGCACAAAAAATTGATGACATGAACAACAAGTTAAATCAACTCATTATTGCCATTTGCATAACAAGTCGTGACTTGAAGGACAGCCCAATTTGTAAAAAAAGTAACGGAGGTTGAAAGTTGACAAGGGTCGTAACATTCCTCGGGAAGGCAAAATATCTAAAGGAGGTCATAGAGGTAAACAAACTTACTGACGTGTTTGTGGACAGGTCGTATATCGAAGGCGAGCTCTATTATGCCCCGAGCGGTGTCCAATACCACTTCCTAAATACGGGGGTAAAATACGACCCCCCGAACGAGATGTACAACAGGAGGATAAGGATAGCAACAATGATAAGGGAAATAGTGGAGACCATAGACGACAACATAATCTTCGTCGACAGCGATGTAATCGCGAAGGACGTAAGGAAGTTGGACGGGTTGGACAGACCCGCGGTTTTCCCCATACCGGCAAAGAACAAGCCGTTCGAGAACATATTCGTGTTTCACTGGTCTACCAACTTTTACCTACCGCGGAGATGTAGACCGACATTAAAGAACGCACTTGACGAATACCTCGAAAAGAACCTGTATAGGTTTGAACCCGTCGACCTTTACATCCACCGTAAGTTGTGGAGTATAACGTTCTGGCTCCCGGGCGTGTGCCACTATATTGACGATAAAAAATACTGCATCTAGTTCTAATAGAACGTCACGGGTATCATTGTGCCGTAGAGTTGAATACCCTGAGGTAAAGCCGGTGCAGAGGTCTGATAACTCCCGGTCACCGTGCTACCGCTTTTTAGTGTAAATGTGACAGTTATACTTATCGTAGACGGGTACGACGTATATGCAAGGTAAAACGTGAGCATGTCCTGAGTTAGTGCAATGGTGTATGATGAAGCGTTGGTGGAAATTGATATGCTCTTGAGCTGGTTCGTCACGGCTAGACCTACCGCGTTGCTTATGATATCCGTGTCATCGATGATTGCCAGGGTATAAACTACGGCATAAGTCCCCGGGCTTATCTGGACTTGTGTGTCGATAGAGTCCATGAGGTATTGACCGAAGTAAACTTGTATTGATAATGAGTTAGATTGTGCTTGTATCGTGACGGAACCTTGTAACGTTATAATGCCGGGTTGATAAGAAGCAGACATATTGATAAGTATACCATTAATACTTGCTGTGATGTTATATGACGGGATATTAGAGAGAAGTGTGTTGTATGCGATGAGAAAAAGTTTGTTAAGGTCTACCATTTTATGACCCTTGATATGTCACTGTGATTGTTGCAATCGCTACGTAAAATGTCGCACCAGATACAGGAGGTGTTAATGTAGTGGATGTAGAACCTGAAATATTGGGTAAGTTATCAAATTTTGTAGTGGTACAGAGTAACACTTCTATGTTTGATACTCCAGTGCCTAACGGAGCCGTAAGAGGAAATTCTATAATGACACTATTGTTCTGGATATATGTTATAAACCCGCCTAAACCCGTACTAGGACAATTACCGCCACATGAGAGATTACATGACCCAGTGCCGAAATAGACCGTATCAGATGAACCTATATAATTCCCTGACATATTCAGACCAGTACTTAATGGTATTATACCTACATTATTTTGTAATATGGGAGTAAAAAATATTAGATACGATGGTATATTTTGGAACTCAATTAACCATACAATAAATAAATAAGAATCACTGGCTTTCGTAAAAGAACTATTCGTATAAGCAATACGTACTATATTAGTATAAACTTTATAATAACCGCCAGCACCAGGAGGAGTATCATATGCTTCTGCAGAGACATATAACTCCAGTCCTGATGTACTATATGAAGAATTTGTAGTATCAAATCCTATATAATAGTATTGAAATGTCCAACTATTGTTTTCCTGAAGTACTTGCATATATACCGTGACACCTTGTGAGTTAAGACCAATACCACTAGTATAGGA
>OFEH01000495.1_pt1 | contig 12387 bp, 17 predicted proteins | sample 1521031 | NCBI WGS metagenome assembly OFEH01 (sample SAMN05518350, study PRJEB24110) | hypersaline lake metagenome | isolation source: Grendel Spring, Yellowstone National Park, Wyoming, USA | place: USA:Grendel Spring, Yellowstone National Park, Wyoming, USA | collected 2011-11-16
GAACTCTGACCTCCCCGACTGCCCCCCAGGTGACAGATGTAAGCCCGAACAGATGGGGGGAACCTGTGAACCGCCCTTTAGGACGGGGAGGAGGTCAGACATAGCTAGCACGCCACAGCGCGAGCAATACTTTAATTAGCCTTATTTGCTACGCTCTATAGTGAGGTGCGAGGGAAGCTTGTCGCTTGCGGAAGTGGTAACAAAGACGTTCAGGCCGATGCCAGATTCTGACAAGGCAACGGTTGAGAGATACATTGAGAGGGCCATAGAGGAGCTCAACACGGCCTATGAGGAGCTTCGTGACTCTGAACAGCTCCGCGCCGTTATGGACGCCGTACAGAGGCTCAGGAAGGTGGTCACGGAGTTCCAGGAAGCTATCAGTAAGGTACAGCCCTACGCCACCAGTGACCCCGAGGCCGCGAAGCTGGCCGTCAAGCTTGGCATGATAGCTTATGCGATCCAGTTAGTTCAGCAGAGGCTGGCCGAGATCCAGGCCGCCATAAACGGGGTGATGCAACCCGTCACCGCCCCGACGCCTGCGACGCCAGTGACGGGAGGCATGGGGGCGAGCTGAGGTGTCAGTGAGGACGATGTCTAGCCCAGATGTTAACGTAACCAGGTCCGTCCCTACTACGACAGCAACGCCAGTGCAGACAGCGCCGTCCCTGACATCTGAGGTAGCGGCGGCCGTAGGGAGCGGGATCGTAGGACAGTCGCCTCAGCCAGGGCCTGGGCCGATAGGAGGCGTTAACCCGCCGCCGACAGCGCCAAGCGGCCCCGTGGGCACTCCAGTAGGAGGCGAGAGGCCGATAGGGCCCATCGGGCCTCCAGGAGGGCTCGGGGGCCCGATAGGGATCCCGTTGCCTCCGATCCCAGTCAGGGGCCCGATAGGCCTGCCGCCCCTGCCGCCGCGAAGGAACATGTGGGGAGGCCCCGTAGGCATTGCAAGGCCTCCAGTCACGGTCGGCGGAGGGCTGGAGAGGCCCATATTCGGAGGCGTCGTCAATCCGCCAGTAGGGTTCAGGGGCAGGCTGTTCGGGCCCCCTGGAGGCCTGCTGGGTCCCTTCACGCCTCCGACCCGAGCTGGCGGCGGAAGGCCTACGGGGCCCATCCTGGTGTCAGGGCGTATAGGCAGGTACGCTGGAGTCGGGCTATATGGGCCCGCTCCCGTGCTAACTCCATATCGGCCGCCAGAGGCGCAGGGGCTACCTGAGGCTATGGGCGGCGGGCTACAGCCGCCTGGCGTGGCGCAGGCAGAGACGGCGGCCGCCATAGCGCGGGCTAACGCCGCGGCCGCGCAGAATGTCGTTAACATGGCCCTCACGCAGACCGCTACAGCTGGCGGGCCCGTGCAGCTCAGGCGGATCACGGCTAACGTCGCTGGCGCCCCAGCCGCGGCTGGCAGGGTGATCACTATTGTTGGCCCTGCAGGCGCTGAGAGGGCAATTAACCTCGGAGGCCTCAACGCTGTCACCAGGACGGCCACGCAGGGCCAAGTGGCCACGGCTGGAGGCGTGGCGACCGAGCAGAACGTGCAGAACCCGCTCCTGACGCGGTACCTCAATGAAGTCTACGCTCCGCTTGTCGTTCAGACCATTGGCAGGCCCACGACTATAGTTGCCAGGAGGACTGTTGGCAACGTAGGCTCTGTGACCGCGGGCAACGTGCAGGGAGGCGTAACGATCAGCGGGCCGCAGGGAAATGTGTACATACCCGCCCAACAGCTCTTGGCGGCCGCCGCAGGTTGACGGCTGGGAACTAGGCCAAAGGTGATAACGCCGTGTCAAGCCTGCTCGAGGAGCTGAGCAAGGCGCATGTCATGATGCCGCGCGAGTACCTCGAGATAGCGTCGGAATGGGTGAACAGGGCGAAGAGTGAGCTGAGGAGAGCCATGTCGATGCTGAGCTCAGGGGCCAGCGCCCAGCAGGTGAACGCGGCGGCGACCATAATACAACAGGTGAGCTCAGGGCTCCAGTACGCGGTTAGCCTGGTCACCCCATATCGGAACACCGACCCAGACGCCGCAAAGCTGGTCATCGAGCTCCAGCAGATTCAGGCGATGTTGCAGGAGCTACAGCAGAGGATATCAGCAATTATGCTCAGGCTCTCCCTCCGCGGTTAGGAGTTGGCCGAGAGAGGGAGTTCCTTCTTATGTTTCTCTAGGAACCTTATGCTTCTCCAGGAACTCTTTTATTGCCATCAATATGATGTCGTTTATGCTCCTCACATTGTACTCCCCCGTGTACTGGTAGTGTATCTTAAGGTGTTGCATCTCGACATACATGACCTTAGGTATACGTGCGCGGTACTCAACGTACTCTTCCTCGTCGACCTGTTGGTTCTTGCCCAAGCTGTCCTCCCATAACCCCTTTTATACGGGAAAAATTTAAGGGCCTAACGTGTTACTTGTCAATACCCAGAACTGTGGTATTGAAATTAGGCTGTAGTGGGCCGTTATGGCCCTGGAATAACATGCTCCTCTAGGTCTTCAACATCTCTCTTATACACGCTTGCTTGGTCATCATCGCTCATATAACGTTGTTAATATGGCAATACCTCAGAATTGTGGTATTGTCGCAACTAGAATGCCATAGATCAGCCCCACCCCCCGCCCCGGGCCCCCACCCCCCAGGCCGTGGGTTTTTTATTTGTATACAGAAAACTCGCCCCTGGGGGCCCGTGGGGCCCCGCGCCGCGCCCTATGCTGTAGCCGCGCAAAAATTCTCATTTTTTATTTTATTTTATTGTATTGTATTACTTACCCTATATTTAATAAAGTTTTTAGCTGGGGGCCGCACTGTTCCTCAGGGTGTTTTGTATGGATGCGCCTCTCGAGGAGGGCACCTGGACGCGTCTCGGTAGGCCGAGGAAGTGGCCCAGGGGCGCCGTTCATATGAGCGTCTACCTGCCAGCCGACCTCAGGGATGAGATTGAGAGAAGGGCATTAGCCAAGCGTATGTCTATTTCGGAATATGCCGTCAACCTGATGTTGCGGGGCCTCGAGATAGAGAAAGAGATGGAGGCCAGGCAAAATGCCGAGACCAAGAAAGTATCCTGAACGAGGAATAACTTTAACCGCTTATGTGCCCCGTGAGCTCTACGAGAGGATCAGAGAGCTGGCTAGGTCGAGGGGGCTCAGCGTCTCAGAGGTCGTACAGGAATTGCTCATAAAGGGCCTCAACGGGAGCGCTGTTGCAGTTGCTAACTCTCCCGACCTGCCTGAGGACGCTCTTCACGTAGCCCTCAAGGGACTTGAGCCACTCGAGAGGGAGAGGGTTCTACAGTTCATGAAGGGACTTGAGGACGCTGAGGCAAGGCTGGCTAAGCTCAGGTCAAATACCCCTAAGAAGGCATCCTCGCTTCGCAGCACCTTGCAAAACTACATAGCGACACAGCAGGAGATGGCGGAGCTCAAGGCAACTGTGAACGGGCTGAAGCGCACCTATGAGAAGGTAATAAAGAAGACCGTGAGGAACCCTGAGGTTCTAAACGTGGTCGGCGAGCGTCTCCTGGGGCTTATGAGGGAGCTCGGAGTACCACCTTAGGAGTGAAGGGGGTGGTGGTATGGACGACATAGGGAAGGGAGAGACGACGAATGACGAAGAAATGATGGAAAGATATCATAAAGCACGTTCCGAGTGTATTGATGAGGCCGATAGAAAATTTTCGCATTGGTACATAGATACTTTCACAATCATTCGTGAGTTATCAAGGTCGGAGCGGTGTCGCAGACACCCAAATTTCATAGACTGCAACCCGTTTTATATTGCAGAGAAGCGCAAAAAAGCGATAGAAGAAGCTATAGATGAATGTGTGAAAAAGAAAATGAGACAAGAAGATTTTTGAATGAAATAACTGAATGAGTTAGGAATACCAGCATAGGAGTGAAAGAGATGTAGATGGGGGCTAAGCTATGGTCATTATATACCCAGTCATAGAGCTTAACGACCTGGTTTACGCTCACAGGTACGGGTGGCTTGACGCCTTAACCAGGGTCACCGAGGGAGTCATGCTGAGGCCAGAAGCCGCGCTCGGCCCCATATTTCGGTCTGGCGCGACGATAAAGAGGTACCTGCGGGCCAGGTACGGCCTGCCCCAGGACGCCCTTGATAGGCTGAAGATCATGATGGATCACGGCATCAGCGGCGCGGGCTTCAGGGAGGCCTTCGGCCTTGAAAAGACGCCCGAGAGCCTGGTCAAGGTGTACAGCCGCCTTGGTGTTGATATGGGCGTAGCCTTTGATGTGCCAGCGAGGCTCTACATGAGCTCCATAGCTGACATGGCCGTGGACGGCGGCACCGACGTCAACGTTGACGGGTCGGTCAGGGACATCATAGTGAGGGCCGCTGAAATCGTTAAGGGGAGGCTCAGGGGCGACAGGAGGAAGGCTATGTCAATCATGACGGATAACTCAAGCGTGAGGCGCCTGCTAAAAGAGCTCTCAGCCGTGAGTGTTGATGAGACGGTCAGGAGGCTAAAGGAGATGGCCAAGCACGCCCAGAGGCTCGGGTTTAAGGGGCTCGTGCCCGTAATCCAGGGGCTCTTCAAGGACGACATAGAGCGCTGCATCAGGGAGACGGTAGAGGTCATGGCCCAGTACAGCAAGGAGTTCACGGTGGCGATAGGCACAGGCGGGAGGGCTCTCTCCCGCGAGGACGTCGATAATATAAAGTTTGCCATAGCCAAGGTCAAGGAGCACGCGGCAAAGAGCGGCGTCAGCGTGAGGGTACACCTCCTGGGCTGGTCCTCGCCAAGCAGGCTATGGGATGCTGAGGTGCTGAAGGACGTCTACAGCGCCGACTCACTAACGGTCAGGAGGAGGGCCGTGGAGGGCAGGGTCTTCCTGATTAGGGGCAACTCAGTAGGCCTCGTTCATGTGAGTCGGCTCAAGGACATCAACTGCGGGTGCCCAGCCTGTAGCGACCCCGTCCTGAGGAGGTATGTCCTTGACCCCTCAGGCGCAAGGAGAAGTGACGTGAGGATGGTTCACAACATCTACACAATTACGAGGTTTTTAGACAAAATAAGTGAAAGAGCCTGGGGTACCACTAAAGGAGGTAACGAGCTATGGAGGGCCTAGGTGTGCCGTCAGAGAAAGACGTTCAGAGGATCGGCCAGCTTAGGCCAAGGACCGTCCTCTACATGTTCTCAGGCGGAAAGGACAGCGCCCTGGCCCTTCTGCTTACGAGGGACTTCATGAAGGACTTCTGCGAGAAGAACGGCTGTAAGGTCTACCTCTTCTACATCTATATAACGGGAAACACGCACCCCCTTAACGCCTACGCCGCCTACGCTGTCATGCTGTGGCATAAGGAGCGCTATGGCTTTGAGGTGATGGCTGGGGCAAAGGACAGGCCCTTCCAGGAGTATATGGTAAAGTACGGCCTCGAGAGAGGGCCGCGCAGGTGGTGCTACCTTGAGTTCAAGCATAAGGTAATAGTTGAAAAGGAGAGGCTACTGCCTGGGCCGATACTGGAGGTTGACGGAATGAGCCCCGGGGACAACACCTGGAGGGCGACGCTCATAAAGGAGGGCGTTGAGGAGTTTAAGAGGGAAGGGCTGAAGGTGTACGCCTGGCACCCGCTCTTTGGGCTCAGGCTCAGCAGGGAGGAGAAGCTGAAGCTCCTCGAGCAACATGAGGAGTTCAAGCCAATTGTGGAGCTCTACAGGAGGTTCGGGGACAGCATGAACTGCATAGTCTGCCCCTATAAGGGCGCCCCTAAGTACGCTAAGCTGAACGCCGTTGAGAACCTGTACGCAGTGTGGGCCTTCACAGATAAGGCCCTTAGGAGCAACAAGTGGAAGCACGTCTTTGTGCCAGCCAAGGCCATGACCCTTTTGGACTACATGTGCGATGGCGACTGCGAGCTCTAACTAAATCTCCTACTCTGGCATAAGATGCAAGAGAAAGATATAAAGCAAAACAAGGTGTAGGAGACACGGTATGCGTCTTATGTCTGGGTCGGGACAGATGACCACATAAAAAAGGAAACTCTTTTATACTTTCACGATCCTTCTATATAGCTGGGCAGGCGATACTTCATGAGCTCCACGTTTGAAAATGGCGAGAAGGAAGAGAAGGTCACGCCTGAGGCCTTACTTGAGCGCCTTGAGAACGCTAAGTCAATGGACGACCTCCGCGAACTCTTTGACTACGTTTCACAGCTTATATTACGCGCTATAAACGGGTCACGTGCTGACGCCGACGCAAAGATCCGGGCGAACCTGTATATGGGACGGTTAAGAGGCTGGGTTGACGTATTTATGGACGCATACGAGGCCGAACGAGACTATGACCTTGATTCCAAACTAGATTTCTACTATGAAATGGGACATATTTTAAAGTTTCTTATCAGGGCTTACGCCTACCTTAAGAAGAGAAGGTCGGTGGAGGATGCGATAGGCTTAATTTACGATATGCATCTTTCGGCTGAGGAGACGATTGATGATAACTTAGATCACCTTGCAGAGATGTTAGATTATTTAAGACCAAGGCCATATTGGTAATGGCTTATGGCCAACCCAGCACTCTAAGGGGTTTAGGCGCGGAAGTATAGCTTACGTCCAAGGCCATGATTGGCAACGTTGCAAAGGAAACCCTTTTATACTTTCATGGCCCTTCTATATAGCTGGGCAGGTGATACTTTATGAGCTCCGCGGTCAAAAAGAGGAAGGAGGAGGAGGCCACGCCTGAGGCCTTACTTGAGCGCCTTAAGAACGCTATGTCGTTAGCCGACCAGTCAGACAGCCTCTTTGACCTCTTTAAGCTCGTTGGCGACCTTTCTGAGCTTATATTACGCATTATAAACAAGTCACGCGCTAAAGCTGACGTAAAGGCCCAGGCGACCCAGTATGTGGGACAGCTAAGTAGCAAGCTTTACACGCTTTTGAAAGCCTATAGGGGCGTTCTACGCTATGGTATTGCATATACAGACGAATTACACGAAGAAATAGAAAATGATTTAAAGAAGGTTATCGAGGTATACGCCTACCTTAAGAATGGAGGGTCGCTGGAGAATGCGATAGGCTTAATTTATGATGTGCAACTTTCGGCGCAACGTAGAATTAAAGAATTCTTGTACTACCTTGCAAAGGATATATATAGCTTAAGCCGCCCAGATCCATGGTCATATTGGTAATGACTTATGGCCAACCCAGCACTCTAAGGGGTTTAGGCGCGGAAGTATAGCTTACGTCCTCAGTACTGCCGTCAAGTTTTTAACCTCTCGTAAAGCTAGGTTTAATTGAACAAAAAGTGGAGGAATATGTGCTAAAGAACGCGACCGTCTACACGATCTTAGCCATAGGAGAGGAGGCAGTAGACGAGACCAGGCTGTCCATCCTTATGAGCAGGATAGCGGGCATCCTGAGACTTGGGAAGTATAACGAGCCCTTCCCATACATGAGCGAGAGGATCAAGGAGGCGCTCCGCGCCTCGGGCCCTCTGGCCATTCAGAACGGGAGCGTCTATGTGCTCACTGAGAAGGGATTAAAGCTCTACTACGCCATCATCGACCGTCTTTATGATGCTATGGGCAGAGAGGTCGTAAAGAAGCTCATGGAGGCAAGAAAGGTCGACAAAAAACGCAGGAGAACGAAGGCCCTCAGGAAGGACTCCATAACACCTCAGCAATATGAATGACGTCTTCTCTCTCCATAACGTCCGCCATGTGCTCCTCTGCGATCATAAAGACGCTGACCGCGAAGACCTCAAAGAGGAGGATGAGCACAAGCAGGACGAGGGCCATGATTGGCCAGGCCGTATGAGCGCCGACACCAATTATCGTGGGCGCCCAGATGGCTGTGGAGACTAAGGCCACCAGGGCGTCAAAGCTTTCCGAGTCGCGAACCTCAAAGGCATCGTATATGGCGACCGCTATAATGACGGCCCACACGACCGTGGAGGCTATGGTAATGGATGTGAGCACAGGGCCTACCCAGTCAGATCATATGCCCAGGCGGCTTTTAAGCTGACACGCTTTTGATGGGTTCACGCGATCGTGACACCTAATCACAATACTGCAACTCTATGTCTTCAGGTACTTTTCAAACTCCTTAGGCAAGGGTAACAGCTTCAGTTGCGTTCTTGTTGTATGAGGCGTTATTTCCTTATATAGTGTCTCTATGTACCGCCGCACCTCCGCCGAGTTCAGGTACTCCGCTATCTTCCTCAGCTCATCAGTAGTCATGAAGATCCTGGGAACCAGATGTATCTGCTCGCGCCACGGATAGTTCCTGTTATCAACCGCGGCCACTATCCTCGTCCCCTTTATCCCCTTTGTGTCTCCGACAACAATGTGCGGCACCATGAGGTAGTCCCCGAAGTCCCTGACGGCGTCCTTGGGGATCCAGGAATTGGTGTAGCAGTGGTCATAGTCTATCCTGTTCGGCTTTATGTTGTTTCCCTTAAGCACACAGACGTAGCCTGGCTTTGGGGTGCGTGAGAACTTGGGATGCTCATAGTACTCCGTGCTCTTCGGGCCAGTATACAGCCTAAACAGGTCGCCCAGCTTAGGCTTCCCTTCCTCGAACTTCTTGGTCTCCTCGTTCTCGAACCTTATGATCTCCCCCTTGTAGTTTGTCTTAGTGTACCAGTGCTTCACGTCCTTAGTGCGGTAGTTCCTGACCTCATACAGCTTCAGCACACCCCTGAGGCTCGGATCCTTTGTGACCACTATGACGCTTACGCCGACTTCCTTGTCAAAGACCCCCCTGCCCAAATAGTATATGTCCAGCTCGCCCACCCTGCTGAGGAACTCCCTGAGCTTGCTGAACTCGTCGAGAACCATGAACGTGCTGGGGACTATGAAGACGAGCTTGCCTCCGTTCTTAAGGAGCTTCACGCCCTTCTCAATGAAGTACCCGTACATGTTGTACTTGCCCTTGGCTGTCTCAAAGAGCCTCCTGTACTTCTCCCTGGTTTCCTTAGGAAGCTTTATTGCGAACCTTTTGTCGCCTGGTATTCCATACGGCGGGTTCCCAATAACCAGGTCGAACCTCTCATCTGTCTGCCACAGCAGGAAGTCCCCGAGCACTATCCTAAAGCGGGGCGGCTGGAACACCTTGCTTATAACTTCATAGACCTTCGGGTTTATCTCAACACCTGTGAACCTGTTGTTAGGGTACCTGCGGTAGATCTCGCTCGTAAAGTTGCAGAACCCGCATCCAGGCTCGAGAATGTCCAGCCCCTCCCACCTCTCAATACCAGCGACGTCTATCATGAACCTCACTACGTCTACAGGTGTCGATACGGCGCCGAACTTCTTCCACTCCTCCTTCCTAAGGTAATTTTCAAGGCTCAAGGATAGGCTGGCGGAATGTGCTTCTGATTCGGATTCCGTCATTAGTTGCACCAGATAGTTGCTTTATTTGATGCCTTTTTAAGGCTTGCACCTTCCGTGAGAAGGGTGAAGGCCGTGAAACCGCAGGACTGCGGTATTAACACTTGACATCTCATGAAAAGGCGCGACAGGTGAGCAGTATGGCTTTAAAGCCCAGCCTTGCAATTCAGGTATCTGGGCGTGGCCCCCCCTGGGAGTCGGTTGGGTTCGAGGGGCGAGTGTCACACGGCGTCGGGGCCGCGCCCCTTTTACCCAGGCCTGCCATCTTGGCAATACCATAGATATGCGAATACCGCAAATCTGCGGTATTGATGCCTGGTACGCTATCAGGGGTTGTGTCTCATAATGGCGTTTCCAGGGCAGGCTTAGGGCCTTTAAGCTTTCGGCTTTTAAATCAGCTACGGGGCGCGGTGCCCGCATCTGAAGGGCCTGGCGAGGCCGATAGCAACACAGCGGAGAGCCCTGAAGAGCATGAGAACGTAGGCGGCGGGACGGACAGGCGTTTTGAGGCTATACAGATTGCAATGGCGACCATGCCGCTTCTCACCATTTCAAGTGTCGTCCTAGCAATAGTGTTCTTTATACAGGCAACTAGACATCATAGTCCCTTTGCGTCATTTCTGGCCCTGTGGTTCCTTGTCCTGGGATCCCAGGCCTGTATCCTTTTTGGGACGCATATAGTTGGCTGGAAGATGACGGAACACTGCTGTGATAACACGGATAACAGCGTCAATACAACTTTGTGGTCTATCTTATCTATCGCCTTTTTCGTTTTGTCAATCGCTTTCATTTGGAGAGAGCCTGCGTTCACCGATAGGTTTGGTACCACGGGGCTTTACATGATCGTGGTCACCGTAGCGCTAATGATCTTCTTTACTATCATATGGATGTTAGATACTGCCTACATGATATATGAGGTGATGCCGATAAGGGTCGACTAAGCCAACGTGAACACATAAGGTGAAGCCAGGCGTCCACAGCGAACGGTAGGCGGTTAAAACGTCTTTAAAAGCTCAGCATGTGTATTATAAGAATCGGGGGTCAAGGGGGCGTAAAGCCTTGCCTTTAAAGGCGGAGATGGCAGAAAGACCTATAAGGCCCTGCTTTCCCTCAAAAAGGTGGAACTTAGCAAGATGGGGGGATCTCTGGCCACCCCGACTGCCCCCCAAATGACAGATGTAAGCCTGAACCGATGGGGGGAACCTCTCTAGATGGGAGGAGGCCAGATGGCTTGCGGCCCTGTAACACCAATGCACTTCCTTTCTATCATATGGATGTTAGATACTGCCTACATGACATGTCGTGGAAAGGCGCGGCAAATGGGGCAGTACGGCTTAAAAGCCCAGCCCTACAATATAGATTCTGGGCGCGGCCCCCTGGGGAGGGTCTAAAACCCCTGGGGGAGGGTCGGACTCAGCCTGGACTAGCTCGAGGGGCGAGTGCCACGCCGTCTGGGCCGCGCCCCCTTTCTAAGGAATGCCATCACAACGATACCGTAAAATTGCGAATACCGCACTTCTGGGGAAAAGACTTAAATACCTGTGCGGGTAACTGTAGCATGAACCCTAGGGGTGCGAGGGTTTGCAAAGCGGCATCCCTTTCAAGAAAGGGGACAGGTGCCCCGTTTGTGGCAGGCCAATAGATTACATTGAAAGACGAGTAGTCAAAGGCAACGGCACACAGCACGTCTATTACTACGCGAGACACATCATTATTGATGAGAACGGGCAGAAGAAGGTAAAGAAGTGCTACCTCGGCGCTGAGGCATATGACTACGTTTCGAGAAAGCACAGCGACCTCGGAATTGTCTTCACAGGCATGGCCGCAGACCCAGCCAAGCGCCTGACCGAGTACGTCAACAGTGCCATTGAGAAGCTGAACGCCAAGATGGATAGCGGAGCCCTCAGCCTCGAAGAGGCAAGGAGCTGGCTGAACGCCGTAGAGAAGGCCATGGAGGAGTTGCGATCCCTGATCGACAGGTTGCAGAAGAAAGTGAGCGAGAATGAGAATTGAGGAGACCGAGGCCTGAGCTTAATTCCTTTTTCATATTATGTTCCGTTATGTTCTAGATATGGCAATACCGCAGTTTTATAGTATTGACATCGAGACGTCATGGAAAGCCGCGTCAAGCGGGCTATATAGCTTAAAAGCGTTACCTATGCTTTAAGTATCTGGGGCGCGGCCCCAGTGAGCCTGGTCTGGGCCCTCCGGTGTCTCAACCTCTCCCCAGGCCCAAACCCCAAGCCGTCGGGGGCCGCGCTCCCGTATATAAGATAAGAGTCATTAAGTTCATCAACTTTTTGATGTAGCTTCGGCTGAGCTATACTATTTAGGCCCGGGTTCCTCCTTAGTATATAGGAGGGTGGCCACCCGTGATCACAGACCAATTAGGAAGAGCTATGTTGCAGTTCGATGTAGTTTTGAGCGCCATCGTTACGCCTATAGAGACGGGCCTCACGGCTATGGGTATTCAGGTTCCCGCGGTCATAAACGATGTATACTTCAACAGCGCGATCGTTCACATGACGCCTCACGGCGGATTCATGATAGCCGCAATGCTCGCGGCGGCGTACTTCATGGTCTCGTTCTTCTTGAACATACTGACAATTTACGTGAACATGCTCGGCGACCTCGGCAACTTAGCGGCCGCCGCCTTCGGGATCCCAGCCTTCTACTACGTAGGCGTCGCCACTGGCGTCGTGTTCCAGTTCTTCGCCATATGGTACCTCTATGTGGTCATAATGAACTACATGTCGCAGAGCCCGTTCTTCAACGCCCTGCCGACGTGAGGTGGTCAGAGGTGAGCCTGAGCGGGGCGCTGGAGGAAGCGATCGAGAAGTGGAAGGGGCAGGCGAAGCTCGAGCTGAGCCTGCCGTGGAACGCCGACGAGATAGCGGGCGCGCTGAAGGACATCTTTGAGAGGGACGGCGTCAAGGTGCTGGAGGTGCTGTATGAGCCGACCGAGGCGACCAGGAGGGTCTTCGCGGTCTGGGGCGTCTACAGGGGCAAGGAGATCATGGCGTACGTGGAGGGGGAGCTGAAGGGG
>OFEH01000496.1_pt1 | contig 12377 bp, 14 predicted proteins | sample 1521031 | NCBI WGS metagenome assembly OFEH01 (sample SAMN05518350, study PRJEB24110) | hypersaline lake metagenome | isolation source: Grendel Spring, Yellowstone National Park, Wyoming, USA | place: USA:Grendel Spring, Yellowstone National Park, Wyoming, USA | collected 2011-11-16
TATGATGAATACATAGACACAACTAAAGACATGAGAAACTATGCTGAAAAAGTGTTAGTAGATGAAGGAGACGCATTCGCGAAATTACTTAAACTGAAACCAATCACCGATAAAAATTTAATAGAGCAAATAAAAGGTGGTATGAGTAATCTTCAAAACTTAACAAACACTTTAAGTAAATCAACCGAATACAACATAAGACAAGATATATCTACCATGCAAAACCTTATTAACAAACTCTTCATATCCAACAAAGACTATCTTACAAGCGAAGGACGATTAATGACAGCCGTAGGTAAAGAAGGTAGCAAGCTAAGAGAAATCGCTGAAACAATACAAAGATTAGCTAAAACCCACCCATCTGACATGACAAGAGCAGGCTCAGGGTTTGTTAAACGCTTTAACAGTTATGAAGACTTCGCCGATTACGGCAAGCTTAAATATCTCGCTCCAATCTTAAGCAATTTTAAAAGCATGAACTTTTTAGCAAAGCTTTATGACGAACTAAACGAAAATGAAAAATACTTAAACGAAACCCAAAAACTGATAAAGAACTTTTTAGGAATGGTGCTTTACAAAGACCCAAACAATTTTGCAAAAGCTCAAAGATTGCTTGGCTCTTTAATCACAACTCTAAGCGTACCAATATTTTTATCGCTCTCTATCACAGGCTTTAAAAACGCTCATATACTATTCCCAAGTTTAGACTTATTAAAACTTGGAGACATTGGTAAAGCTTGGATGAAGGAATACAAAAAATTCATTTACGGACAAGGAATATATAAAGTTAATGCCCTTAATCCTTTCAGCTTTTTTAGTTATGGTTTATTAAAAGCTCATATTTTGGCTAATTTAAAAGATGACAACATCTTTAACAATGTCATAAAAGATTATGCTAAGTATGTAGGATTAGATAGTGAAGATGGCATAAACATGCTTAAAGAAGCTTATAAAGATGATAGAGAAAAGTTTGCCGAAACATTATCAGAAATAGCCACAGGCTCAGACCCTAAATCTTTATTACCATTGTTTGTTGAACATAGCCAAAAGCTTGAGACAGTAATGCCCTGGTATAGATACATCACTGCTCCATTTTCAATGGCTATAGAAGTTAATAAGCGTTGGTTTAAAGATTTACCAGATTACATCACCGAACATGGTAAAGAAAAAGCTCTTGCTAAACCATTGGCTCTTGGACTTTTCACAACTGCTTTACTCGGCACGCAATCTTCAATGTGGTTAAGTGCTCCACAAACAGCTTATAACATAATACAAACAGGTGTAAGCTTACTTGCTCCAGTATTTGGATATGATAAAGACGTTTTTCCTGAAGGTAGTTTAGTGTCTATAGTAGGTGGAATGATAGGACATGAATTTAATATTGACATGCTTAAACCTGAAGAAAAAATGAATTTTTACACAGAATTTGGAAGCTCATTATTGCATATGATAGCATCTGCAACAGGCACACATATAGACACATCAACAGCAGGAAAATGGCTTGCTACTGGTTTGAATATCTTTACAAACTTAGGCTCTGTAGGTGTATTATCTCCAAGTGCTGGTGCGTATTCAATGGATATACCTGTACCAGCTCTATCAGTGATTAAAAACATGATGAGACCTTATATCTTTGATAAAACAGACGCACAAAAATATGTAGATATGGCTACTGAACTTATCCGCTCTGTTCCAGCGTTGAATAATTTTTATAAAGACATTGTAGGTAGGACAATAGCTACGCATATGGGAGAACACGGACATACAGACATTTATGACCCTTCTTTTGCTCAAGAATTTCTTTCAAAAGACGCACAAGGTTTCTTTGGATTACTTCATGCTATAGGGTTTATCGCTTCAAGCTTTGTTGATGGTGTATTAGACACTAATGAATTAAATAAGGTAGCAACCTTAATACAATACGAATTACACCCAGAAGAACATGACTCACCAGTCAAACCGCCAAATGTGAGCTATATTCCAATTTTAAACGGAAGAGATTACACTATCGGGCTTCAACCATTAAGCAATTTAGTAGGAGCTATAAACTCCTTAACACCAGAGCATAAGCAGATTGTCTTTGAGCGCTTTCGTAAAATAATAAACACAAACATTGACAAGATGAATAAGCTTTTAAAGAAGCCTACACTTACTCCAGATGACGTAGACCAACTAAAACAAAGATTTCAATCGCTACAAAATATGGCTATTGCTCTTATAGAAACTAAAAGCGTTGATGAAAAGCATGCAACAGCATTAAGGGTAATTTATAACGAAGCATATAATCTCTTGAAAAACCGTCAAATAGACGTAGATTATAATAATATGCTCAGGGAAAAACGGGAGCTTAAGAAATGATGAAAGATATAAGTTTAAACAACATAATATCACTTATAGACATCTTTATAAGTCTTCTATTAATTCCTATCATTAAACTTGTTTTTGATTTAAAAGTATCAATCGAAAAAGATAAAATATTGATAGAGCGTATATTAGACGATATAGAAGAGTTAAGAGAAGAATTAAAGGAGGTTAGACATGAGTCTCAAACGCATAGAAATTGATTACGGCAATTATAAATTAATCAAATTCGTTGAAGTAAAAGATGAGGAGGTAAAACAAACCGATGAAAAAACAAAAGAAGTGGAAAGACAAGAGATTGGAAAAGCCAGTGATAAAAAGAAGCAGAAAGGTTAGATATCGTTAACCCATTCTAATACACTGCATCGGCTTTTACCATCTCCGCTTTTCACTTCAAACACATACACGGTAAAGCCCTTGCTTAGCCAAGATATAAACTTAGCTTGTTGATAGCTAAGCTTATTATTGTTGAGCTTAACTTCAACAAAGCTCGGCTTAAGCTTCTCATTATAAGGAGGTTTGAAACTGGTGACGATAAAGTCTGGAAAACCTTTTAGGATTGGTGTATAAAGCTTTACCGCATCTTGGAAAATATGAGCTTTTAAGAATGGATAAATGTCTCGCTCTTTTTCAAATGTTTTATTAATCTCTATCTCTAAAACTTTTCTCATCGCTATCTCCTTCTACTATCTCAAGCTCTTTAAACTTAACATTACCAAATTTAGCATTAAAACATTTAGGGCAAATGTCCGAAACATATAAAACTTGCCCTTTTTGAATTGTTAAGAAAATGATTTGATTTTCTAAACATATTCCACCGCATATATCGCATTGATATAGAACCATTTGTCCTCCTTAGCTCTTCGCTATAGATAAAATTATATCAGGTTTCTCAACCTTCAAGTCAAACTTCTCTATATCCAGCTTAGCATTTTTACAAATATCTTGCCAAGCCAATTCCATTTCCGATTGTAAAAAGTCTGCAACATCCTGAGCTTCCGCTTTATCGCATTCAATAATAATCTCATCATGTATAAGATTAGCAATTTGTAGCGATGGAGCCTTACGCTTAATATTAATTACAGTCTGTTTAAGAAGCTCTGCTCCACTACCTTGAATTTGGATATTAAGAGCTTCATTAAAGCTTTGAGTTCTGTAAGGTCTGCCTAAAATGGTCTTGTCTTCATACACATTTTTAGCATACAAAACATCTTTAACTGCTTGATGTTTTTTCGCTATGGCAGGATAAGTAGCAAGCCATTTACGTTTTATCGCTTCACCTTCGTATTCTGAAAGCTTAATGCCTGTGTTCGTATAAACATAATTGGCAAACGCCTTACCGCTCATACCATAGAGCAATCCAAAGTTAGCGGATTTTGATATTTGACGTTCAGATTTACTAACATCGCTCATACTCTTGGAGTATATAACCGATGCAGTATATTTATGAAGGTCAATATCGTTGATGAACGCATTTATCATTTGTTTTTCTCTCCAGATAAGCCCAGCTAAGCGTAGCTCTATCTGTGGAAAATCCGCCACTACATACACCTTACCTTCATCTTCAGTAAAGCCAAAGATAGACCTTAACTCTCGTGGAATTTGCTGGATATTCTCTGAGCTACAAGTCATACGCCCAGATTTCGCCCCAGCAACATTAAACTTACCAAACACTCTATCGGTATTAAATCTGTCTATGAAGTTTAATAGTTTTGTGATTTTTCTATACTCATAAATCTGCTTAGCCAACTCATCGCCTTTATATACTAAATCCAGCAGTGTTTCTTTATCAGCTTTGTCTGTGCCTAAAACCTTTGCTACTTGCTGTGGAGACAGTGGATTAAACGGAAAGTGGAATGATTTAAGCTGTGCGTTTAACTCTTGTTTCTTCTCTGCTAAAGCCTGTTTATTGACTTTCAAACCTACTCGGTGGATATCAAGCATCATCTTAGACACAAACAAATCTTGCCTATAAACTCTATTGGTTTTAAAGAAATTTTTCTGCTGTTGTAAGATGGCATCGTATAGTTTAGGAAGGTAATACACATCTGTAGCCGAATACTCTAACTGTGCTTGGCTAATAAATAAACCACCAAAGCCTTGTTTTTGCATTGCCTTTTTATCAATTTTGATATCAAGTCTCAATATTGAATTTAAGACATCGTATAAGCCATAACTATCAAGCCAATAATACACAATCTTTGAAGCCAAATACAAATCGTCATAAAAGTATTGCTCTTTCACATCTTCAAAGCTTGCCCCCAATACTTCCCAATCATATTGAAGATTGTAGCCTACTATGTGCTTAAAGGATTTGAGATAAGCTAAAATCTTCTCTTTCGGCATTTGCTTCACATCAACAATAAACACATGCGGTAAATCAGCTTGATATAACTGTAGCAATACAAGATTACCGTAAAGGCTAGTAGTCTCTGTGTCTACAAACAGTGTTTTATCTCTTGACAAATCTGGTAAATAATTAATATATTTGTATTTCATACCGCCTCCTTAAAAGTCTATTTCTGGCTCTGTGTCTGTTTCATCTTCTTTTTTCTTCACTCTAAACTCTGGCAAACCGCCAGTTGCAAAAAAGTTGCAAATAGAGTCTGCAATCTTTGAGTCATACTTTCTATGCAACAATTGTTTATACACGTCCACGAACTCCTGCCATTCTTCTAACTTACACATTTCTTTATTGTGTTTAAGTCTATCTAAATCCTCTTCTTTATAAAGCGGATCTAATATTGCGGTTTTCACAAAACCAAAACTTCTGTTTTTATAAGCTTTACCGAAAACCAAATTAAACAATTTCTTTTCGTTGGAGTCTAAGGCTTGTAAAGTAATAGAAGCAGAGTTTAAAGCTTTTGTTAGCATATAAGCTTGGAATTGTTTCTTATTTTGCATAGCTTCAACAAACTTATTGGAAGCTTCTATGCATATATCTTCAAATGTTGTATTCGTAATCACTAAATCTTTAATCAAATCGGCTTTTGTCAATAAATAAGAAGCTATAAGCTCTATGTTTTCCTGTATAGCTTTATCTGACATTCCTAAATCCTGATAGAAAAATTTAAACGCCATGAAAGATAAGGTTAAATGTGTGATATGCTCTGCATAAAGCGTATCTATAAAATGATTAAACACTCTTTTTACAAATGCATTAAGTTTATCATATTCTTGCTTCAAATCATCTCTTTGAAACGCCGAAAGATGTTTAATAATAAAGCCGTAATTTTTATTTAAAGTTGGGAATATAACATTATCTATCTCATTCCACACATCTTCCAAATGCTCTTCCCGTTTTAATAAAAGCGTAAAAACTCTTCTAATTAAACCGCTTGACTCATTAAACGCTTTTTCTAAGGCAAAGTTGTTTGGCTCACCTGCGAGAACAACTGGCACAGTGATTGGTGGAGCTGTTTTATACGCATCGGCTTTAACTGAAGCGTTAGCCATGTGGTAAATCAGTGTTCTCATTTTTTCATAATCGTTTCCTTTAGACACTACTTCATCAATAAAGAGCGGTGTTTTTATGATGCCGAATTGATTTTTAACACGGGCTTCAGTTATGGAGCTAAAACTAAACTCCTTTGGTTTGCCAAACAAAGCTAAAGCCATTAGTGTCCTTTTGGTTTTACCGATACGGCTTTCTCCACGAATAGCTACAATCGGAGTTAATGCTCCAAATTCTTCTCTAAACCAGTCAAGTAAAAAGTGAGATAGAAAGAAGCCGATAAGATAAAGAGTTAAAGGCTCTTTCAATTCAAATAATCGTATATACGCCTTTTTCCATTCTTCATAATTGCCTTTGGTAGAAGGTAGGTAATCTATCAAAACGTTTTCATCTCTGGCAAAGTATCCATATAAAACGCTGTAAAGCTCTTGCTCTGATACATTTTCATTACCAATCATGATATCCCAAACTTGTTTATTGGCTATTTTTCTATATCCAACAAAGTCTATTTCTATCATAGATGTTTGGTCTGACTGAAGAATATAGAGATAATTGTCAATAAACTTTCTAAATCTCTGTTTATCCTTAATAGGTATAATATTCGCTATGTTAGACAAATCAAGTTCGCCATTGGTTTTATTGTGTCTTTCCACGATATAGAATTTGTTATTTGTTAGAATTTTTAAGTAATCTTCTACGTCAGCAGGCATTATTTTTCTAATAAGCTTTACAATCTTAAAAGCTTTTGATAACTCTACTTTTCGTTCAATTGTCTGCCCTGTCTCTTTATTCTCTATACTTTCAATAGCATACCATTTACCCCCTTCCATTATATAGCCAGGCACTTCTATTTTAAATCTATCTGCATCTCTAAATGGGTGAGAAGTAATTTCACCGTTTTTATTTCTTCTAAACACAGGACATTTCTCACATATACCATTGATATAAAGCCATTGACAAGACGGTAAAATCAATATGCCTTCTTGTTTAGTCGCAAAATTTTTAGCATACTCAAACTGTGATGTAATTTTATTAAGGTCTGGTTTGTTTTTACGCCATAATAACGAATTTGATATAAACGCCTTTTTAACTTCTTCATTGCCAGTTAAACTATACCTAACCGCATACAACCAAGCCATCGTAAACCATTGATGATAATCATGTGTCTCCCATAATCTATCCAAAATTTGTATGACTTGGCATTGAGTAAATACATCTTCAAACTCTACAGCTGTTGGTAAAATATATGTGTATTCTGTGTATTTTTTATCAATTTTTAACTCGTTTAATGTAGATTTTGAGTAAGTATCTTTCTTGATTATATACGCTGGTAAATCTTTACAAACAATACGGGTCATAGCCCCAATACCATCTATCTTATCAATCCATAAAGCATTATTCTTAACTCTTATGCTATCTAAGAATGCGACAAAGTTATCAATTAGCGGTTCATCTTCTTTCTCAAACCAATCATCTCCCAACCAAAAAGCATGCCAGCCTTTGTAAGTTTTGTGAATAATGTTTGGCTGAAAATCGCCAAACATTTCTAACTTCAATAAAAACTCATTTAATTCCATGTCTTTAATATCAGTATCAAGCCTTGCTATGACCTTTGTTCTGATAAAATTTTGTCTGGAGACAGTGCCATTGTAAAGCCCTAAGGATAGCCTTATATTTCTGTAATCATCAGCTTGTAAAGAGTCTATAATCTTAGTTAAATTATCAGCAACAGCATATTTATCAGACCATCTTAAATACTTTTTTAAATCATGATCAAAATAAAGAGCAAATTCATTAAACTTATAAGAGTATTTATGTTCAACCTCCCCACCTATCAAATAAGATTTAACCTCTTTTATCAATAAACCAATTGTATACAAAAATTCAGAAAACTTAAGCTCAGTCATAATCACCTCCAAAGTTATTTTATCTTCGCAAATTTACAGTGTTTGCGGTAATTACAACTACCGCATTGATTATTAATTAATCCTACAGGAGGAAAATTGTTTGAATACACACTTGTCTTAACATTGTCTATAATCTCATTAAGTTCTTCTTTAGCTACAGGTTCAACTTGCTTTACTTCCACATGAGTCGGTGTGATATAATGTAAATAGTAAGCATCTACATGATGAGCTAAATGGTAAATAGACAATTGGAGCGTATATTTAACATTGTCTTTAATTTGCCCCCGAGTAGTTTTAAAATCAATTATGTGATATTTCTTACCCTCTTTTACTACTAAATCAACATAGCCCCGTAATGTAAAATCTTCGTCAAGTTTGAGCTCAAAATATTGTTCTGTGGATATCGGATTAAGCGTGACTGCAAGCGGAGTGTAAATATCTAAATAATGCTTAGCTTCACTTATGCAATCTTCTAATTGTAGTGCATTCATATGTCCGTAATCTTCCAAAGCGATTTTAAGAAACTCCGCAGGAGTGGTTAGCGTGGTTTTGTCTTTCATTTTCTCGCTAAAGAATAATTCTAACGCTTTATGCACTAATTTACCTGTAATAAGATACGGATTTTCAAACTGCACTTCTACTTTATCAATATACTTAAGCTTGAATGCATACGGACATTGCAGGTATAGATTAATGCCTGACGCTGATATTTCCATTACTCATCTCCTTTGCGTAAGTAGTCATACACACTTGCCTTATTACTTAATATAGCATAAACTTTATAATCTATTCCGTTTTGTAAAATTTTATATATTGAGACTTTATTTCTTTGTCCTGTTCTATACACTCTGGATAAAGATTGATTATAATCTCTATATGATAAAGGAGGAGCTAAGAACACTACATTTTTGTATTGCTGTAAATTAGCTCCCTCTTTAAGAGCGTAAGTAGTAATGATGGGTTTGTCTTGCTTTTGTAAAGCCATATCAAAATCTTGTCTATACTCGCCTGTAATGGCATATACTTCATTCTTAAGCTTACTCTTTATCTGCATCACAGGGTCTTTAAACAAACTAAAAACTATAGTGTCTGGATTGTCTTCTATAAAGTCCATAACCCAATCCAGTTTTGTCTGAGTTATAGACTGTCTGAATTCTTGGATAAAGGTAGCTACAGTATAAAGAGACAGGTCATCTACATCAATGTCAACTTTTTCTTTCGGAAGCTTTATAGTAAGCTCTTGCAATGGTGGAAGCTCCACAACCTCTTCCTTCTTAACTACATGAGCGTAGCGTAAAAACCATTCCTTTAATTGACTTTGAAGCTCTCTTGACTTTATGCGTTCAGGTTTGTAGTATTTATCCAAATAATAAAAACTGTTTAAAAAATACGAATACGATTTATATTTTTTAAACATTGGGTCAGCAGGATTAAGCACTCTTAATTGCGTATAAATCTCATAAAGACGGTCTGCAGGAGTTCCAGACAATAACAAGCGTGGTGGTAATTTGTTTTCAATAGCATAAGCCATCGCTTTCTTTGTCATTTTCGCTGAGTTGTTTTTAAGTCTATGAGCCTCGTCAAAAATGACAAAGTCAAAATTTGAAAAGTCTGTAATCTTGTCTCGGAATGCTTCGTATGTAGTTATGAAGAGTTTAAGCTCTGGGAAATATTGGCTTTCAGTTTGCCATGCAAGGTGAGATGACTTCGGAGCTACGATTAAAAGATTTTTAAAGCCGTAGTGATTGGCTATAGCCAACGCCCCAATGGTCTTTCCTGTGCCTGTCTCCCAATTGAGATACAATTTCTCATTTCTTTCTTTAAACAAAGAAATAGCCTGTTCTTGATGTTTAAACAATTTCATAATACCTCCTTGACAGAAACAGATTTTTTGATATAATTAGATATAGCCTACCGCCTCACCTCCAAAGTTTGATTAAGCGGGCTTTATGCCCGCTTATGTTTTATCTTTTTACTGCAAAAATAGACAACACACCGTTTTCTTCTTTTCTATCAAGTGTGTAGTATCTCTTGAGATAAATATTGAGTTCAGTTTCAATGCAATGCCTAAGACGTTGAATAGAGATATAGGATTTAACAACAAGCGGTTTAAAATCGGTAGAAGCTAACAATAGAGTGTCATTTTCCTGCTTTTTCAGGTCAAACCAAAACTCTTTTGAAGACACTCTTACGCTGTGTGAGTCTATCACAACGCTAAAATGAGGTGCACCGAGCACCCCTGAAATCAAAGTCTTTGCAATAGTAGGTTCATCTGTTAGATATGTTATCTTCATACTTCACCTCCTTAAAATTCTACTTCAGGCTCATTATCATCTTCTACTTCCACTGGCTCTTCCGTTGGTTCATATTTGTTATAGTCTTCTAACGCTGATTTAAACTTGTCTAAAGTTATAATCGCATTTGCCAATACACTCTCATCGTTCATGTCTGAATGTGAGATAAGCTTAAGCTCAGCGTATTCAACTGAGCCTTTTCGTTTTGGTTTGAGCCCAAGATGAAGCACCGATGAGATAACTTCCTTTCCTTCATTCTTCAAATCCTGCTTTATCTCCATAAAGGATTTAAGGACTGCTCCTTTCAGATAAAATACTGCCTCTTCCCATTTATTATCATTCTTAACAAAAACCAAATAAATGGAAATGTATTTAGGCTTTATATCAGCATCTTTCATTTTCTTAACCAACACCCCAACCTTTTGCCCTGTCTTTAAATCAATGGCATTCTGAATTGCAAAAGGTTTAGTAATTTGCGATAACAATGTTAAGCGTTGGAGCTGTGGGTCGTAATGAATATACTGAGCGTATTCAGAGATAAAGAATACTTCCACTTCTGAAAGCTCTTTCTCGCCCAACAAAAACTTTTTAGCCTTACCATCAACCTTTAAGGTTTGGAATGGCAGGCTTCTTCTCTTGCCTACATTTTCCGCCAAAAGCTTGGCTTTTAGGTCTTGGATACTCATGCGACACCTCCTAACATTTGATTTAAACGTTCATAAATAATCGTTGCAAATCTTAAGCGGTCTGTCCGCTCTAAATTCTTATACCAGTCTTTAAACCAGACTGGCATGTACATTTCTTTATAAATAACATGCCTATCTGGAAACGGCTTTACGCCGTCCAGACTATCAACAGGCTGGAGAGCCATCTTTAAATCAGATGGTCTTATCTCACGCTTTATGAATTTTAAATAAACATCAAGCGGAATTAAAACGCTTACGTTTGTATTTGCCATGCCTTTAACCTCCTTTTATATAGCTAAATAATCAGCAAACGGGTCTAACACTTCAACCACAAACCATTTATAAGGTATTTGGCTGATTTCTTCCTGAGTCAATACTTTCCCCTCAGGAAGTCTTCCTTGAAGCTGTAAAACGATTACTTTGTCCCCAGGCTGAAGAGTTATAGCTATCCGATTAACAGGCACGTCAATACCAAGTAGAAGCTTCATAAAATCAACCGTACTTTGATGTCCGACGGCTGATATAAAGCCGTCCTGTAAAATAGACTTTACATGCTTATCTTGAAGCTCTACTATGTTGATTAACCCACCATTGGGTAGCATTCCGAGAGAGAATGCGTTGCTTAAATACGTTGCCATACGCCTTACCTCCTTTAAAAGTTCAATCTTCATTTACAAGTGCATAGTATTGTGTGTCTGGAAGACAAAAGTTTGTTTCTTCCACTTGGTTATTTACAAAGACAAAATACCTGTCTCCTATTTTAAAACGAACTTCATCATGCTTTCTTGCTCTTATGAAGAGCAGGAAGTTATCACCGTTATCTACTTCTACGATTTTTAGAAAGTCTAAATCGCTTTTATAGATAACTTTGTAATCTTTACTGATTTCTACTACATAAATACCCCAATCTGAGCAACAGCCAGAAAGGTTATAAGCCTTCTCTGAACAATACGAAGTCATTTTATAAATGTCGCCCTTCACTGGGAATGTTAGGAATGAAGAGCCTTGTTGAATTAGGGTAGGTGAAACCCAAACTCTTGTGTCGCCTACTTCTAAGCAGTAAAACCTTCTGTTTAACACCCTTACCATCTTTAATGGTAATTCCTTGACAACTCTAACCATACGCCTTACCTCCTTTAAAAATTTTTGCATCGGCATTTATAAACGCCCCGATGCAAGCGTTAATAAAATATATTATAACCTAAATTTTTAATTTGTCAATATGATTTGCATCATCACAATAAGTCTTAAACACATTTTTAACTCTTTGCATCAGCCTATCAAATCCTGTTAAATCTTTTCTATACTGTTTATAAATGCTTCTTAAATCACTTTTTAGACTTATTGTTCTACCACATAATCTTCCATACTTTAACCAATAAACATACCACCAATAACATTTATTCAATAATTCTCTTTTAACTGTCTCTGAAATATCAGAAAAATAATCTATGGCTTCATTAATAGCTATAACGAACGCCTCAAAATCAGATGGTAGATCCTTAGTAAAAGGAACAAACACAGGACTTGACCTAAAGCGACTTGCGTTCAAAATTTCAAACGCTTTTTCTAAATCCATAAACCTCACCTAACATCAATCTTAACAGCTTTTGAGAGCAGGTAGTTTTGCATTTCTGCAAAAACCTTTTGCAAATCCTGCTCTCTTTTAAGAAGC
>OFEH01000497.1_pt1 | contig 12326 bp, 12 predicted proteins | sample 1521031 | NCBI WGS metagenome assembly OFEH01 (sample SAMN05518350, study PRJEB24110) | hypersaline lake metagenome | isolation source: Grendel Spring, Yellowstone National Park, Wyoming, USA | place: USA:Grendel Spring, Yellowstone National Park, Wyoming, USA | collected 2011-11-16
TTCCATGGCGGCACATTCACTGGGAATAGGATAACCTTGACCGCAGGTTATACGCTAATTAATTATTTAGCCCAGCACAGGGTATTGTATGAGGACTTTAATAATCTATGGGATTGGGCACGTGCTGAGTTGGATAAGGGTTGCGAGAGCCACGATAGGCTGTGTTGGGTGACGGGTGTTGGTAGCATGGTCGGAATACACTTCACCAGGGAGAGACCGATCAATGTTAGGATGGCTTATGAGGGCAGGATTGATGAGGGACTATACACATTATTGCACCTGTTCATGAGGACGAAGGGCATACTCTACATGACGGAGCACATGCCGCACCTCCTACCATCAATGATACACACCAAGGAACAAGCCCAAGACCTAATAAACGCATTCAACGAGTTACTCAGCGAAGTAGTGCACAGGTGAGTTTTGATTTTAAAAATAAATACGAAAATCCCCTACGACCAGTACTTAGCCAATTCATCAGCAGTCAGCACGGGGAAGAACCTCCTCATGTTAGCCAGCGACCTCTCATGGGCATCCTTATCACTGGAGGAGACGGCATCACTAACTATCACGGGTATGAAACCCAACGCGTAGGCATGCCTGGCGCTCGTCTCAACACCAATATCCGTGGCAATCCCCGTGAAAACCACGGTGTACCTGCCAGAATTCCTTAGGAGTAGCTCGACGTTAGTACCGACAAAGAGGGACCAGGTATTCTTATTAATAACGATATCATTGGGCTGTGGTTGTACAATCAACTCCATATCCTCAGGCCTAAAACCACCTCTCCATGGGGCTATCCTAACCGTAACAGGCTCAAAACCGCTTGGGAATGGTGTTATCTTCGTGAATATTATAGGCACGTTAATCCTCCTAGCCGCACTTATGGCTGTGCTCAATGCCCTCTGGAACTCATCCTTATTGAATATGCCATTAAATAATGCCCTATGCACATCCCAAACCACGAGAACGGAATTACTCGGTTTTAGTATTTCCTTAAGAGTACCTGGACTGAACATACGAAACCAATATCGGTAATCACCCTTTTAAGCATTAAGCCTACACCCGGTAAATCTCAATCCTTAATGTTGTGTAGCTTTATAAGGAATCTCAACAATTACCACCAGTGTCCCTGAATGGTTAATGCTAACGAGGTCATAGCTGAGGTAGGCAGGGAGTACGCAGATTTCGGTAGGTACAGGATACGGTTCAGGGATAGGGAGAGGGAGATTGAGAGGCTATTCAATGAAGGATTGAACATACCCGGCCTCAGAATTCTTTACGGGCCATACGGGGCAGGCAAGACCACACTCCTATCACGCATCTACAAAATCCTTAAGTCAATGGGTGATGAAGTCTTCATAGCGTACATGAACTTTGAAGGCAAAACACTATCGAAAGTACTTTCAGAGGCACTACCTAATGGTGACGAAGCCCTAGCCAGAATACGCTCAGAACTCGGTAATATAGACACTATTAAAACCGGCTTCGCAATAGCCGAAGCCGTAAAGGCTGCCGTGGAGTATGCCCTAAAATCACGTAATGTGGGCAGGGCTAGCTCAATACTCATAATCTTCGATAACTTCGATAAGTACCTTAAGGAGGAGGTTGGTGATGAACACTACACAGCCCTATCGGGTTTACTCGAATTCTTTGCGGAATCCCATGAACACCCAAGTGAGGGCGTATGGGCACAGTACAGCGATAAGCAGGCAAACACACTATTCGCCCTGAGCGACCAAGCTGCTGTAAAGATTACTACGAGACTGGGGAGTAAGGGCCTAACAACACCGCTCCTACTATGGAACCTACCTAGGCGTGAGTTCGAAGGCGTAATAAACGAAGTTGCGGAACTAACCGGCGCTAAGAATTTTGATGCAGAATTGCTGTGGAATCTCCTGGGCGGCAACGTGAGGGAGCTTGGGGATCTCGTAATTAGGTATGGTTGGGACGTGAGGAGGTGGCTTCAGGACAGAGTTATTGACCACGTAATCCAAGTCCTCACTAGTGCCGCGAAGCAGGAGGGAAAGCTGCCCACTGACGTGCTAGAAAGATTGATTGAGCTGGCGAGAGGTAATGCCAAGGATCTCGGACTGAGCGACACAGCTCACCCGGACGCTGTGATGGGATATTTCGGCTTGCTGGAGAGCAACGTGATAATCAATGTGAGACTACCAGGTACTGTTTACCTATCCGAGCTACCAAGGGAGCCCTGGGCCGGTAAGTGGTACGCATATCAAATCCCAGCCTATTACTGGGTTGTGAAGGCTATTATCGAGAAGGGTAGTATAAACGTAGGTGTGGGGGATGTTCTCAAAAATAATTAAGGTAATTCAAGAAATACGACAATGACTCCTTTAACATGTGTATGGGGGATGCACGTGAGTAATCAATCAACTAGTTAGTTTTATTAGGGATCATGCATATCAATCAGGCGCTGTGGATCATGGGGCTTATTGAGTGCATGGTATACAGGACCCTCGAAAAATTGGGTAGGGTGAGCATGGATAGGCTCGCCAAGGTAGTCTTCCTCATCGATAAATTGGGTGGTTTTGAATCACTGGACTGGGACAGGATAGACCTGGTAATAACAAGCCCAGAGTTTATAAACACCATCGAGGAACTAACAAGATTAGGCGTGCTCAAGATAACAGACAACCACGTAATCCTCACAAACAACAACTACGATCCAGGATGCGGCTGGCTTGAGGGTAAGGTGAAGTCAACAGTGGACTTCGTACTCAATAAGTATGGGGACTTGAGTGATGGGGAGTTGGATGATGTTATTGAGTCCGTGCTAGAGGGTGTTTATTAATGACGCTCGTGCTTGGTATAGAATCAACAGCCCACACCTTCGGTGTAGGCATAGTCACCGAGGACGGCATACTCACCAACATAAACGACACATACACACCACCACAGGGCGTCGGCATACACCCAAGGATTGCAGCTGACCACCACGTCACCATAGGACCAAGACTACTGAGGGAAGCCCTGAAAAAAGCCAACGTAACGATTAAGGACATCGACGCCATAGCCTTCTCCATGGGACCAGGCCTAGGACCAGCCCTAAGGGTTGGGGCAACCCTAGCCAGGGCACTAGCCATAAAATTCAACAAACCACTCGTACCAGTACACCACGGGGTAGCTCACGTGGAGATAGCCAGGTGGTCAACGAGGCTCAAAGACCCACTGGTGCTCCTAATCTCCGGCGGTCACACAATGGTGATAGCCCACTCGGGGAGGTCCTACGGAGTCTTCGGCGAGACGATAGACATGGCCGTTGGAAACGCCCTGGACTACTTCGCCAGGGAGGTAGGGCTACCAAACCCAGGCGTGCCGCACCTGGAGCAATGCGCCGAGAAAGGCAGTAGGTACATACCACTACCATACACAGTCAAGGGACAGGACATATCCTTCTCAGGCCTGATAGAGGAAGCCCTAAGGCTTGTCAAGAAGGGAACGCCATTACCAGACGTCTGCCTAAGCCTAATCGAAACAGCATACGCAATGCTAGGCGAAATCGTAGAAAGAGGACTAGCCCTAACAGGCAAGAAAGAACTACTGCTAGCCGGCGGCGTCGCCAGGAGTAGGAGGTTAATGAGGGTTATGGATTACATAGCTAGGGAATTCAACGCAAAACTAGGCGTTGTACCACCAGAATACGCTGGCGATAACGGAGCAATGATAGCCCTCACAGGACTACTAGCCTATAAGGCAGGAATCACGATAGACCCGACAGAGGCAGTGACGAAACAAAGGTGGAGGCTTGACGAAGTAGAGACACCATGGTTCGGGAAAGAACCATGGAGAAAAGAAAAACAATTTTTAACGGGATTTTACTAAGGTTGTTTAATGTTATGAGCTTGCTGTTACTGTGTATGGGTATGTTTGGCCGCTAACTGTTGTTATGTAACCGCTGTATTGAATGCCAACGGCGGCGGTCTGGCTCCCACTGCACGTGCCAGATTGCCCATTAATGCTCGCAGCGGTGAAGGCTCCATTACTAATGGTTAGTGTTATTGTGATTTGTTCACCCTGTGTACCAGCTGGTATCTGGACTGGTGTGCTGAAGACGCATGATAGGCTACCCAGCGTGAAGCCGTTGATCCCAATGCCACTGCTCGACGGATTACTAACGAGCAACGTCAAGGTGGCACTGGAGCCCGAACTAACACCAGTCAAACCAACAGCCTGCACCTGCAACGTAGTTGTAAGGCCGCAGCCCTGAAGTTCCTGCTTTAATTGCGTGTTTTGTGCTTGGAGGTTATTGAGCTGTGTTTCGCAGGAGCTATATTGTGATTGTAAGTTATTAAGTTCCGCCTGCAACGTATTGCATTGGGTCTGTAGGTTATCGTACTGAGCCTTTAACGTATTATACGACGCCAGCAGGGTGGTGTAATTCTGGTTCGTAATGAACCACAGGGTCCCAAACACGGCGGCAAGTACTAGGAACACCATCGAGAGTATTATCCATTGAGTTTGTGGTGTTGACATAGTACAACTGCTTATTTCAATTCCAGTTAATAAACCCAACCATTAAGACACAATAAAGCATCCATACGAGTGAACATGCAGAGAAAGACTTAAATGATGATGAAGAAACAGAAGCCACAGCGGGGTAGGGTAGCCTGGTAGCCTGCGGGGCTCATAACCCCGAGGTCCCCGGTTCGAATCCGGGCCCCGCTACCATCGAACCTTATTCTATGTTCCTCGGGTTTGATTTGGATTTTGTTTTTGTTTATTGATGCGTTTGTGAGTCGTTGGTCTATGTTTAGTGTTGGGTTTAGGTATAGCAGTGAGTTTATTGTGAATATTAGGAAGCCATACTGGATTGGTTTTTAATCTAGCCGGCTTTAAGCGTTGAGGTATGGGTGGTGTTAGGGTTGGTGTTGCGGGTTTGGGTGTGATGGGTTGGAGGATTGCTAAGAACCTTAGGGATGATGGTTTGTTGGTTGGTGTTTATAATAGGAGTGTTGATAAGGCGTTGAGGTTTGGTAGGGAGTTTGGTGTTGAGGTCTTCAAGACCCCTGCCGATTTGGCGAGGTCTGTTGATGTGGTTATCACAATGCTTAGTGATGATGATGCCGTGAGGTCCATCATAGCTGGTGAGGGTGGTGTGTTGGCTGGTTTGAGGGGTGGTTCGTTGGTTATTGATATGTCCACTATATCGCCGAGTACATCGATTGAGCTTGCGAACCTTGTTAGGTCTAGGGGTGGCGAGATGGTTGATGCGCCGGTTATTGGGACCTCCGTGGCTGTTGAGAGGAGGGAGTTGGTTGTTTTGGTTGGTGGTTCTGAGGAGGCTTTCAATAGGGCTAGGGATGTTCTTCAGCATACGGCTAAGACGATAATTCACATTGGTCCTAATGGTTATGGGCTTTATGCGAAGTTGATAAATAATGCCCTTCTCGGTTCTTACGTTGTTGCCCTGGCTGAGGTCATTAATTTAGGTAGGGGGTTTGGTTTGAGTGATTCTGTAATTACTGATGTTTTGACTAGGTTATCGAGTGCTAGGTCACCAACCTCTGAGTTGAAGGTTCCGAAGATACTTAGTGGTGATTTTTCTGTTCAGTTCGCCTTAAAGCATATGCGTAAGGACCTGGATATAGTGATGAGGGAGGCTTCAATGAGGGGCATACCGATACCGATGGCATCCCTAGCCCTTCAGTTCTATAGGATTGCTGAGAGGCTTGGTTTGGGTGAGGAGGATTTTGCGGCTGTTGTTAGGGCGTTGCTTGGTAAGTAGGTCAACTTTAAAATACGGCTTCTCCCATCAAATCCCATGAATTTACTAATTTATGCACTACTCATCTTTGGAATACTTATCCTAATTGCCGCCATATTGTCCTCTATGTTATCATTGATTTTCGAGGTTAGGTTTTGGAGGGGTAGGTCGAGTAATGGGTTTCCTCTAAGGAATCCCCTACCGAGTGTGACCGTTATAATGCCCGTGAGGGGTTTGGACCAGGATTTGAGGAATAATGTGGCTAGTGTGCTTGACCAGGATTATCCTGGCCCTAGGAAGTACGTATTCGTCCTTGATAGTGAGGATGACCCGGCATACGGTGTAATAACCGAGTTACTCAGGGGTTCTGGTGTTGATGCTGAGGTTTTGATTAATAGGGGTGGTCGTAGTAAGGGTGAGGCCTTGGCGTATGGTTTGGGGAGGGTTGTTGGTGATGTTGTGGTTTTCGTTGATAGTGATGCGCGTGTTCATAGGCAATGGCTCAGGAATTTAGTGGGTTGGTTAGTGATGAAGGGGGTTGGTGCATCAACAACATACAGATTCTACTTACCACTTAGGCGCCTTGGCTTAGGATCCTTATTAAGGGCTAGTTTTAACATGATTGGTATCACCGCAATGCAAAATCCTGTGGCTAGGTTTACTTGGGGTGGTTCCTCAGCCGTGTGGAGATGGTTGATTGATAAGTGGTTTATCCGTGATTACCTACCCAACTACCTGAGTGATGACTATGTAATTACCCATTTCGTACATAGGGAGGGTCTTGGCATAGCCTTCGTTCCAGAGTCCCTGGTGTTGACGCTTGAGGATGTAGGTCTACGCGACGCCTTTTCCTGGGCCGTTAGGCAGTTGTGGTACGTTAGGGTTTATGGGTTTAGGGGCTTCATGCTCTATGCCGCATCGTATACCCTATACGTGATCACACTACCTATAGCGATAGCGCTGTCAATAATCAATCCATACCTATTAATCCTTGGTGTAACCCCCTACCTATTGGGTGTTGTTAAGGATTACGTTAGGGTTAATGAGATTAGGAAATTGAATGATTTCTATCATGAAGAGATTACGAAGCAATACACAATATTACTTGCCCTAGCCTCTATAATTAACGTCTACTTCTCCTGGCTAGCCATCATGAAGACCGCATTCACCAGCAGTATTAATTGGCGTGGACGCGTTTTCACGGTGGATGATGCGATTAGGCTTATGAGGGAAAAGCCACTTCCGTGATTTTGTATGGTTAATGTTCGTGAGGTGTTTTGGTCCATGGTTAGGAACCCAGAACTTTTGATGAATTATGTTCGTGATCTTGGACTCGCTATCGAGCCACTATGTGATGATGTAAAGCCACTTAAATGCCCTCCCGATGCTGGTGATGACTTTAGGACCAGGTTCCTGGTTATCTCATACCTCTACCTGAGAATTCTTCTATATGAAGTTCAAAGTCTTAGTGGTTCAGATGTAAATGTTGAGGGTATTCCGGAATTGGTCAGCGATGTGATTACTGACATGAGACTTTACAACGCGCCGCCTAAGCTGTTCGAATTAGTGATTAGATTATCCCGTGAGTTGCTACATTTATCTTCTTCCAATGTTTAATGCCTCCTCAAGTCTCTTCAATAATTCCTCCATCTCGTTTATCTCCTCCGTGTACAGCCTAACCATCACATTATCCCACTTACTCCTTATTTGATTAAGTAGTTCCCTGGCATCGTTTATTCTCTGCCTAGCTTCATCATAAACCTCATTGTTTATGAGCGCCTTTGCCTCGCTTAGTAATTCGCTTAATCTTAGGAGGTCCTCTGGCATGTGGACCGTGGCGAAGGAGTTGTACTCACTTAACTGGTCCTTATTGCTAACTAGGTACTTGAGGACCTTTATTGTCCCGACCCTGAGCAATGCTGGTGTTAATTCTGTCCTGCCTATATCAATACCGTGAAGCAGTAGGTATGTGGTTACGTACATGGGCACCTTAACCCTAGTCCTATTACTAATTGGTATGTGCTCCACATAGTTCGAGATTATTGGACTGATGACCTTAGATATGTCCTTTATGTGATCATAGACGTACTGCGTGATCACCTTATTGACAACCTGGACGTCATCCATCGTAGCCAACGGCTCAATCCTCTCCAAATCCATCCTCAACTCCCAACCCTTAACAATCAATGGCTCAGTATCATCGGGACTAACCCACTCCGTGAATACCCTGATTGGAAACCTATCATAAAGCGCCTGCAACTCCTCCTCATCTGGGATCCTATTGCTTGCGCCAAACACGGTCCAGGTCTTGACGGGGACCACCTTCTCACCGTCATAGACTACCCTCTCGTTGAGTATTGATAGTAGTGTGTTGAGTATTGCGCTGGATGCGTTGAATATCTCATCCAATAGCGCAAACTCACTCTCTACTATGGAGTTTGTGTATATCCTCTCAATCTTACCATCGAGAAGCTTGGCTATGTTTATGGGCCCCAATATCTCCTCAAGGTCCGTGAACTTCGTCAATTGCCTATAGAACCACCTAGCGTTCAGGAGCTTCGATAAGGCGTACACAAGCGTGGTCTTCGCAGTCCCTGGAGGTCCAATGAGTAGGTAGTTCTCCCTGGATAGGGTGGCCATTAGTGTTCCTACGACCTCGTCCTCGTACTTAAAGAACATGTTATTCAATTTGGCATAAACACTCCTAATCCTGCTGTAGGACTCCACACTCACGGATAAATCAGTAATTATCTGGAATTTAAACGTTCCCACTACTATAATTTAATATCGCATGCGCCCACGAACATTAGTACTTAATGCCATAACTACCCAATAAGCTCTCTAGATCTTTCATGACCCTGGCAGCTTCGCCTTCCAGTATTTTCCTACGGTTTATAATGCCCTCCCTAACACCATCACTTAAAGCCCTCATCTCCAACTCCCTAAGCCTTACAATGCCCTCGTTCAGGTAATCCATAAGCTCCATTAGCACATTGACATCCTCAGGTATGGAACCCTTAAACGCCTCACTAACGTTGAGCCTGAAGCACTCCCAATGTATTGCGCCATTCCTCGTGAAAGTGAATCTCATCCCAGGTACTACATCCTTACCACACCTATAGCATTTCCAAACCCTACCCGAGCTCATTGCGGTGGATACTCACGCCTAATTAAGTACTGATCGCGTTATTTTTAATTAATGAATAAGCAATTCCCAATTCACTAATAAAGCACTCACCAGTTTCTCGATATTAATACCTACATAGCTTAACCATTTAGATAATCGTCGCTGTAACGATCACGAAAGTACCATTGGGACAGTGATCATGGCAGAGAATCCTTCGAATAATCCCTACCATTATTATTAGGCAATAGAGAATAGTGACTTAGATAATAACTTAAGGTGAGGAGGGACTAGGTCCAACTCTCCAGTCTGTAAGCCGGGTTTCAAAACAGGTATTCATAGCCAACGCTCTAATAAACCCGTCCAGATACATGTGATCCTGGACAATGTAGAACCTAGACTTCTCTATATCAGGGCTACCATCAGCAAGACCCTTCATAAATGGATGATTAACTATTGAGTTATAAATGTCCTCAATTGAGGACCACGGTGCCTAAGAAATCCTCACAAAAATGCACTTATAATTATAAAAGTGTTATTGCTCATTACCCATTGGCCGCAAACGCCTTAAAGTAGTCATTATTAGGGTAATGCTTTTGAGGAGCGTTGAATATGTTGGAGCTACAGCGAGAACCTAATTGCAGCCCTATCTATTGATTCAAATATCGTTGGGTGAGCATGGGGCAGTAATGCCAAGTCCTTCACCCTGGCATTAACGGCCACCGCTAGGGCTATCTCGTTGATTATCATTGAGGCAGCCTCACCATAAACAACACCACCGATTATTCTCTGGCTTTCCTTCTCAATTACCAACTTGACCCAACCATCCCTAACACCGATTATTTGGGCGTAGGAGTCATCAGCCAGTGGGTATTGGACGGTGACGTAGTTTATACCCCTAGCCTTAGCGGCATCCTCGCTCAACCCAACCATTGCGGCCTCTGGTTCGGTAAATATGGTCATTGGTATTGCATTGAAGTTGATCTCATATATTGGTTTGCCGTGCATTATGTTCCAGGCGGCAATAACGGACTCCTTAACCGCTGAGTGGTAGAGCATGTACTTACCAATGACGTCGCCTGCTGCGTACACGTTGGGTACCTTGGTCCTCATTGAGCTATCAACCTCAACGTGCCCCTTATCCACGATACCCAACGTGTCCAATCCCTCCACGTAGGGCTTCCTACCAACAGCCATTATGACCTCAGAACCAGCCACAGACCCTTTACTACCATCCTTTCTCTCGTACTCAACAACCTTCTGCCCAGCCTCCTCCTTAATACCAACCACCCTGGAGTTCGTGAGTATTTCAACTCCCTTGCTCCTAAGCCTTTCCTCAATCTGCGAAACAATGTCCTGGTCCCAACCACTCAATATTCTTGGTAGCATCTCAACTATGGTAACCTTAACACCCAGGCTGGATAGGGCTGAGGCGACCTCAACACCTATGTAGCCGCCGCCAATCACAACAACGTTATCCGGTACCTTTCTATATTTCGTTTTATAACCAAAAAGCTCCTCACTACCTATGGCTAATTCGGCACCCGGTACTGGTATTCTTATCGCCGTTGATCCCGTGGCGACGAGCAGGTACTTACCCTCCACCTCCCTCCTCCATGATCCATCGATAGCCTCAACAACGACCCTATGATTATCAACAACCCTCGCTATGCCTTTCACGAAATCCACATTCTCATGCTCCTTAATCTCCCTTATATGCTGCAGATATCGTATGTACTGCACGTTATCCTTATGATCAATCACGTTTTCCCAGAGGATCTTGACCTTGTTTATATCCGTATTACCAACACTATTCAGTATGTTTCTAAGCTTCTCCATCAGGTAGATAGCAATTGATACGGATTTAGAGGGTATACAACCCTCGTATAGGCAGTTACCGCCAAGATTACCCTTATCATCAATTAACAAGACCCTGTAACCACCCTTACTAAGTTCGAAAGCGCCATGATAGCCGCCGCCACCTCCACCAATTACTATAGCATCGTAGTTACTAAGCCTTGGTGGATCCTCAAATCCAGGATCTGTCGGTGGAAACGTAGAGTATTTGCCCAACACGGACTGGACTAATAAGGCTTGATTTATTTACTTTTATGTCAGAATTCTGACATGTGTGATCGTATTTTAATAAATGTTTTAATTACTATTTTTATGGTATATTAAACACCGCCCATCTCCCTTAATGCGACAACCAAGTCCTCAGTAAGTATCCCACTATATGAACCATACAGATAAAGCCCAAGCGCCACAAGGGCAGCAATCACAGTATCCCATGGGAACGGTATTATCGGCGTCTCAAAAACACTGAAGGAGCCTAGGAACGATAATACGAGTGCCGAGAATATCGTCGCCACAACCCACCAACCAGCCCTCACATGCTTCATTGCATTCTCATGATCCTTGGCTGTGGATGCCACATAAAGCGTTAATCCAATTGTTAGAGCTGCCATGACTATGACATAGGCTACGAAATCAATAATGTGTATGGGCTTCAGCTTAAGCATCGTGACTGGCGATGATGAGGGCCAACCCGTTGGTGCCGCAAATGGTAAGTATATTAAGAAGTAGGTGGTGAGTATGAGTACTACCCAATAAACAATGCCTGAAGCCACGGCAGCAGGCTTGCTGGCGCCGTACCTATTAACCATGGTGTACATGAAGAATAGCGGTAACCCAGCCAGTATCAGGGCTATGGCAAACCACAGGTAGTAGAAGGTTGACCAATAAACAATTAGGAAAGCCGCTATTGTGGCAATTGCACCAATGATAGAGGCTGCAGGCAGCTTAATGGGCCTGTTAGCATTTGGTGCCGTCTTCCTCAGGGTCATGAGCGCTGGACCACTTATTATGTATGTGAACACGGTAGTCGTCGTTATGAAGGAGGATATTGCAAACCACGTTGGGAATGGAAGTAGAAACAGTAAACCGAGTACGAGAGCCGTTATAGTCGCCCACGATGGTACCCTATACCTATTCAACTTGAGGAATGAATTGGGTAGGTGACCATCAGCAGCTAGTCCATATATGGTCCTTGCAGTTGTGCCTATATAAATCCACCCAGTACCCGAGGGCGAGATTATAGCGTCTATGAGGAGCACAACCGCAAAGCCCGCCAGTATTGCTATACCGCTCGTTGCCATGATTTCATAGAACGGACCACTACTAAGGGTTGAGCTTGATAGGTCACCCCAATCGCCTGGCTTTACACTAATTGCGCTCCAATTGACAGCGCCTATGAACGATACCTGAAGCATTACGTAAATAAACATGACGAGTAAATACCCAAGTATCGTACCGTCTCTCCGCAGTCGGTGGTTTTGCCACCGGCTGCTTCTCGACGGTCTCCCTGGAGCCGCTCACCGCAGTGGCTCCCCAACGGTCGCCCGCGGTTCCCAGCCTCTGCGGGTCTCGGGACCCCAGGGTAACTAGTGAGGGTGTTGGGGTTAGGTTTTTAAA
>OFEH01000500.1_pt1 | contig 12273 bp, 16 predicted proteins | sample 1521031 | NCBI WGS metagenome assembly OFEH01 (sample SAMN05518350, study PRJEB24110) | hypersaline lake metagenome | isolation source: Grendel Spring, Yellowstone National Park, Wyoming, USA | place: USA:Grendel Spring, Yellowstone National Park, Wyoming, USA | collected 2011-11-16
TATTATAATAGTTTATTATTTTATTTATTTTCTTTCTTGCTTGGTTTTCAATCATCATCTATTGGTATAAACGCTTTTCTTATTTTGGGTATATCTTTAGTAATTTATAAAATTTTTAACAATAGGTTTAATTATGGTAATATTTCATATTTTAAAAATTCGGATATTTTAAAAGCTTTTCTTGGAGTTTTTTCAGTTTTTGTTGGTAAAATAGTTTTGTTGTTTATTTTTCATAAGCTTGATATACATAGAACCGGTACAGCTTTTACATGGATAGAGGTTTATTGGAAAGCTTTTATAAAACAGTGGTTGTTAAATTGGAATACAATACTTTATAGTATATATGGTATTATGTGGATAGCTATTTTAAACCGTATTAAAATGATTTGGTATATTTTATCACCTACTTTTATGGCTTTTTTACTAACTATAATAGCTAACGATGAAACAAGAATAGCTTTATTGGTTTTATTCCCATCTTTATTTTATTTTATACTTAAAAATAAAGATTTTTTCAATAGTTTTTCAAGTAATGAAGCTTTGATATATGTTTTTGTATTTTTCATTTCTCCATTTTTATATATTTGGGGAGGTATACCTTACGCTATTAGTCTGCTTTCAAGTGATATAAATATAATTCACATAATACACCATACAAAAGGCTATAACTGGAACTATCCATGGATTTTAACTCCTCATTAGCGGATAACATCTTTCCACATCTTTTTAATGTTGTCTTTGTGAAATAGTTTAGCCCTTTCTAAAGAGTATTTAGCTTGTTCGTTGTATAAATCTTTATTGTTTTTAAGTTCTAAAATAAGAATTTTTAATTCATCTTATTGTATTGTAAAATAAACCTTTATCTCCTAAAACATATCTGGATGTTGGTATATTACTTGATATACAAGGTATACCTATAGACATTGCCTCCAACAATGAAAGCCCAAAAGATTCTGTCGGGTCTTTAGATGTAAAAACATATACACTTGCGTTGTTATTTAAATAATCAATTGGATTTTCTAAAAAGCCTAACAACTCTATATTATTTAATTGTTCTTTGTTTTTTAATTCCAAAGCTTTTTCAAAATCATTTCCATAGCCTATAAATTCTACTTTTATATCGGTATTTCTAACAGCATTAAATAAATCTTCCCATCCTTTGGGCTCTATAAACCTAGATGACCATCCTAATTTAAACTCTTTTATATCTTCGTATTTTTTTGGTTTCTTTTTTACGCTTTCAATCCAATTTGGTATTACTATTGATTTTTCTTTTGGTACAAGGTTTGTTGATAAAAAAGACTCTTCTATTACAGGAGATACAAATATAATCTTTTTTATATAAGGATGATTAAAGTATTTCTCTGACCATTGTTTTAGTGCTTCCATATTTGACTCTAACGATGCGTAGTTTGCATGTATCCACACGTAGGTGTTTGGATGATAAAATATATATAGTCTGGTTTGGTTAAAAGCATGATATCTGATTCTAATATTATATCTTTGAAATCTTTTACATCGTCATATTTTGTTAGGACGCTATCCACATCTTCTATATTCTTTACTTCGTTGTAGAGAGGTTTAAATGTTGTTATAAGGCTTATGTTAAAGTCGTTTTTTAGAAGCTCACAAAACTTTACTATCATCTTAGCATGCCCATCTATGGTGGGATTGTCGTTGTGGTAATACCTAGCTTCCAAAATTGTAATACTTTTTTTTCTTCTTTGGCATATATTTAATTATAAAAGTTTTAGATATATTAATAGGAGGTTTTTATGAAGATAGCGTTTTCTGGGCTTGGGAGAATGGGTATTGGCCTTTCAAGAAGGTTAAAAGAAAAAGGACATGAGGTTTTTGGGTTTGATAGAAACCAGCACTGCACAAAAGAGGCATCTTCTTACGGGGTAAAGTGTTTTGGCACTTACAAAGAGATGTTTGAGGCTTTTGGAGATGATAGAAGAGTTTTATGGATAATGGTCCCTCAAAGTGCTGTTGATGATGTTATAAACGAAGCTTTACCTTATTTAAAAGAGGGGGATCTTATAATAGATGGTGGAAACTCTTATTACAAAGATTCCATTAGAAGGTATAACACTCTAAAAGAAAAATCTATAAAGTTTTTAGATATAGGGACATCTGGGGGTGTTTGGGGTTATGAAAGGGGTTTTTCTTTGATGGTGGGAGGAGATAAAGAGGATTTTGATTTTATAAGCCCAATACTTAAAGATTTGGCAAATGAGGGTGTTGGTTTTGGTTATATGGGTGGGCCTGGTATGGGACACTTTGTTAAGATGGTACATAATGCCGTTGAATACGGGATGATGGAAAGTATAGCAGAAGGGCTTGATCTTATAAAAACATCAAAACCAGAAGTAGATCTAAAAGAAGCTGTGAGAGTATGGACAAAAGGAAGCGTGGTGGCTTCTTGGCTTATGGATTTAACTTACAAAGCTCTATGTGATTTTGGGCTTTTAGAAGAGATAAAACCTTATGTAGAGGATACCGGTGAAGGAAGATGGAGTGTGATAGAAGCAGTTAATGAAGGAGTGGCTATGCCATCTATATCTAACGCTCTTTTTATGAGATTTAGATCAAGAGAACAAGAAAGCTTTAGAGATAGGGTCTTAGCAGCCTTAAGATACGAGTTTGGCCAACATAAGTTTAAGAAAGATGAATAACTTTGTTTTTATTTTATTTGGTGGAAACGGCGATTTAGCTTGGAAAAAAATACATCCAAGCCTTGCAAAACTCCTTAAAGAAGGTAAAATTTCACCAAAAAAGGTTATATCTTGCTCAAGAGAATCCAGTAGAGATGAATTTATACCAAAGATAAAGTCTTTGTTTGGTGAGGAGTACGCATCTGTTTGTGATTATATAAATGTAGATGTTACAAACCCAAAAGACTTTAATTTTATTAAAAGCATAGAAAAAGATGAGATTATATTTTATCTTTCCATACCGCCAAACTTGTTCGAGTCTGCTATAAAAAATATAGGCCATGTGCTTCTTGATATGACAAACAAAAGAAAAATTGTGATAGAAAAACCCTTTGGATACGATTTGGAATCTGCCAAACGTTTAAACAACCTTTTACATACATTTTTCCTAGAAAAAGAAATATATAGGATAGATCACTTTCTAGGTAAAGAAGCTGTACAAAATATATTTAGTTTTAGGTTTGCAAACTATATATTTGAAGGTATTTGGAATAAAAACTTTATAGACCATGTTCAAATATCTGCTTTGGAAGATATTGGTATAGAAGGAAGAAGCGCTTATTACGACAAGTTTGGGGCTTTTAAAGATATGATACAAAACCATCTTACCCAGATGGCAACCTTTATAGCTATGGAGCCCCCTTGTTGTATAGATGCAGAAGAGATAAGAAATGAAAAGGTAAAAGTTTTAAAATCTATAGAACCGCCTTCTATGGAAAACGTAGTACTTGGAAGATATGAAGGTTATACGATGGAGCCAGGTGTAAAACCAGGTTCTAAAACAGAGACATATGCTGCTGTAAAACTTCATATAGACAATTTAAGATGGCATGGGGTACCATTTTATCTTAGGACTGGTAAAAAGTTAAAAACAAAAGCCACTCAAATAGTGATAGTGCTTAAAAAAATGCCCACATCTTTTGCTAAACTCATAGGCTGTGAGCCAAAAGAAAATAAGATAGTTATAAAAATCTCACCTTTTACAAATATAGAGCTTCGCCTTGAGATAAGGGCTCCAAACTCTGATTTTCTATCTTGTCCTTTGGAAGTGTCTATGGGTATGGAAAATAACACCTCTTCAGAGGCTTATGAGACCCTTCTTCTTGATATAATAAACTCAAATCAAACACTATTTTTAAGAGAAGATGAAGTAGAGCTTGCATGGGCACTTTATCAACCTCTTTTAGATATATGGAAAGAAAAAAAAGATGTAGAGCTTTACGAAGTGGGCTCTTACGGGCCAAAATCTGCTGATATACTTATAAACAAAGATAACAGACAATGGTATATATTTTAGATTTTATAAAAGTTTACGATTTTGATTCAATAGAGTCTTCGTCTTATTTTTTACTTAGATTTTTCCTAAAAGCAAAAAAACTAAAACTAAACATAGCCTTGGCTGGTGGTAGCACGCCTTTATATTTGTATGAGCTTATGTCAAAATACGATTTTCCCAATTTTAAATTTTTTCTTACAGATGAGCGCTATGTTCCAAACGATCACAAAGATAGCAACTATCACAATATATCTAAATTTTTAAATGTAGAACCCGTTTATAAATCTGGTGATATTGAAAAAGATTGCGAAGAGTTTTCAGATATTATCAATAAAAACCCAATAAACATAGCTTTGCTTGGTATAGGAGAAGATGGTCATAGCGCTTCTATTTTCCCAGATAAACGTATACTAAAATCCTGTGAAAACACGCTAATAAGTGTTGGTCCAAAAAACATACTTCGTATATCGCTAAACTATAAAGCTTTATCAAACTCAAAGCTTATATTTTTTGTGTCAAAATCAAAAAAATCTGTGGTTTCAAGGCTTTTAAAAGAAAAAAATACAATAGCAAATGAGTTTATATCAAACAACAATTGTAAAAAACCAATTCTTGCATCAGATGGTATGAAGGATCTATTCAATTCTTTTTAAACTAAGCAACTCTTGTGGATTTTTTATCTTAAAAGCAAATGGAAACTCTTTTTTAAATAAAGCTTTTTTATCTTCTGGTACTTTCGCAAACACTATAATAGCTTTGTTGTTTTTCACCATATAAGTATCAAACCCAAGTTTTTTAGCTTTTATATAAATATCAGAAGCATATTCTTTTATGTAGTAAACTCCAAGTTGGTAGTAGTAGTAGAAGGTTTTACTCTGTTTCTCTTTGTTATTACTTATATTTGGTTTAGACGTATTTGCTGGTTTTGGTACGTTTTGTACGTTTATAGGTTTTGTTTGATTATTATTTGTAACTACTTTGTTCTTGTTTTTTGGCTTATTTTCTTTGGTTGACTCTGCGTAAGATATAGGTGGATTCTCAGTATTTTTATTTACATACTCTAGTGTTATAAGTTCTTTTGATAGTTCTATAGCTTTGTCTTTGTAATGCTGGTTTATATCTTCGTTAAACAATATTTTCCTTATCAATTTCGATGCTTCTTTAAATTTGTTAGCTTCCATATAGCACTTTGCTTTTAGAAGCAACATATCTGGCATACTTGAAGCACCTATATTATTTTTCTCACTATCTATAAGATAGATTACTTTTTCTTCTATGTCTGGTTTGCTACACATGTTGTTGTCTACGTAGGCTCTTGCTAAATCAAACTTTGCTACGTTAAAATCTCTATCGTAGATTATTGCTAAATTTAGATTTTTAATGTAATCTTTTGTATCGCCTTTTGATTTGTATATGTTTGCTAGTTGATAGTAAGTTTGGGGTCTTAACCTACAATAATCGTTTTTTATACATTTGTTAAGAGTGTCTATTGCGTCCTTGGTTTTATGTTCTGCTTGTAATATTATAGCTTTGTCCAAAATAGCTTGATAGTAATCTGGTTTTATATGTAGTGCTTTGTCTATATTTTCTAAAGCTTTTTTGTAATCACCTACGTTGGCGTAAGCAAGGGCTAGTTTGTCGTAAGCTTTGTAATAATATGGGTCTTTTAATATAGCTTTTTTAAAATTTGCTATGGCAGCAGCATAGTTTCCAGCAGTTAAACCAGCCATTCCTATATTGTAATAATACTCTGAATTTTTACTTGATAGCTCTTCTATATTATGGGTGTTCTGGGCACAAGAATATATGCTAAAAATAGAAAACAGTAGAAAAGCAATATAAAAAATATAGTTAAGTTTCATTAGTTATATTATAACATTTTTAATATTTTACAATTTCATCTTGACATGAGAGATGTTTCCATTATCTTTCTTAGGGCTTGCATGGATGATCTTATCAGTATTATATAATCGTTTATAAGCTTTTGGGCTTTTTCTATGTCTCCGGTTGCAAATTCTTTTATCTATACCGACATATCACCCATTGCTAAACCTTCTAGCGTATTCTTTATATCATTTACAATGAAGTTCAGCTTTTCTAAGGATCTGTTAATATTATCTACAATTTCTTTTAAATCCCCTTCTAAGTTTGTATTGTCTATCCTTACACTTAGATTTCCTTTCGCCACTTCTGATAGTGTATCGTTTATTTTGTGAAATATATTATCAAACTTTGATATAGAGTCGTTGATGATTCTTGCCACATTTTTTAAATCTCCATCTAAGTTAGATTCGTTTATTCTTTCTTTAAAGTTTCCTTTGGAGATGTTTTTCATAACTTTTTCTATTTCGTTCATAGATATATCCATTTCATTTAACATCTTTGCCAATGAGTCAAGTATTTCTCCAAACTCACCTTTTAACTCCGGTTTCATGGTTTTAAAATAATCAAACCTCATGGAGTTTGTAATATTTTGAATTATGTTTATAAGCTTGTTTATGTTTGATTGTATATCCTTTTCCACAAAGAATGTAGCTATTGCCACTAAAAGGGCGGCTAAAGATGATACCATAAGCTTTATACCGCTAGAGGTAATATAATTTATGGTTTCTTTTTCTTTTTGTTTAAAAGCTAATTCAGACTCATTTAAAATCTTATTAAACCCTTTCCTAAAAGGTTGCCACACTGTGATTTGGAGGTTTATACTATTTTGCATATATTGTTGTTGATTTTGGGCGTTTACATTGTTTACTGCATCTAAAGTATGATTTATGAATTTATCTAAAAGACTCCTTAGGTTTTGATCTTTTATAAGATTTTCATGAGATTTTACATATTTTAAAGCTGGAAAATACATCTTGTTTCTTGCAAAGTTGTTTGTGGGATCTATAAGTATTGTGGAGTAAGCATTTTTTAATGTAAGTATTTCTTCAAATAGTTTGTGTAGGTTTTCATTTTGATGGTAAGCCTTATCTAAAGATATTATCTTTTCTTCTATACTTTTACCTGTAAAGTAAAGAGAGATTTGGGCCACAGAAGCCCCTATAAATATAAACAATATTATACTCCATAATTTAGCTTTTATACTCATAAAACCTCCTTTTTAAGTTTACTATAAACTTCTAAACATTAGCTTTATAATTTATTTATATAAGATATGATAATATTAATATATATTAAAGTTGTTGTTAATTGCTTTTCTTACAATTGATTTTAAATCGTATCGTAGATCTTCTGAAGCTATCTCTTGATTTATACCAAAGTCTTTTTTTAACAAGTTTTTTGTGCTTTTAATAAGATCAGCGTAAAGCTCATTGTCCTCCATGTAAGAGGGAAAATCTATTGTAAATTCTACAATGATATTAAAAAGCCCGTTGTTTGTAGTTTCTAAATCTATATCGTTTCTTAGAGTCATTATTATATACCCTTCAAAACTATCTAGTATTGCTTTTAGCTTGCCTATATCTTCTATGTTGCCTATATCTTTTAACACTAAGATATCTAAAAAGCTTATATCTTCGTAAAAGGGTATTTCAAACGTATTTAAATCTATTACTCCCAATACACCTTTTTGGGTTTCTTTTATAAAGTTTATGAGGTTTTCTATTTTTAACATTGTATAAGCCTTATCTTCGTATCTTACGCAAACCCTTTTTAATTTTGTAAGCGTTTGTATGAATATATTGTAAAAATCTTGAAGGGTATTTGGTATTTCTATTTTTGTTTGTTCTTTTGCATTTTCACCTTCTATATTTGGGATGTAGTTTATTTTCTGCATAAAAGAGCTTATTTCTTTTGAAACTCCCAAGTCTCTTATTGTTAGGTTTGCATCGTTTATGATATTTTTCAAAAAGCTTGAAAACTTTATGCTATCTATACCAAACCTATTTAATCTATTTAACATGATAAAGCCAGCCTTTTCATCGTTTTGCATTATAAACTTTGTACCTAGGATAGAAAGATGTATTGTAAAAGATAGGTTTATGGCTTGCTTTGATATTTGTAATTTATTAGTGGTGCTATATTTGTAGTATGGGGCGTAAGTATTGTAGCCAATGATAATGCTTTTAATGAAATCATCAAAACCGTAAAATACCTTTTCGAAATATTCTTTGTTTAATTTTATCATATCTTTTCCAAACGTATCTTTTTCAAATATTCTTGATATATAAGAGTATAATTTTGATGGTGTTTTTACCAAATTTAGTATTTGGGTTTTAATATCGTTGTATTTGTTTTTGTTTAGGAAATCTATAACGATAAGAAGCCCATCTATCATAGATAGCACAAGAAGGTCATAAAATCTACTTCTTTGGGTGCAAGCGATTTGGCATATGTTGTCAAAGATGGCTGTTTGAAGTATAAGTATTTTCTCTATTTCTGTTAGTTCTTTTAGCTCATCTTTATACTCTGTAATAGCTTCTTTTGATATAGCTTTTAATGTAAAATCCCTTATCCTTGAGAGTCCAAGTCTTATAATGGCGGATTTTATATCTTTTATATCTATGCCTTTGTTTGAATAAGCGTTGTTTGCAATCTTTAATATATCTTCTTCTAATTTTGGCATGTTTCTAATAAGAGCATATATTTTATCTACATTGGTGTTTTCATCGGTAAGCTCCATTATAATAGGCATTACTCCTTTTATAAAATCATGAGCTTCAAAAGCTTCTAATGTATCTATTTCTATCTTAAATTTTGGCTCTTTTCTTATGTGCTCTGGTTTTTTGTGTAGTTTTATGGCTTTTTGTAATGTATCTTTTGATATGGATTTTTCAAATACGATTCCTACAAGTATGCCACGATCTTTAGAATGTTTGACTTGATTCATATTATCTGAGACTACCTTGGCTTTAACCTCTTCTCCTAGTATGTTTATGGAAAAGTTATCATTTTCTAATAGAGTTTTTAGAATATCTTGGCTTGATAGTTCTATTAGAGCACCTTGGTAGGATATATTTTTTATAATGCCATATTGAGTTTCTATATGTGTATAAAATCTTAGATGTTTTCTATTGTTCAATTTTGTTTAAGGGGCCCATAAGCCCCCTAGTTTTTTACCAGGTTACTACTTTGCCAGCCATTCCGAGGCTTGGTAGTGCCGCCGTTGGTGTTAGAAGCGGAAAATCGTAAGCTAAATCTTCTTCTTTCATACCGTTTAAATCAAGGGATTGTTTGCAAGCGATCATTTGCACACCATTTTGACGGGCTAAGTTGATAAAGTAAGATATTGGTTGTCCACCTTCCATTGGGTATGTGTTTTCAGCTACACCTTTTTTAAGAAGCTGTGTGGATGGTCCTGTGAAATACATAACTACGTTCATGTCTTCGGCAGCTGCAGTGGATGCCAAGAAAAACGCAGATGGCAACCTTGCTGGGTTTTCTGGACCGGTTAAAAGGATGATCACCAAATCTGGGGCTTTTTGTTCCATAAAACGTCCTCCTTTTAAGTATATTAAAATAATATAAATTTAATTTTACATGCTGTCAATAAGATTTTCTTATAATAAAGCTTTTTTAGTTTTTATCTTTGCAAAAGTTTATCAAAAAACGGAATATCCTCAGGATAGGTGAGTTTTATGTTCCAATAAGAGGATTCTACTATACCTACGCTGTATCCATAATATTCCAATAAGTAAGCATCGTCAGTGGCTTTTATACCGTCTTCTAAGGCTTTTTCATGGCAAAGTTTTATAACATCTGTTTTAAAACATTGGGGGGTTTGGGCTAACCACATGTTATCCCTTTGAATAGTTCTTAAAACACCGTTTTCTAATTTTTTTATAGTATCTCTTGCTTTTGCTGCTGCTATCTTACCGTCGTAGTTTTCAAGCTCCATCACCTTTTTAAACACCTCTCGGCTGGCAAAGGGCCTTGCGCTATCGTGTATTACCACTATATCCTCTTTTACCACTTCCAATGCAAACCTTACAGAATCTTGTCTTTCCGCGCCTCCATATACAAACTTTGCTCCAAACTTATGAGCATCGTATAAAATAGAAGGTTCCACATCTTGAGGTACTGTCATAATTATCTCGTTGAAAAGATCTGCCACTTTTCTTAGAGTAAAATTGTATAGCGGCATATCTTTAAACTTTATAAACTGCTTTTTTATACCGGCTCTTTTGCCAAGTCCAGCTGCTAAAAGTATCAAAGATGGCATTAATCTTCTTTTTTTAAGCTTATAAACTCTACCATTTCATTTTGAGGTATGTGTTCTAATATTGGTATGAGCTCATCTTTTGTATCCACTACAAACCCACACCAAACCATATTTTTAACTTCTGCTTCAAGCACTTCTCTTAAAAGCCTATCCAAAAACTTCTTTTTTGACTCTTCACTCTCTTTATCTACTTCAAACTCTATAACTTCTGCAAGCTCTGGGTCAAAATCCTCTAAATTGTCCTTTGGGCTAAATACCACATAGACTTTTATGGGATTTTTATTTATCTTTTCTATCTCTTCATATTTTTTGTCTATAAGCTCTTTTACTTTGTGCCTTACACTCATAGTCTCTCTCCTATGTATTCAGCTTTTGAGGTTTTTGTTTCCCAAACAACTACTTTATATATATCTACTTCGTTTAGAAGCCCTGCTTTTTCAAATTTCTCTTTTATATGATCGTATATATACTTTGCCAAGGCTTCCGCTGTAGGGCAAAAATCCACTATCGTAAGTTTTAATCCAAAATCTTGGTTTATTTTTTTAAAAGCCTCAAACAAAGGATCGTTTTTATCTATTATAAAGCTATGATCAAATTGGTCTATAAGAGGGTTTAATGCGCTTTTAAGATGATGAAAATCCATCACCATATCCTGGTTATCAAGGACGTTTGAACAAAGCACAACTTCTATTTCATAACTGTGCCCATGTAAGTTTACACACTTATTTTCTATACAATCAGAACCAAGACTCGATCCTCTTGAGCAAGATAGGTTTTGTTTCCAAACTCTATGACCTGCTTCAAACCTAAATGTTTTTGATATATACCACATTTACCACACCACCACGTTTTTGGCTTTTAATATGAGTTTTGATATATCTTCCCAGCTAAGCAAGAATTCTTCTTGGACTTTTAGACCTCTTGCAGACGCATCTTCTTTGCATAGATACCAATTTTTGTTTGGTGCTCTTAACACTGCATCTTGTATAAGTACCACTATATCGTTCTCCGATGGTAAGCTACTTTTAAAATCCCCAAACCTTCTTACAAGCCAAATTGTATTTGGATTTTCTACCATACAAGCACCGCTTTAGATTTGTGTATCAGGTCTTTGACTTCTTCAGAGGATATAATCTTTGGTTCTATGATAAATTCAAAAGCCTTGAACCCCCTTGATTCTATACAAGAGTTTTCTGCATAAAAGTTTATGTTTAACATACTCATTTGTTCTAACATCTTTTCAAAGCTGGCTAGTCCTAAGGCTTCTGGGCGCCATTTTGTTATAGCGTATATACCGTCTCCGGTAAATATTACATTTGTATCGTTTGTTATACCGCTTGCAGCGGCAAGCCTCAACCCTTCGTGGGCTTTCCAAGAAAAGGGTTCTGATTTTATTATAAAGCTTATCATATCAGTTAAAGTTTATCACCTTGTCAAACTCTGATATTTTTCTAAACATATCATAAGAAGAGCTTGATATGAAATTTTGAGATTTTATAGACTCTTCAATGCCTCTTTGGCGTGCTGAGTGAGCGCAATATATTATCTTAACACCTATATCTAAAAATTGCTTTGTCATATCGTAGCTAAGCCAATAAGTGCCGTTACCGCTTAAAAAAATTGTTACATCAGCTTTACCTACAAGGGCTTTAGATAGTTTGTATACGCTGTCAAAATCTTTTGAAAAAGGGTTTGATGTAACTACTATAAGGATATTCATCTTGCTTTTCTAACGATGATTTCCCACTTGTTATCGCCTATTTTGTTGGTGGCTAACACTTCCTGACCTTCATCTCTCATGCTTTTTGGTACGCTCACCGCCGACGGTTCGTAATCCACTATAATCCTCAAAACTTCTCCTTTTTCCATCGTCTCAAGCACAAGCTTACTCTTTACAAATGTAAAAGGGCATACTTCCCCGGTAATATCAAGCTCTTTATTTATTTCAAAATCACTCATCTTAACAATGATAATATTGTTAAAAATAAAATACTATGATTATAGATATGGTTTTTAGTGGCATTTATTCTTTCCTTCTAAAAAGGAAATAATTATGTTAAAATTTCCTTATGAAAAGGAAAGATGTATTTAAGCAAGTTATAGTTGAGTTCCATCAA
>OFEH01000501.1_pt1 | contig 12223 bp, 9 predicted proteins | sample 1521031 | NCBI WGS metagenome assembly OFEH01 (sample SAMN05518350, study PRJEB24110) | hypersaline lake metagenome | isolation source: Grendel Spring, Yellowstone National Park, Wyoming, USA | place: USA:Grendel Spring, Yellowstone National Park, Wyoming, USA | collected 2011-11-16
ATATATGTTTTTGGATTAAGAATGTGGTATTGGCCAGTATTATTATATTCGGTATTGAATATTTCTCTATTTTTTATTTCTGGTATAACAGCAATTCCTGGAGTAACTTCACAACCATTAGTTGGACATATAGAATTTTCACAATATTCTTTTGGAAGAGTCGGATCAATAATATCATGATTATATTTAACAATAGTGAGATATATAGCAATAATATATAATAAAAGAGCAAAAATAAAAGATTTACTAAAAGAAGGTTAATAGTTATTATATTATCTTCTATTTTTATACCTAGAAGTATAAACTAATCTACGTAATTTTACTTTGAATATCTATGCATTCGCTTTTTCTTTGTGTATCTTTCAGTTAGGAATTTGTAAGTATTTTCTTAAATACTTGTAATCAAATATTCTGCTCCAAATAGCATTAGATAAGTCTGGACGGATCTTAAATAGAATGTTAAATAATTTCTTAATGGAAGTTATCCGTCATGGTTTTAGTATAGTTGAGATAGGTATAGTGTGGTATGATTTTGAGAGAAGTTTTGATGGTTAATCTAGGTTATTCTTTTATTATTTATATTTTTTATTTATATATATTGAATATTGAATATAGTTTTACGTAAGTTTTGATATAGTTAGGCTTGAGTATATCTGATGCGCTTTTGATCAGGATAGAGTATATCTGATGCTCTTTCCTTAAATGTTTCGAAATCTTTATGTACGTCACCTTTTGGTAACTTAACATCTAAAAGATCTTCATCATCTTCTTCATCGAATTCATATAAATCTTTCTTATTTCTTTTTTTCTTTTTACTTTTTGTGAATTTTAAACCTTCTAGGCTTTTAAATAAATCCAAAATTATTTCATCTTTAAGCAAATCTCTGTTTAAATATTGATCAAACTTAAAGTGATGCAAAAAGAATTTTTTTATGTACTCTTCCTCATGCTTGCTTAAATTGGCTTTTATTGTTTCAATCTCATCAGAATATCTATTGCCAAGATACTCTGAAGCAAAATCTAATAAAGACTTTAACATTTTAAAAGAAACTTCTGCAGATCTTAATGTTACATAAATTCTAAAATGTAACTCATCTCCAAATTCTATATTAATATAGAGTGGATAGAAAATCTCTTGTACCACTTTCTTTAATAATACTTTCGGATATAAGGAATAATAAGCATGAAATGAATAAATTCTAACATTATCTTTTATATTAAAGGGTTTATTATCAATATACTCTTCTAATTTTATTATATCGCCAGGTTTCATTATTTCTCTTAAATCATTTGGAGAAAATAAAACTCTATAATATATATCGCTTAAAACATTATTAAGATATTTTTTTAGTTGATCTAATTCTGCTAAATGTTTATAATATTTGTCACCATATCTATATTTATGAAGAATTTCATCATATTCAATATCTAAAAACCAACCTTCTAAAATAGATAATCCAGTATTGTTTGAATATTTCGCTATCGCTAAATTAGGCGTCCACAAGTCTATTATTTCTAATTGATAGTTTTCTATTTTTGAATCTTTTCTCATCATCATGATATTTTATTATAGTTATGGAGTACGTATACAGATTTTTATAAATAAAATATTGTTTAGAAGTCTTTAAAAAAGTTGTATTTTTATGCTAAAATTTTTTATGAGGATGCTGGTATTTGTTAAATTGGATCTTTAGATGTTTATTTTACATAACGTAATGTAAAACATGCTTGATCAGGATTATATTAATAAAATTTTATTCAAATTCATAATAATGGTAAAATGTCCTTTTTGTAATTCTGAAGATTTAACATTAATTAGTTCATGGAAATATGGGGCTTTTGATGTATATAGATATAAATGTAATAAATGTGGAAATAAGTTTAATTATTATAAAGGAGAAAATACAGAATTTTATATACCAAAACCAGAGGGTCAAGAAATGAATAAAGAAGAAAATAAAGGAGTTGATTATAATCATGAAGAAGTAAATTGCATTGAACTGACTTACGACTGTAATAGGTTTTTTGTTGAGAAATCTCGGGAACCATATCATATTTCTTGTAAATTAATGTGGAGTCCTGCAAGAAAGGCAGGGAAGACTCTACCTGTATATATTAATGCGGGGGCTTTGAAGCCTGGTGATTGTGTTATTCATTATGTTACGCAAGAAGATACCGGAGAGAGCAGTGGTCTGAAGAAAGGTGTTAATAAAAGGAGAGGTGGGTCGTTTGTAGCTATTTCTAAAGTTGGAAAGGTTGAAGAGATAGATTACGAACAATTTAGAGAACGTTTGGAGTCGTTGAGATGCGACTTACGCAATATACCATCATGGTTATATGAATTTCCCTTATCTTCAGAATTTACAGAAGTCGACCCCAATGAAGTTAGTTATTTAGAGGTGTGGGAGAAAAAATACAAAAAATTTATAGATAAATATAAACAGAATAATTCTACTTTATTCTATATTGAACTTGATAGAGTTTATTGGTTTTCTCAACCCGTGGAGCTTAAAACAATCGTAGAAAAAATCTCCGCAGTTATGTATCGTGCCCCTATAATCGCAGCTTATCTAAACCCTATATGTACGAGTTGGGCGTTTCAGATACTAAGACTTGGTTGTCCATCTCCTAGTTTATTTGAAGATCTAGGAAAGGATGTAAACGATTTAATTGGGCTAGCCGTGTTAGCCTCGCTCATAGCTGGTAAGAGCTTGTTGCTTGTGGGTCCGCCAGGTTCTGGTAAGACAAGTTACATACGTGACCTTCTTGAAAGGTTAGGCATAGACTATGTGCTTAGGACTGGCAATCCCGAGTGGACTGCCTTTGATGTGGTTGGAGGTTTTGATTTGCAGGGAAAGTGGCGTGACGGCTTTATTACTGCTGCCATCAGAAGGAGCTTGAAAAACAAGCGACCTGTTTGGGTTGTTATTGATGAGCTTAACCGTGCTAACTTGGATCTCGCTCTTGGCGAGTACTTTACCTTCCTTGACGTGGAGCATAGGAATAAGCCGTTTAAGGCTGAGGATGAAGAATTAAGGGTTCCTTACTCCTTCCGTATTCTGGCTACTATGAACAGCTTTGATAGGTCTTTGCTCCAGAAGCTAGGCTTTGCCTTGAGAAGGCGCTTTACAGTGGTAGATTTTACACGGTTTAGGAATCTCAACCACTCAGAAGAAGATGTAGAGAAGTTCTGTGAGCACGTAGTCAACCTCTCACAGTGTGAGCTGCAGGCTTTCGACTCGGAGCGAGCTTTACGTATCTTTGAGCTTGCGGATCCTCCGGATTATGCTGTGATCTTCAGCGAGGTCTATGATTGGTTTAGCGAAAATAGAGGATCTATGTTGAAAATACAGGTGGAGTGCTCCCATGTAGCAGGTTCACTAGACTTGAGAAACCTGTTGACCTGTATAATAGACGAAGTCAATGAAGAACTGAAGGGGTATAGCTGTGAAGTGTGCCCCGTGGAGATAACCCCAGGTATCGCTGCAGATGCATTGAAGTTTCTCGTGGCGGCTAGGGCTCTTGACGCAGTGATGTCACGTGGCGCACCACAGAGCTGGTCTCCAGAGAAGTTGCTGTACCTTTTCGACTTTGCTATAGCCACGTATATCGTACCACAACTTGATGTCTTGGCGGGTTACGTACAGGTGGAGGGCTACAATGGACAAGCAGCACGGACATTAGTGGAGGTAGCAAAAAAGTTACAGGGCTGGGGGTTAAGAGCTTCTGCCAAGCTGGTGGAAAAGCTAAGTCAAGGCTTCAATGTTCCGTGAGCTTAAGGAGGACGTTTTTTATGATTTGGGTGAGTTGGGAGAGTTAGCTGAGTGTGTCCAGTCCTCAGTCGAGGAGTTGAGACATAGGATCTTTATGTGGCTTAAAGCTGTCTATGGGGTGTCTCCTGCTGAGGCAGGTGTTGCTCTGCCTGTGGTTAAGGATGGGCGGGTTCGCTTCAGCGGGTTTGTAGGACGTATCAAATGTCCCGGCGGCGAGGTGGAGGTGGTGCCTAAGGTTGGATGGGATGGTGTTCGTAGGATGTTGGATGATGTCATTTCTATTTTCAAGAATTTACCGACGTATTTGCACGCGGGCTCTCCCCTAGGAGCTGTGGCGTCTGCTGTGGCGCTTGGATGGGAGGATATCCTTGCCGTGGAGTATAGCCCTGTTGTATTGGAGTTGACTTGGAAGTTTTTGTCAACTTTTAAGCCTCTTTCGTTGGAGAGGATCTCAGTGACGGCAGGGGGCGTGGTGGGGAGGCCCAACATGGCTGAGACAGCTAAGTTTATGATTAGGGGCGTGCCGATGGGGGTCTTTTCTAAAGTTAGGGTCATAGAAGATTTTGGAGCTGTGGCTGTATTTAGAGCTTTAAATGAGGCTGTGAAGATGGATCTAGAGTCCCTAGCTCAAAAATTCGAAGAGTTTAAGGACTTCAAGACGTCCAGTGTCGGTGTATTGACAGAGGAACTCAGGCGTCTCATCTCTGCGCACAGAGAGGTCCTGCGGCGACTACCTGAGACCAAAGGCATGTTGATAACTCGGGAGCTCCTTATAAGGGTTAGGGAGGCCGGCAGGGGCAACCCAGTGATAGCAGCTGGAGTCGACCAGTATATAGCATATAAGGCATATCGCCACCTTCTGAAGAGGGGCGAGGAAGACCGTCTTCACGTCATCTCGACACACAAACTTTACGAGTTGTGGATTTTAGCTAAGGTGCTGCAGCGTGTAGGGGCCATACAGCCTGTGGGGCGTCTGAGTTTGAAAGACGGCGGTAGGTTTGTTAATGGCATAGAGGTTGAGTACGACGTATGGCATCCCAGCGGGTTGCGGAGCCTGGCAGGCGGTGCACATATAAGGCCCGATATTGTGGTGAAGCTCTCTGGCGGGAGGACGTTGGTAATCGACGCTAAGTATAAAAGGAAGGTGTCCGAAGAGGATCTAGGCCGGCTGCTCGTCTATGTCGTCGAGCTTTCACAGCCAGACTTCTTTGGCGCCGTGGCGTACCTTGGGGACAACAAACTTTGGGAATCTCATGGGAGAAGGATAGCACTATGTAAAGCCGATCCTCAGACTGGTTATGTGGATTTCAGTTGTCTCGGTTTGGAGTGAATATGTGTTTCCGCTTCAGGTAGATACATTTACAATAATTTGGATAGATTTTATAATATATGTTTAAATTATTTTCCAGAATTAAATAAATATAAAAAAGATTGGGAAGTATTATTTGATTTTTTAAAAGATAAAGTAGATGTTATAATTATTGATGAATTTCAAAATTTAATAAAGGAAGATAAAAATATATTAAGTATTTTTCAAAATATTGTTGATAATATATTAAAAAATTCTAAAATAAAATTAATAATAGTTGGATCTTCAATATCAATGATAAAATCAAAAGTTTTAAGTTATAAGAGTCCTCTGTATGGTAGGAGAACATTATCATATAAATTAAAACCAATATCTTTCTTCGATTTAAAAGAATTCTTTCCAGATAAAAGTATTTTAGAATTAATAGAAATATATGGATTTGCTGATGGAAATCCTTATTATCTATCAAAAATAAATGGAAATTTTTGGGATTGGTTAGATAAAGAGTTAAAAGAGAAAACATTTATATTAGATGAAGTAGATTTTTTGATGAGATATGAATTTGAAAATCCAAGTTTATATAAATCAATTTTAGAAGCTATCTCATTCGGTAAAAATACTATAAAAGAAATAAAAGATTATATAAAGATTGAAAGGACAGATCTAAGTCCATATGTAAAAAATTTAATTGAAGTAGAATTAATAAAAAGAATTGTTCCAATAGATCAAAAAATAAATTCTAGATCTGGTAGATACTATATAAATGATAACTTTATTAGATTTTGGTTTAGATATATTTATCCAAATTTAAGTTCTATAGAAGAAGGTATATTTGATATTAACAATATTAAAAAAGATTATAATAGATATTTGGGATATGTTTTTGAAGATATAGCAAAACAATTTTTAATAAAAAGCAAAATATTTAAATTTACAAAAATTGGAAAATGGTGGTATAAAGATAAAGAAATAGATTTGGTTGCATATAATGAAAATACAAAAGATATATATTTAATAGAATGTAAGTATTCTGATAATATAAATCCAAAAGAAATATTAGAAAATCTGAAGGAAAAATCTGAATATTTAAATTTAGATATAGGAAATAAATATTATATAATATTTTCAAAAAGTTTTAAAGAAAGAATTAAAGAGGGTAATTTATATTTATTTGATTTAAAAGATTTAGAAAATATAATGTATCAAATATAAGAATTACATAATTTGTTGTTATCAATTATTGAGCTAAATAGATTAGCATTAATATAAATATTTTTTGAAACAAAAAACTATAAAGGCTAAAAAATATTTATGATTGATCATAAGGGTCATCAAAGTACAAAGCCATTGCAGTATTAAATCTACCCTTGTTATAGCTAAATACATAAAAATATTTGTCTCTTTCTGGAGTAGATATATATGTAATTATTTCTGGATTTTCTCTCATTGGTTTGTCTGAATATATAGAAGCATCTCCAATTATGTGTATATATGGCTTATCTCTATGTGTAAGTACTGCTGGGTATGTTATAATATATGCATCTAGAGTCCAATTTTTTATACCTTCTATAAGAGAAATGTTTTTACGAGAATCAGATAACTCAAATACTCTACCTTTATAATCAATGCATTTAGTTTTATAAGATAGCGGGTCTGAATGACATTCAATTACTTTATTTTTATCTTTATTATAAAGGAATGTGTTAATATAACCTATACACTTTATAGGATCTTTACAGTGCAAGTTTATCAGTGTAAGGTATTCTCCTATTTCAAATTTATTATTAGCCTCTTCTTTTGTATATGTAGACATTTCGTATAATGAGCGCTCTAGTTGGGCCATAGGAAATTCTAGTTGCCCTTTTGTAATCTCTTTTATAATTTCTTCTAAATCAAATGTTTTTTTAGAACTTTTATATGGTTGTTGACTGTCCATACTATTATATTATATGAAAAAAATTTATAAATTTATCTTATACCATAGTTATGTAATTGTAATAACAAATTTTTTTAAAAACACCCACAATTATAAAGTCGAAGATAAAAAATCAACAACTGAATAATTAAAAATCATTTTTTATTAATATATGCTAGATTATATGCATACAAAAATATAATAGAAATAATATCATACACATGCCCTTATATAAATATACTATATAGGAAATCTGATATGAGACTATTTATAAACCCTGTATGGTACCGTATATCTTATATAAGATTTTTATAGAATTATGTGCCTCCGTGTATACAGTTATAGATAAGGCACACCATAATCTTAATATATGATAAGACTAAAGAATAGAGAATCATAAGTTATTTAGGTTGTTCGTCTTTTTGTTCTTTATTTTGTTTATGTTTTTTGAGAAAATCTCCATAGTAATATGTCCATATTTTTTCTGCTAATTCTTTAAATGTTTTTTTATCTAATTTTCCATCAAAGAAGTCTTTATTTATATAAATATCATAACCCCATCCTTTAATATCACTTATTACTTTAGGTGGTAATACAAATTCTATAGTTTCTTCTAAAGAAGCTGCAAGTGTATTCATAAGTGCAAAAAACTTAAAAACCCTGTGTAGTTCTTTTTCATCTACATCTTTTCCATATAATTCTTTTATATCATTCCAAAGCATTTGGATATCTGGTGCTGATAGGACTTTATTTAATAAACTCTCTAAAGATATTATAGCAATTATTCGAAGCTCCTCCTTGCCATTATGCATTAAACGAGAAAGGGTAAATGCAACTTTTTCATCTTTTATATTTTTATTTGATTTAGAAAAAAGCGCCATATTATTTATAATTTATAATTTTATTTATAAACTCTTCCAATTTTTGTCATAGGATATTATAGATGATTATAAGGGTAAGGAGAGGGAGGTTAGACCAAGTGCTAAGCCGATTACTGAAGAGAAGCCTAGTGAAGGTAAGGAGTGTGGGAGACGTAGGAAGGGTGGTGGGTCAGTACCAATAACCTCGTTCTTCTAAATTCATTCTAAATGCTAGTCTTATAGTTAGGTTATTCATCATGGTTTTTGGAGTGGTTATAGTTTTGATATAAATTTTGATATGGTTAAGCACAGCTTTTTATAAATAAAATATTGTTTAGAAGTCTTTAAGAAAGTTGTATTTTTATGCTAAAATTTTTTATGAGGATGATGGCATTTATTAAATAGATCTTTAGATGCTTATTTTACATGGTGTAGTGTACAACATGCCTGATCAGGATTATATTAATAAAATTTTTATTTAAATTCATAATAATGGTAAAATGTCCTTTTTTGTAATTCTGAAGATTTAACATTAATTAGTTCATGGAAATATAGTGTTTTTGATGTATATAGATATAAATGTAATAAATGTGGAAATAAATTTAATTATTATAAAGGGGAAAATACTGAATTTTATATACCAAAGCCAAAGGGTCAAGAAATAAAGAAAATAGAAGATAAAGAGTTTAATTATGGTCATGAAGAAGTAAAATCTTGGTTACAAGAGATTGGTGAAGTATTAGGATATTATACTTATCCTGAATTTGGAGATGAACAATATAGGTTTGATATTGTCTATAAATTGTTTAATAGTGAAAAACAACCACCTGTGGCAGTTTTTGAAGTTGTAGATAGTAATACTGTTGATAACTCTCTTTCAAGATTATTTTATGCATATAGGACTTTTAGACCTAAGGGATTATATTTGATAGTTTTAGATAATAAATATCAAGAAAGGGCAAAGAAATTATTAGAAAATACATATCCAGAAATAAAGGATAAAGTAGAAATATTAGATGCAAATAAAATAAAAGAATTAAGAGATATATTAAATAAATATGGAGATGAAATAAAGAAATTAATAAATCTGGGAAAGTAAATATTAAAATCATACAATTTTTTAGTCCTTTAAGTATTTTATCTTGAGCTATAATTTTGCGTTATATTTTCTATATATGTATAATTGCAATTAGTATAATTACGATTATACAAATAATGAAAAATACTAAGAATATATATCTATATAGAATGTAAGTATTCTGATAATGTAAATCCAAAAGAAATATTAGAAAATTTAAAGGAAAAATCTGAATATTTAAATTTAGATATAAAAAATAGCTATTATATAATATTTGCAAAAAGTTTTAAAGAAAGAATTAAAGAGGATAATTTATATTTATTTGATTTAAAAGATTTGGAAAAATATTTATAATTAGAAAAATCATCTGATTACATTTATATTTTATAATGGGCTATATATTATTCAGATTTTTTAATATAACTATTCATAATTGTAGGAATTTTGAGACTCATGTTCCCTCATTATATATCTATGTACGTTTTCAGGGTTCAGTACATGCATGAATAAATAACCTAAGATCCTATCGCCAATAAATATATATATTTTTGGTCTTATTTTGTTTAATGTTTGTTCATATGTTTGTTCATCTATTTTTTTATTGAATAAATCTGAATCATAATACTCTGATAACAATTTTATAAGTCCAGAAGGTATTTCATCCTTACAGTAAATTCTAACAGCATATCTGCCGATTTCTTCTTTTACTTTATCTAACTTCATAGTCTCATAATCAGGACTTTTATAACCTTTAATAATCTCTAACAAAAGACTTATTGTTCTTTCTTCTTTAGGATATGGTGCTAATAGAGGCTCTAAGTTTTTAGCAATTTCGTCCCATTTCTCCTCTCCGCATCTATATACTATATTTTCTAAATCATAATATCTTGTTATGGTTTCATAGTTTATTGTATTCCATATATTATCTAAGACAGTATCACCGATTTTTCTATATATTTTTGGTCTTATTTTTTTATCTAATATATCTTCTAATGATTGTTTATTAAATAGAGATGGATTCAATGTTATGAAGTCTGATATTTCTTTCTCGCAGTAAATTCCAACAGCATCTTTGCCAATTTCTTCTTCTATTTCATCTATATTCATGTTTTCGTAATTTAGGGGTATATAATCTCTAAGAATCCTTAGTATGAGCCTTAATGTTCTTTTTTCTTTAGGATATGGTGCTAATTGAAGCTCTAAGTTTTTAGTAATTTCTTCCTGTTTATTTCGTATACATTTCATTGCAATCTTCTCCAAAACTTCAGATTCATTAAGTTCTGTTACCATTAATTGGTTATTAATATTAACTTTTATAAAGTTTATCTGATGGGGTTTTATAATAAGTTCAATTTCATTAAAAAATATTAAAAAGAGAGAATTTAAACAATAATGAATATATATTTATTATACCATAAGAAATATATTAGCGGAGCTTTATATTTAATTTAATATAAATCAGATTTTTGATAATAGTTCAATATTATTTTATATTGAAATCTTAAAATTTAGATATTAATATTATCTCTAAGATAATATTTAAAAATATATTATAATTATTTTATAGTAAGCACAGTATAGAAACATTTTAAAAAATTTCTGTTAATCATATAACTATGGCAGATTATATGTCTTGTTTAGATGAAAAAAATTACTATAGTGATTATGTAAGATGTATTAAGGAAAATATAAACTCTAGTGATGAAAAATATATATTTTTTATAAAGACAGTAGAAGGTACAATAGGAATAACAACAGATTTATTTTATAAAATATATGGATATCCCGTATTAATAAACTACCTTCCTGAAGAACAATTAAGAAAATATCCTGAATCTCTTATAGGAAACTATGTTGATTTGCCTTTGGGTTCTCGTCTCGAGGTATTATTAGAACGTAAAAATCAGGGCTATGTTAAATCATATATTGCAGATACTGATGAATTAAAGTGGAAGAATCTATATTTTGATCCAAAGTATGCAAAAGAAATTCCAGATTCAATTTTAGTAATAAATCCGAAAGATCCTACAGATAGAAAAGAGATAGCGGAGGCTAGAGTACTACATTATATTGGAAGAGATGAGAATCTAGCATTATTAAGAGAAATGTCTGGTCCTAAATCTAGGTATAGCTATTATATTGATAGATATTATGTTCCCTATGCTTTTTTACTTGTGCCAATGTTAGAAAATCGAAAAGATTTTGTAGATATAGAACATATAAAGGGACCTTATACTCAAAATAAGCCTTATGAATTCTATGTATATGAGCAATCCGATAGAGATGAAATTGATGGGATTAAGGTTACTAAAAAACCAGAATGGTATTTTAACCATAATTTAGATTTTCTTTTAATTTTAGATCCTAAAGATTATATACCAATGAATCTTTATTTATTAGGTTTAGATAATAATTTCAAGCCACGTGAAGAAAATATAAATAATATTCAAATTAAGTATGATGAATTAGAACATAAATTTCATGAATTGCTAGAAAAGATAGTTACAAAAATTTCAAAATTGAAATTTGTCCCAGCTGGGTTAGATTCAACTCGAATTTTAGTAGATAGGAATGGCGAACCTATATTTGATGGTATTTATCGTGGAGCTTTTGTATCAACAAATACAATAGAATTAGAAAAGATTACAATAGAGAGTCTTCGATCTATTTTACACTCACTTGTATATTCTCCATTTGATAAGTATTGTAAAAGAGAGGGAGCTTATGTTATTTGTGATAGAGAAATAAAAGGTGATGGATCTATTGGAAATGTGGCTGCACCTATATATTATACACTACTTAGATATGATAGGCATGAATATGAATATAAGGATGAAGAACGTAAGTATCTACTTAAAAATACAATAATTAATAATAAAAGATTGGAGGATATAATTGGACAACATAAAGATGATGAATTTGCAAAAATTAAAGAACCTGTAGTAAAAGCTGTAAATAAGTACTTAATAAGTTTTTATGGAACTCTTTAAATTTTTTATAATTCAAAGGAATAAAAATATAAAGAAGAGCTTTTATATATACTTTTGCTAATATTTTTTGTAGAAAATTTAACTTTTGTGAGCATTAGTCATTAACATTTAAAGATATTTTTAATTCTTAATGTCTTTTATATCTATAGGCAATTATATATCTTGCGTTTAATGGAAAATATTATATAACTAAATATATTTTTTATTATGCTTTTAAAACAAAAATTTTATAATATCTTTATAATGAAGAAAAACTCATCGGCTGATAAATGATGAGGGTCTTGAGCTCAGATTTTTT
>OFEH01000504.1_pt1 | contig 12164 bp, 11 predicted proteins | sample 1521031 | NCBI WGS metagenome assembly OFEH01 (sample SAMN05518350, study PRJEB24110) | hypersaline lake metagenome | isolation source: Grendel Spring, Yellowstone National Park, Wyoming, USA | place: USA:Grendel Spring, Yellowstone National Park, Wyoming, USA | collected 2011-11-16
CTTGCTAAAGAAAGAAAAATAAAGGGTGTTATTTATAAAGATATTTATTGGAAATCAATAGATAGTATAAAAGATCTTGAAGAAGTTAGCAAAGTAATTGATCAAATATTTTCTTTATCATAAAATAAGCTAGGTTAATCTATATAATTTTCTATTAATTTCAAAATAAATATGCAAAAAAAGTCGTATAACGTTAGTTATCCGACACAAAAATTATACCATATATTTGTAAAAATAGATTTAAAAAATATTAGCAACAAATCGGAAAACTGAAAGAAATAAGCCCTGTAAATAGACCAATAATAGACCACAATACACTAAATATAATTGACATAAGAATAGCTTTTCTCCAACTTATATTAAGTATATATTTATAGGAAATTGAAACTACTATGAAAATTATACCTGCTCCTATAAAGAATGCCACATTAGTGTTTTCTGCTAATATAAATAATAAGACAGAAATTATAATTATTATAAAAGATACTATTCCTGGAAGTAAATTAACTATCGAAGTTGCTAAAAAAGATATATTTATATTAAGACGTTTAGCAACCAAATAAATAAGTATTATAGATAAAAGCAATCCTAACATAAAAGATATCATTATTCCATTAATATATATATTTAATTGTCCTACTGGTGTATTTACTGTGGATATTCCCCCAGCTACTGCATATACTATTAATATTAAGATAATCTCTAATATGATAGCTACAATAGATATAACAAGAGCTATTCTCCAACTTACATTAAATGCAGTTTTATAGATATATACAACCGCTAAAAAATCCAAAATTAATCCAATTAATCCAATTATCCAAAAAAATACACTAGTAAAAATTAATATGTAATAATTTAATATATAATTTTTAAATGTCATTATTATTGGAGCTATTATTGAAATTAAGATAAAGAGAAAAAAGTATAATATTCCTATTATTACAGGAAGTACTATTTCTGAAAGTATAGTAGAACCTAAAGCCTTCTCAAATGATACATTTTTATTAAAATATTTAGCAACAAAATAAATAGGTATCGAACCTATAATCCATCCCAATACAAGAATCATGACTACCTGTGAGATTCTAAACCCAAGAATTACTGATAATAATTCTAGATTACTCATTCTATAAAATATAAAATTCTGAATTTTATATTATTTTTAGCTAAAGAATATCTACTTTTATAAAACTTATTTATACTCTTAGTATGTAGATACTATAAACATAATATTTAAAAATCTTTCGAAAAATATATTCTATATGGGCCTAGAAGATATATTCGGAAAAGAACTAAGAAAATATTATAAGAATCTTGATGACAAATATGTGAGCCTAGGAGATACATTCAGAAAAGAACTAAGAGAAGATTATGAGAATCTTGCTAATAGCCATGGTCTTGATTATTGGAAGGGAGATGATTATTTTTTTGTTTCGGCAAACAAACGTTTGTCAGAAGATGCCGATCATAGAAAGATGTATACACCTCCATGGCCTGGAATAAAAATACATTCTCCACTTTCAGTAGAAATGTATAACGTTTTAAAGAGCGATAAGTTTAAAGAAATATTAAAAAACAGAGAGATAGATGGAATTAAAGTTTACCTATATAGTGATGATAAGGTGAAACACAAAGACGTAACTATTTATGTATCTCCTGATTCTATGCCAAATTTAGGAAACCTTCTAACTATTTTAGGAAGTATTTTAAAAAATAATGGAATAGATATACAGCCAGGATTATCTTACTACTATGATCAAGATTCTGAAATAGTATTTCTAAATAGAATGCCTATAGCTCCAGAAGCTGGGATATTTGCTAGATACTCTACAGATTTCACTGGAAAGATGAACATAGATAAGTATATAATAAATAATTATAGAAGCAAAATTGATGACGATGTGTGGAGAGTTGCTGCAGATGAATTAAGTCCTTATATTGTAGCAGTACCTAAAAGTTGGTTATCAAAAAACGAGGGAATTTTAGATTATTTATTAAGTGATCCATCAGTCATTTATACATTTATTACATTAAAAAGAATTAATAGAGAAACCATAGCACCCGATCCAAATATAATTCTATCTTATAAAAATAAAAAACTAGAAGCTTATAGTGTACTTGATGCTAATAAAGTTGAATTATCTATCGAAGATACTGGAATTAGTAATCATCCTAAAAAGAGATTGGAAAATTTTTTACAATATGGAACGGCAGATCTGCAACAAAATAATATTTTTTAATTAAAAAATATTTATTATAAAAACAGAAATTTTAGTTGATATTTTTTGTATTATATTTATTTATTTTAATTGGTTATAAACCATATAGATATTAAATTTCTCTAATTTCTTCGTATTTCTATCATTCATTTATTGAATTTTTTCATGAATTTATATCATCCATTATATTGGGTAGCTTTTCTAATAAGCAACTTAACATATTAGCTTTTATATTGAGCATATTTTTAATATTTATATAATCTTTAAGTAATCTATTAACCATTTCAGTTATTTTTATACCATCCTCTTCAGAGAAATATTTAAACTTTTCTATTGTATCTTTTATATTTAATTTAAGAGATTCTTTGTTTTTATTTAATATATTTTCATAAGCATATATAATATCATTTGCAAAACATGATCCTAAAGAATAGGGTAAATAGGCTGGCGAATTTTTTTCTTGTATAAATTTTTCACATTTTTTTGTATTTTTTTCCATAATTTTATACACTTCAGGATATTTATATAATTCATTTTTATAGAAATATACTAAAAATTCAACAAAAGAAGCTTTCCATTCATCATTACTACCTATTGAATGAAGTACAGCATGCCCAATCTCATGAGTTACTATTGAATTGGTAATAGCTTTTGCTATAATCTTTTCTATATCATTATCATTTATAGGTACTGGCCATAATACTCCATTACGTGATATCGTAAATATATTAATATTAGAAATTTCATTCAGATTACTCAAAACTTTACCTACAGAATTTTTTATATGAGTTTTTATAATATAAATTGTTCCTGGATCATACCATCCGCCAGTATTTTCATTTATTTTATCTTTTCCATATTTCTGCTGTAATACTTCAGGAGATTCCACTATTATCAATTTTAGATCATCTTCAACTTTTATACCATTCTTATTGAAATATTCTATAGCTTCTTCAAAACTACTTTTTATAATATCGTCTATATTATATCTGTCTTCTGACATTACTATATAATAGTATCAGAAGTTTATAAATTTTTATTATTTCAAAATTTAGTACATTCAAAAATATATTTCGTTATCTTTTAGGCTCATAACGCATAATTTTAATCATAGTGTCTAATGCAGATAAATTTTTAACTTCTTCTACAACATCTTTTATATTTAAATTTTTATTTCTATCTATAATAACATTTGCATAGCATTCTCCCAATTCATAAGGAGCTCTTTTAAGTACATTAACAATATATTTTAACGAACTTTCTGGAAGATCCCCAATAACCATACGATAACCAAAGAGTGCAAACGTCTCCATATATTTTTTACATTCTTGTATATTTTCTTCTATGATTTTATGTGTTTCTGGATATTTTAATAAATCATGCATATCAATGTACATTATATATTGCAAAGCAGAAACTGAAAATTCCCTATCATCCCATCTCTTTCTATCAACAATATGATGTACCAATTCATGAATTGTAATATTAGCAGCATAAGCTTTTGCTACATCTTTTTCTATATTTTTTCCCTCTGTATATAAGGGGAAATATATAACATCAGATGATGGCAATTTCAATCTAATAATAGATGGCCCATTTATATTTATAGGACCTAATCTATTTAATGTTTCATCTATACGTTCTTTTAATCGATCTTTTATAATGTAAATTTCTTCTGTTTGTAATACACTCAATCCATCAGCATGTTCGTTCTCTTTAATAGGAAGTACAACATATTTAAGCATCTTATTATTTAATTCCTTTATATCATCTGTATTATATATTCGGCTTAATAAAGATAACTCACCTATATAAAATTCTCTAAGATTTTCTTTATTTATTATATATACATCATCATTAGATATTTGCTCTGATAAACTTTTATCAATTATATTAAGCTCTTGCTTTAATTTATCTATATCATATTCATATGTTTTTATCATATCATATAATTCCCGTAATAAATCTGAAGATTCCAATATCCTCAGTCTTACGCCTTTAATTTCTATACCAGATCCAGATCTTTTAAGATACTCTTTAGATTCTTTATGAGATTTTCTTATAATCTCATCCAAGTCCAAACCATAATTGTCTACTACCATTAATACATAGTAACAAAAAAATTTATAGGTATTATCATTTAAAACCCCTTTTACTAAATTTAATAAATTTATATAACAGCTAAAAATATCGGTAAATTACTTTCATCTAAAATTATTATATTTTTTGGATAATTTCTATGTGCTCTTTTAGATTTAATTTCTATTTTTAAATCATTTGCAATAACATCTATCTCATAACTATTTCTATAATAATATACCTCTCCAAATCTTCTTTTTAAATGCGATTGTACAATCCATTCATATAATGCACTTTCTAAATATTCTGTATTAGTCCATAAACTTAGAGATTTTGTCAAATATGGATCTAATATAAAAAATTTTCTTTCTTTTCTCCAAATTATTTGTTTTTCTTTAAATAGAGCATAATCTAATATAAATAACCTTCTAAAGATTTCTATATAATCTTCAACAGTTTTATAGGAAACCCCAACTTCTTTTCCTATTGATAAAAAAGATAAAGGAGATGGAGCTTTAGATAAAATAGTAGATATAATTGCTCTAGATAATTCAAGATTTCTTTCTGATCTTAAAATTTCATTTTCTATAGAACTTATAATTTGAAGACTTGCATCTTTATAACCATTTATTGATAAAGGATATCCACCAGTTTCTAGATAATTTTCAAATTCTTTAAATATTTTTGGTTCTAATCCAGATAGATTATTCATTCCTTCTAAAATATTTTCAAATATATTTACTTTTATTCCTTTTATATTTAAATATTCTCTAAAACTTAAAGGATAAACATATACATCCTTTCCATTCCCCCTTCTACCAGGAAATAATTCTACTTCTCCTTTTAATTTTATAGAGGAAGAACCTGTAATAGTTATAACATCATCTTTAAATTTTCCTATATCTATATATAATTTAATTGTTCTCCACCAATCATTTACATGCGTAATTTCATCTAAGAAGATATATGATGTTTTTATATTTCTTTTTTCTTTTATTTTTAAATAATAATCAATTATCTTTCTTAATTCTTCAAAATTTGTTAAATTTGAACAATCATAATAAAATATAGACCAAGGATCATTATTTTCCAATAATTTATTTATTAATAATTTTATTCCAGTTGTTTTACCAACCTGTCTAGGTCCTATAATAAAATTTAGTGAAAAAGGTTCTAAAGAAATATCTTTTAACCATTCGGGTATCCATCTTATTTTCATATTTTCCCATCTTTCTATTATTATATCTTTTTCATTAATATACCATGGATTAAAGTAATATAATAGTTCATCATTCATATTAGAATTAATACTTCTAATATATTTATAAATCATTAGAAGTCATACTTCTAATAATGCTTAAGAGAACTATATAGAACAAGTTTTATTATCCTTTATAATCTCTTTCTCTAAATTTTTGTTTGTCTTAGGGTGCTAATATATAAAAAGTAGTTAATACTAAAGTTACCCAAACTAAAAAACAATTCCAAATAATATGATAATTTCAAAAAAATAATAATAAGAAAGAAATCTACTGAGAAACAATAATTTTTATATATTTATTATATATTTCATAAATATTTTTTGGATCTTTATCCAAATATTCTCCTAAATTATATCCCAAAGCCTTTCCATAATCTTCTATTTTTTTAAATAATTCCATATTTTCTTTAATTAAATTTATAGAATTACTTACAATATCCTTAAGATCTTTATAATATATAGATTTCGACATTCTTTCTAGAGTGTTTAAGTACTCTTCTCCACTTTTAAATATATAAATATTTTCAGATATTTCTTTCATTTCTTTTTTGTCTAATTTTTTATATTTTTCAAAGAAGCCACTTGACAATCCATCAACAAAAGAAGCAAGAGCAAAATTAATTATTTCAAATGGGTCAATATTATATTCTTTCTTTATTATATTTAAAATTTCTTTTGGAAATCTTTTTCCAGCTCTATAAGGTAATGAATCATAATCTAAATTTTGATGCATTAAAATATTATCCAATTCAAATGCAAAAAATTGTCCCAATTTTTCTACAACCTTTTTGTCAATACAAACCCTGGATTTTTTCTTATTAGAAGATTCATAACTATATATTGTTCCTGCCATCTCTTCAATTTCTTCATCAATTGGTATGCATACTTTTGACATATTTTCAGATAATTGTATATTTGAGTAATCTATAATTGTTTCTTTATTGTGTATAGAATGAAAATAACCAAGAAATTTTAAATCTTTTATAGATCTATATTCCACTTTAAATTGTTTTATAATCTCTCTATTATTTTTCATTTTTTTCTTTATTTCTTCTATTTTTTCTAATAATTCTTTAGAGTCATAAATACCATTTTTAAAGTATAAAAAGATTGTAATCAACATAAGACTTATAATATTTACCGTTTGTTGTTGCAAAATCTTATCAAGATCATATCCCATTATCATAAATTTATCCCAACAAAATTTTTATTTTTATTATGTAGTAGTAGAGTTTACCTATAAACCATAAATATTAGATTGAATATTTAAATTTCGCCAAATAAAGTAATATTACCAAAAATTATAATAGATAATATTAGACTAATAACTACAATAATTAATAAAGATATTAAAAACGCTAAAATCAATTTTTTTGCTTTGATATCTTTTATCTTTTTTATATTAGTTGATAGACCAACAGAAAAGAACGTTAATAAAAAGAAAAATTGCATAAAAGTTTCTACTTGCAAATAAGTATTTGATAAATCTAAATTAAATATTTTTTGTAAAATTATTGTTAATAAAAATATTAAGACAAATCCAAAAATAAACTTTGGCATTTTATACCATAAATCAATTATTGAAACTTTATTTTTGTTCCTTGTATTCCAAATTATCGATAAAATAAATATCCATAAAATAAGTAAAAAGTCAATAAATATTTTTGAAAGAGTAGATGTATATAATATCCATCCATTTGATGAAAAGAGATTTGATTCTAAAACTCCTGCTGTAAGTGATGTACAATCTGTTTTTATAGAAGATATCACCCAAGAGCCAGCAGCCAGTGGATATCCTTTTAATAATAAATATCCAATGAAAGGTAATATTAAAAGTTCAATAGAAGATATTATTAAAATTATAGAATATAAAATACCAATTATTATTGGATTTACTCCAAACAATTCTGAGGATACAATAATTGAGGATAAAGAAGTTCCAGTAGAACCCGATGCAATAACAGCAGATTCTTCTTTACTTAATTTTAATTTTTTTGATATAAAGTACGAAATAGTCCATGCAGAAAAAATATATAACAATGAAAATAAAAATATTTTATCTATTAAATTTAAAGCAAAACTAAAATTTTTTATTAGATCTATTCCTAAAGATATTCCCAATAATATAATTCCGGTTTTTATATACCAAAAAGAATTCGAAGCTGTTTGTAATGATTTTGGTATATTTTTAATAGAATTTGCAATTAATAATCCAAGAATTAATGCAAATATATATCCAATATCACCAGTTAAACCCAAAGATCCTTTAATTCCAAGTTTATTCCATAGATCTGGTGTTGCAGATATATAGGCATAATGTCCCAGAATCCAAATGAAATAAGAAACAAAGAAAATGAATGTATAACCTATTATAAAATCTCTTAAATTAATATGCATAGTTCTTGCACCTATTGAAAGAATAAATAAAGTGAATATATATAAAAGAAATACAGAAAATATTCCTAAATAATTATATTGAGTAAAAATTGTTGTAATAATATTTGAGGAATTTATCCATATATTAACCTCTGGTAACCATCCAAAAAAAGAATATATACTTAATATAAAGATAATAACAGAGATCCATAAAGCCCACCAGTCTTCTTTTTTCCATAAAGAACTCCAATCAATATTCATTATAAACCATTAATAGAAAATTTAATATTTGTTTTTATACCCAGACTTTTAATTAGAACTTATTTTTAAATTTCTAAGGATTTAAATGGAATATAATTTCAATACCTAGCTAGTTTATATATGCTTTACTAGGAGCAGTATTTGCAGTTTTTCCACTATATTTGCCAAAATTGGATTAAAATACATAAATTCTATTACGGTAACAACCTTAAGAGCAATTATTATGACGATTATTATCTTTATTATATTTATGTTAAAAATTAGAAATATAACTTATTTAATCTATCTAACAAAAATTATATGTTTGTAATACTGAGTGCTCTATTTGGTTTCCTTTCTTAGATAACCTTTTTTATGCATTAAAAATTGAAAAGCTAGTAATGTTAGTATAATAGATAGATCCAGCTTTTTATTTGTTTTTTTATTGATTATTATATATTAAATGAAGAATTAACAATTCAAAAAGCTATCGCTAGTATATTAATGTTTATTGCTTTAGTACTATTAGTTATATAAAATTTTATAATAATTTTAATTAGAATTTGAATTACTAATCATATAATTTATTAAATTATTAGAATATGGATTGTTCCATAGTCCAAAAGGATCACCATTATATCCATTCCAATTATATATTCCTATTATATTTATACCCATATTATGTAACTGATCAATTATATTTATATAATATTTTATTGTAGCTTGATATCCTTCTTCAGAAGGACCATCCCAATATCCTAAACCTCCCGAATCAATATAACCTTGTAAATCCCCATCTCTAAACCCTAATTCACCTATGAAAAATGTAGTATTGTTCTTATCTGAAAATTGTTTGTATTGTTTAATAATGCTCTTCATATATTCACTCATTGAAATATTTCCATTGTTATAAATATAATTTCCATATAATTCCAAACCAACCATATCTAATTTTATTCCATAATTATTTAACAAATAATTATATAATTCCATTATTCTGTTAGAATTTCCCATATCTACATAATAAAATAACTTTGAATTTGGTAAATATTTCTTCATTAAGGAATAATAATATGCCATTTGTTCTACAGGTACTTCATCAATTTCACTAAATCCAATAACGATATTTTCTCCATTATTGGTAATATTTGATAAATATTTCAAAAATTCTGTAATATTTTGGCCATAATTTGATAAATTCGTAATATTATCTCTATCAGTTGTAACAAATAAATTTATATAAATTGGTTTATTATTTTTATTATTTTCATATAAATATAATATTTGGTCTAAAGAATGGTTATAATTATTATCAAAAGTTACTATAACACCTTCTGTTATTGGAGAATTGCTCTGAAAATAAGGATTCAATAATTTATAAGTTTCATTATTTGGTCCCCATGGAACATCCCAAAATATATATTGCTGATTATTTAAAGTATTCGAGAAATTTTGATATGAACTATTATTTATTCCATATTTAAAAATCAATGTTCCTAAAAATGCAGTTACAGCTAATCCCACCAAGCCCTTTAAAAATTTTCTCCTACCAATATCAACCATTTATAATATAAAAATTACAAATTTGAAAAAAGTTCATTACCTTGTCCCTGTATTAATACTATATATGTACCATAATAATTATTTACTCCGTATACTGGATATTGATTACCACCATTATTATAGACACCTACTCTTTGCGTATTTGCAATAGTATCCACATGCAAAATTCCCCCTTCTGTTGGATTTGAATTATTTGGCGTTCCAAGAATAGAATCAGCCAAGTTAATATAATTTAATACACTATTTACTTGTTGTCCGTTTTGATATAATATTATTATACTATCTTGCTTAACATTATCCCATCCATAAAGACTATTTGAATATGGTCCTTGCCCCGAAGTTGGCATTACTACCATAGCGTTTTCATTCCAAAGATTCGGTAATGCCTTATATATATCTTTCCACCCCCTATCCGAGATTAATATATTATAATATATTTGTGGAGCTGGTAAAATCCACTTACCATTCTGTTGAACAGCTTGATTTATATTTGCTCTTCCCAATACAAGATATGTTCTATAATTAGTTGCATTGTTTAAATTATAATTATTTACTCCCGATAGGAGATCTTTTATATTGATATTTCCATTTGATACATATTTAATAGGAAGTTCAATTTGTAATTCTGTTTGTGTAAGACGATCATATACTGTTAGGTATGCATTATAGTTACCTATTTCTACATCTGTTACTTCTAAAGGTATAAATTGCATATTGCTATTTCCAAATAATATTTGTTCTAAATTTTGTGGTGGTTGTGTTGTAGTTGAATTCGTTTGTGTTGTTGTTTCTGTAACTGTTGTAGTTGTTGTATATGTTTGGGAAGCTTGAGGATTGATTGCGGGCTTTGTTACAGTTATGGTTACCGTTTCTGTTGCATTTGCTGGTTTATTTCCCTCATATATTGTTTTAGTAACTTCAGAATAAGAATCTAGACCTAGATAGGCCATCAATCCACCAATAGATCCACCAATAACCGCTGCTCCAAGCCACTTTAGAAACTCTCTTCTACTACGATCCATATAACAACAATATTAAAATATTTTATAAATTTCTCTATCCTAACAGTTATTTGACGATGGTAAATATATTTATATACTAATAGCATTTAAAAATTCTACAAAATTTTATGAGAAAATAAAGGTATTAATGATTAAATATTCAATAAAATAACTTATCAAATATTTTCTAATATTCTTTTAATCTCCAATAATTTATTTTGTAGTAACTTATATTTATTAATTATATCTTCTTTTTCCCTACTAATTTTATCTAAATCAGATTTTATTCTACCAATTTCTATTTGTAAACTTTTTATTGTTTCCTCTTTATTATTTATAATATTTTTTAGTTCATCCCTTTCTCCTTTTAATTTTTCCATTTCTTCTTTAAGATTTTTTACTTGATTTTTTAGATCATCTAATTCCTTATTAGAACTATTAAATAATAAAACTAAATTTAATTGTCCAGATTTTATTTTTTCATATGTCTCTATTATAAGAGAACCTGCTTTTGTTTTTCCACTAATATGGTTTCTTATAGTTTCTTCAGGTCTTCCCAATTCATCTGCAATTAAATTTATTGGCATCCCAGCTTTATATCTTGCATAAGCTGCTGCTGCAATTGCTAAATTATCCATCCATGTAGATCTTTCATTAGGATCTTTTATTAATTCTAATATTTCTTGTCTATATAAAGTACCTATAATTAGAAATGTTTCTAATTTTTTTATATCGTTCTTTCCTAGAGGATTTAATGGTATGTTTTTAAAATCTACGTCTATCCTTTCCCCTTGTGATTGCGTAGGAATAGTATCTACCATAACAATATAGTTGTAAATTAACCTTTATAAATAAGATAAGGGGAATTAGATGCTATTATACAAAAAGCAATGTAAACTTTAGATAAAAAATATATCAAAGATTATTCCTTATCAACTTTCCAAATAGCAAGTGCCAATAATATTTGTATTATATCTATTACTAATGTTATCTCAGCTAATACATTTGTAAATAAAGCATTTATGTTACCTCCTCTAATATATTGAACATATCCTACAAATAATGTTAATAGCATTATTAACCAAAATACCAGGTTTGGTAGATAATATTTTTTCCAATTTAGTAAGAATATTAGTCCAGATATTATAGATAATGCTACAAACATTCCTACAAATGCTCCCGCTATTAAAGATACATTTACTGCTACTGCCCCTGCTACTAACATATGTATTCCAGCCCAAAAAGTTGCTAATAACATTCCAACCCAACCAATTACTTCTTTTGTTTCCATTATATAACCTTGTTATAAAAATTTATAAAACTATAAAATTTATATTTAGATAAATATTATAAATATAAATGAGAGGAAAGATTTTTGATGATTTTATGATGTTTATAGGTTATTATCTTCCAATATTTATT
>OFEH01000507.1_pt1 | contig 12129 bp, 13 predicted proteins | sample 1521031 | NCBI WGS metagenome assembly OFEH01 (sample SAMN05518350, study PRJEB24110) | hypersaline lake metagenome | isolation source: Grendel Spring, Yellowstone National Park, Wyoming, USA | place: USA:Grendel Spring, Yellowstone National Park, Wyoming, USA | collected 2011-11-16
TACACACTTACCTCCTCTTAAAATTTTAATGAATATTTTAACAAGGCAAGTGTTCACAGTCTATCTGAACTTATACAAAACATCAAGATGATGTCTTAGGTTTATATTATCGTTTATAACGGCTATTAAAAAAGCCCCTTGAAGGGAGTTTATATAATCTCTTAAAAATACGTTATGAGGAGCTTGATTATCTATAGAGTTTGATTTACCAAAAACACCTTCATACTCAAAATATGATGTAGGGGTTTCGTAAACTTGAAAATCTTTAAAATGTTTAGAAAGTATAGATACAAGCTCATCTTTTGTATATTCATAAACACTTTGCTTAACCACACCCAAATCAAAGATATCAAGACCTTTTTTAACGAAGTTATAAAGCCTATTTTTGTTGGCAAAAACAATAATAGCTTTTTTATTTTTTAAGCTTTTAAAATCTATATTTTTATAAAACCCATCTGTTATTATAATGTTTAAAGAGTTATCATCTATTGTTATATCTAAATCTTTTAAAAGCCTCTTCATAAAGGACTTTATCTTAGCCTTCTATCTTTACATTTTTATTTTTTCTTGCAAATTCTTGTATAAAATAAAATAAACTATGTCTATATTTATAAAAATAAAGGTAAGCTCTTCCTATATAATCGTTTACAAGCTTGGTTTTATAATAATAACTGTAAAGCTCTTCAAAATTATCAATTTTATCTTCTTTTTCTATATCAGAATTTTTTACAAAATGTTCCAAAGATTTAAATGTTTCTAAAAGCTCGATTCTGTCTATGAATTTAAAACAAGGGGAATAATTGTCATCTTGTTTTTTTAGGTCTTTAAAAAGTTTTGCCTCGGGGCATGGTTCTAATAAAGCGTGTATCCTACAGGGGCTTGAGCATTTTGTACCTACATATCTTGCATTTACTCCTTTTATATGAGGTACTTTGTAATCATAAACAGCTTCAAAAGAACCAGGTCCAAGCACAACAAGAGTAGGCACACCAAGAGCCACCCCTATGTGAGCTACCGATGTTTCAGCGCTTATTAAAATATCTAAAATACTTACATAATGAGAAAGATACTCCACATCCTTTACATAAGATGATACATCTACTATAAAAGGATATTTTTCAAAATACTCTTTAGCAAGGTCTTTAGCTGAATCTGTATAAGCGCAAACTACAGTGTATTTATCTTTTGCATAGTTTAGTACGATATCCAAAACATCTGGTGGTATCCTTCTATGGATAGAGCTTGCTTCAAAATGAAGCCCTAAAAGCGGTCTTCCAAGGGATATAAACCTTTTTATCTTATATATAGTTGTTTTAACCTCTGGATCGTTAGAAAGTGTAATATCTGGTTTTTTATCCTTTTCATAAAAGCCAAATACTTTTTCATCAAAAAGTGAAGCCAAATAATCTGGCACAAATTGATTATCAAAACCAACAGTAGCCACATGAGCCGTTAGATCAAATATATAATCAAACCTATCTAAAACATCTATATCTATAGGGGTTGGTACAAGCTCATCTATATATGGATTATCTATAAGAAGCTTGTTATCTTTCTTATGCTCATAGCCTATATACACATCTTTGTAAGCTCTTTTTATTGCTTTTAAAACAGGTAAAAAATGTATACTATCCCCAAGTGCAAAAGCTGTTATTATCAACAATTTTTTACCGCTAAGATCAACGCCTTTTTTATATATCTTAGATGGTGGTATTTTTATATTTGCATAAACTATATTTGGTTTATCTATATCAAGATAGGATATATAATATCTATCTTTTTCTAAACCACTATAATCATGTTTTTTTATGTTTTGTTTTACTAAAGATTTTGATATTTTCATTCAATATATTATATAAAACTCCCCCTCCAAGGGGGAGAAAAATAATAAAATCGTTAACTTGCTGTACAACCAGCACTAGTACTATTAGACGTACATATACCAGTACCTGTAGCTATACCCTTTGTTACAACACAAGTACAAGCAGCACTACCGCCTGTTGAAACTATATTTGGACAAGCAGAAGATATAACAGCATCAATTGTAGCTGAAACACCTAAAGCAGCTGCTGCTGTATTTTGAGCTGTTACTTCATCAAGGCACTGTCTTGCATCTGCCAAAGCAGCACCAGAAGCGGCGTTATGCATATATTGAATGTACTGGGGTATTGCTATCGCTGCCAAGATAGCAATAATGGCTATAACCACCAAAAGTTCGATAAGGGTAAAACCCTTGCTTAGGCCTCTCTTTTTAGAGAGTTCTTCTCTCAAAACAAACACGTCTTTCATAACGCACCTCCTTAAGGTTGATATCTTAATTATAAGTAGTTGTCAACTAAAATTGTTAAAATATGATATAGATTGTATTACATTTGTAATACAAAAATAAAATTTATGGTAAAAACCTATTTACTTTTTCTTGTATATATTTTTGCTATATAAGTAAAAATATTATGTCTATAAAATTTGTCTACAAAAATAACGCTTTTATATAGACATCGTTTTTGGCTTTTAGACAACGTATAAACACATATAAACATAAAATAGAAAATAAATTTAGTCAGAAATTTTATTGATAGATAAGGGTTTTTCAAGGATTTAGACAAAATAGAAAGATATTATTTATATTCTTATTCTTTAAATATTTAAAAGATTCATATAATTAAAGGATAAAGAAAAATAGGGATGTCTATAAAAGTATCACATACGGAGAGGGAGGGATTCGAACCCTCGGTGGGCTTTAAACCCACAAGTGATTTCGAGTCACCCGCTTTCGACCACTCAGCCACCTCTCCTAGAAAATATTATACAAAGTTTTTGGGATTTTGATATAATAATAGATTAAACTGCACTCTAATCAAAAAGGGTCGTCAGGTAAAACTGACGCTTGGATTAGAGGAGGTTAAAAACCCTTTTGGAGGTATTTTATGTCAGTAAGTATGAAGGATCTTTTGGAAGCTGGTGTTCATTTTGGACACTCAAAAGGAAGATGGAACCCTAAGATGGCACCGTATCTTTATGGTGTAAGAAACAACATACACATTATAGACCTTGGAAAGACGGTGCTTTATCTTGAAGAAGCTTATAACTTTGTATCAGATGCTGTTTCTAAAGGTGCAGAGGTGCTTTTTGTAGGTACAAAAAAACAAGCCAAAGATGTTATTATGGAAGAAGCTTTAAGATGTGGTTCTTTTTATGTAAACGAAAGATGGGTGGGTGGTCTTCTTACAAACTTTAAAACCGTTAGAAAAAGCATAGCTAAGCTCCGTCAGTTAGAACGTATGGAAAAAGAAGGAGTTTTTGAGGTTTTACCAAAAAAAGAAGTGGTAACCATGAAAAGAGAGATGCAAAGACTTCAAAAACTATACAAAGGCATCATAGATATGGATAGAATACCAGATATTATATGGGTGGTGGATACCAACAGAGAACACATAGCTGTTACAGAGGCAAGAAGGCTTGGTGTAAAGGTTGTTGCTATAGCAGATTCAAACTGCGATCCAGATGAAATAGATTATCTTATACCTGGAAACGATGACGCTATAAAATCTATTAAACTTTTAACATCAAGGATAGCCGATGCTGTGTTAGATGGCAAGCAAAGAAGAGAAGCTTCTGCTGTTTCTGAAACATCAAAAAGAAAAGTGGTGGTGGTGGCTGAAGAGGAAAAAGAACTCTTTGAAAGAGCTATGGCTATGTCAGAAAAGTATGAAGATATAGACAAAGATAGTGTAGATTATTAATAGGAGGAGATTTTATGGCAGTTAGTTCTGAAAATGTAAAGCTTTTAAGAGAGATGACCGGCGCTGGGATGCTAGATTGTAAAAAAGCCCTTGAAGAGGCAAACGGAGATATAGAAAAAGCCAAAGAGATACTTCGTATAAAAGGTTTGGCAAAAGCCGATAAAAAAGCTTCAAGAGAAACTAAAGAAGGTCTTATAGTAGCAAAATCTACGCCTTCAAAGGGTGCAATGGTTGAGCTTGCCTGTGAAACAGATTTTGTGGCAAGAAACGAATCTTTCAAGGAACTTGCCAATAAAATCCTTGATTATGTGTTTGAAAATGTAGGTGATACAAAAGGTGAGTCAAGGGATAGTTCTATACTTCAAGGCAAAATAGACGGTATAACTATAGAAGAGCTTTTAAAAGAAGCTATAGCAAAAATAGGAGAAAACATACAACTAAAACGCTATTGCGTGGTGGAAGGACCAAACTTTTCATATATACATGGTGGTGGAAGAATAGGTGTATTGCTATCTTATGAAGGTGATAACCTTGATGTTGTAAAAGATGTTGCACTTCAAATAGCCGCTATGAGGCCAGAGTTTTTATCCCCTGAGACTGTGCCTCAAGATGTTATAGAAAGAGAAAAAGCCATATATATGGAACAAGCTAAAAAAGAGGGTAAACCTGAAAACATGCTTGAAAAGATAGCAGAAGGAAAGCTCAAAAAATTCTACGAAGAGAAAACGCTTTTACATCAGAAGTTTATAAAAGATGAGAAAAAGACTATTCAAGATTACATAAGAGCTAACAACGTAACTATAAAAGGCTTTTGCAGATTTGAAATAGGTACATGAAGTATAAAAGGATATTGTTAAAGATATCAGGTGAAGCCTTGGCGGGAAGCCAAGGCTTTGGTATAGATAAAGATGTTATATTGAGCTTTTCAAATGAAATAAAAGAAGCTTACGAGCTTGGAGTTCAAATAGCTATTGTAATAGGTGGTGGAAACATATTTAGAGGTCTAAAAGCTCAAGCAAGTGGTATGGATAGAGCTACCGCCGATTATATGGGGATGCTTGCCACCGTTATAAACGCTTTAGCCATGCAAGATACATTAGAGAGAATACACAACATACCTACAAGGGTTTTATCAGCTATAGAGATGAGACAGGTGGCAGAACCTTATATAAGAAGAAGGGCTGTAAGACACCTTGAGAAAGGAAGAATTGTTATATTTGCCGCTGGCACTGGAAACCCGTTTTTTTCCACAGATACAGCCGCTGCTTTAAGGGCTGCCGAAATAAACGCCGATGTTTTTATGAAGGCTACAAAAGTAGACGGCATATACACAAAAGACCCAGCTATTTATAAAGATGCGGAGCTTATAAAAGAAATATCTTATATAGAGATTATAAATAAAGACCTAAAGATTATGGACCATACGGCTATCACCCTTTGTAAAGACAACAACATCCCTATGGTGGTATTTAATATATATCAAAAAGGGGCTTTGAAACGTATTTTATCTGGGGAAAACATAGGTACAGTGGTAAAAAGTTATAATGCTTGAAAAGCCCATAGCTTTGGCTGTAGGCAACTTTGACGGTGTTCACTTGGGTCATCAACATCTTTTAAAGACTCTTGTTTTAAAAGCCAAAGAAAAAAACTTGGTACCTTCTGTCTTGATGTTTGATCCACATCCTTTGGAGGTACTAGAAAAAGAATCCGCTCCTTGTATTATATATACCATAGAAGAAAGAAAAGAATATATATATAAACTTGGTGTTGAAAACATCTTTACAATAAACTTCACCAAAGAATTTAGCAATATATCTGCAAGGGATTTTATAAAAGACTATGTTTATGAAAAGCTCAATACAAAGCTTTTGATAGTGGGATACGATTGGAGGTATGGAGCCAGAAGAGAAGGGGAGTTTGAACTTGCAAAAGAGATGGGAGAGATGCTTGGGTTTGAAGTAATACCCAGTGAACCTTACAAAGTGGATGGGCATATAGTAAGTAGTACCCTTATAAGAAGGCTTTTAAAAGAGGCAAAGTTTGAAGATGTTAAAAAATACCTTGGAAGAGAATATACTATTAAAAGACGTGTTGTAAGAGGAAAGGGTTTAGGCTCTAAAATAGGCTTTCCTACAGCAAACATATCAGACACATCAAACATGTGTTTAAAAGAAGGTGTTTATGCTGTAAATGTAAATGGATATCTTGGCGTGGCAAACTATGGCAAAAGACCCACAGTTGAATATACAAATCAAAATATATTAGAGGTGCATATTATAGATTTTAACGGTGATTTAACTGACAATATTTTAAGTATAACGTTTTTGGGCTTTTTAAGAGAAGAAAAAAAGTTTAACTCTATAGAAGATCTAAAAGCCCAAATAAAAACCGATATAGAAACTGCTAAAAGTTTATTTTCTAATAAAAGCATATAAACTATAAGCTGTTAAAAAAGCGTACAGTATATCACCTACTGGTTTTAGATAATTATTGCTTTCAAATACTATAAGTAAAAACAAACCAAAACCTATAAAAGGTAAAAGATTTTTTACTACGTTTTGATTTATCATAGCATCTATTGGTGGTGTGTTTTGCTCTCCTACTTTGTTGGCATAATACTTGTTCCACAATATCCTTGGCATGAAATGAAATATACCACCAAGCACCGTGATAAGACCAAATCCATATATCATAACATCCGCATGTAAAAACGGCTCTAACTTTGAAGATGCCACCAAAAGCCCAAAACTAACACCTAATAATAAAAATCCTAAACCTAAGAAAAAATATCTTAATGTGTAAGGTATATTTTTGGGAAATTTTCTATTTTCTATAGTTTTATATATCAAATAAACAAAAAATCCCAAAACTATGAACTCCAATATACCTGCAAAGTATATGAGTCTCAAATCAAATATATAAAAAGATGCTATAAGTATAGAGGCTGATATTTGATGAACCCAAAATAGTTTGTTGGCAAGCCCCATATTTAGAGGTTCCATATATAAAAGCGGCACCAAGGCAAGCTCTACACCTATAACTGCGTTAATCACAAATCCTATTGTAAAAGTATGTATAAGAAAAAATATGTTTATTTTATTAAAAGCGTAAAACAACATCTCTAAAGCGTTTATTGTAAGAAATATGAGACTGGCAGATAGAAACTTTGCAGTGATGCTGTTTGGTATTTTTAAAGCTGTAGATATATGTATTAAAAAAGCCAATATAAGTACTATGTTTGATATTGAAAAATATATATTTCCTAATATACCAAAATACCAAAGAAACATTGTAAACACGTTTAATACACTTAAACCAAGTGTTATAAACGATAATTTTGGAAACTTTGGTTTTTTCATAAGAGAGTTTGGTATGAGTTGATACATAGCACCTATTATTACATTTAGGAAAAATCCGTACAATCCAATTAAAAATATGTTTATATTGTTTATATTTGTAAAAGCTTTTAAAATCAGGTCTATTATTAACCAAATTATGCTTAGTATGAAAAATAGTGGTGAAACTTCAGATATAAAAAACATTTATAACCTCCAAACATATGATGCAAGTAAATATATATTTATTTAGGAGGTTAATGTATGATATGTATTTGGTTTTAGTTTTTATTGTTTATAAACCCTCCCCGAAGGGGAGGTTATATATTTTATTATCTGAAGAGTGTAAGAAGTTGTTGTGGGATTGCGTTTGCTTGAGCTAACATTGCGATGGCTGATTGTTGTAGTGTGTTGTCGTTTTGATATTGGGTCATTGCTTGAGATATGTTTAAGTCTCTTATAGCTGCTTCAGCGTTTAATGTGTTGGTTTGGCCTGTTTGGTCTCCGTTTGCAAGCGTTTGCATTTGTTGCATTACGGCAACCTACTTGGGCTCTTATGGTATCAACATAGTTTATAGCGTTTTGAAGTATTATTTGAGCTTGGTTTGCACCTTGGGTGGTAGTTACGTTTATATCTAATAGGTCTTTCACAAAGTAGTTATAACCAACTGTTTGAGATCCGTTTATTGTTGTGGTGTTTGTGGAGCTATATCCGTTTATATAGCTATTTGATACTGGGGTGTTGAACACAAGGTTGTTTATAAGATTGTCGTTTGCATTTGCGCCTTGACCAAAAGCTGCTATTTGTAGGTTTGATGGGCTCGTAATCTGTAATGAACCCACAGAGACTATAGCGCCGTATGTAGCTGAAGCTGTACCGTCTAAGCTTGCTGGTTGTACTGCACCAAACTTTGCTAAGTTTAATCCGTATGTGGCTTGGCTAGCAGTATTAGAATTTGTCACATTGATGTTTATTTGGAATGTAGAACCATCTGTGGTGTAAAGTTGTAAGTATTGACCTGTAGAATCTGTGGTGGCATATACACCAGTGTTTGTAGCAACGCCGTTTATAGCAGATATTATGTCTTGTAAACTATAGGTTTGTCCACCAACTAGGTTTATAGTCTAAGATACAATACCTACGTATTGACCGTTTGCAAGTTGTTCTGGTTGACCTGCTGCGTTTGTAAGTGCTGTAAAACCAACACCTACAGTGCTACTTTGTTCTACTTGTCTTGATATTACTATACTTACTGTGGCAGAAGAGGCTACTTGTATAGTACCGAAAGCTTGGGTACCTTGTAGCGTGTTGGAAGCTTGGGCTGTAACAGTACCATTGAATACAGAGTTTATGTTGTTAGCTATTATGTTTGCGTCTAAGTATGCGTTTGTGGCTGAAGCGTATGCACTAGCTACAACTTCGTTACCGTTTATAAATAGCTGTTTGTTACCATCGTATAGCACATCAGATGTTACTACTGTTTGTGAAGCAGTTGTATTGGCTCCGACGTAAGTTGTGGCGCTTGCTGTGGTGTTTACATTTATAGGTCCGGAACCACTGTAATAAGCCATTATATTTGCGGCTGTAGAACCGTTGTTTATATTTTGGAAATCTCCAGTTTGGGCTATAGCAGCACCCATTCTTTCTATGGATAGGTTGCCTATGGATATGTTTATATACTGACCTGCTTGACCACCAAATTGAATGGCTTGGTTTATAAAACTACCATCAAAGAGTTTTTTGCCGTTAAACGTGGTGGTGTTAACTATTTCTTTTATAGATTGAGCTAGGGCTGAAATTTGGTTTTGTAAAGCACCAGCTGAGTTTATATTGTTGGTGGAGTTTGCAGCGTTAACGGCGTAAGTGTACATGGTATTTAGAGTGTTGTAGATTTGAGATAGCTGACCATCTGCCACTTGAGCCAATGAATAGCCTTGTTGGGTGTTGAGATAACCCTGTCCTAAAGCTGTACCCAATGTGTGTAATTGGTCTGCTATAAATAGACCAGCTGGGTCATCTGCTGCACTCAATATCCTTAAACCTGTGGCTATGTGAGTGATGTCGTTGGTAACATTTTGGTTTGCTTGTTGTAAAGCATTGTTAGCTACAAGCGCACCGTAGTTAAAATTGATTGATAGCATAACGCACCTCCTAAAACTTGTTATTTAACATATCGGAGGTTTTTAAAGTTTTTTTAGCTTTTAAGATAAAAACCTTGATATATTTTGCCATATGCTATCAACCTTTCTTTTTGTTTCATCGTCGGTTTTAGCCACCTCTGGCCATACTCTTGTATATCCTTCTTCTTTTAGTTTTTTTGTGGCATCTATTATAATCTTACCACCAAAACCTACTTCGTTGGTAGAATGATCAAGTACATCTATAGGTCCTTTTGTGATTATTATATCCCTTGAAGGGTCTGTGTTGTTGCCCCATATCCAAAGCACTTCCTCTATATCGTGTACGTTTACCCATTCGTCAAAAACCACTATATACTTTTCCAAAGACATCAGTCCAAGCCCAAGTAGTGCATAAGCTACTTTAAAGGCGTGCCCAGGATAGCGCTTTTTTATGGAAACAAAGCAAAAGTTGTGAAATACTCCACTTGCTGGAAGATGATAATCCACTACCTCTGGTAGATTAAACTTAATAAGGGGTAAGAATATACGTTCTGTGGCATAGCCAAGGTATTTATCCTCTTGAGGTGGTGGTCCTACTATAGTGGATATATATATAGGATTATCTTTAGATAAAATAGCTGTTATGTGCATTGCTGGGTATTTGTCTACTGGTGTGTAAAATCCCGTGTGATCTCCAAAAGGCCCTTCGTCTATCAGCGGTTCTTCTGGGTCTAAATAACCTTCTATTACAAAATCTGCGTATTTTGGATACTCTATATCAACAGTTTTACCCTTTACAAGCTCTACAGGGTTTTCTCTTACCATACCCACAAACAAATACTCATCCACCTCTGGTGGAAGCGGTGCCGATGCACTGTAAGTACAAACTGGATCTGCACCTATTACTATAGCTACTGGTAATTTCTTACCAAGTCTTTTTGCCTTGTGAAAATGTGAATTTCCGTCTTTGTGTATTTGCCAATGAAGAGCTACTTTTTTTTCTTCTAAAAGCTGTATACGGTACATCCCCACGTTTCTGATACCTGATTCAGGGTCTTTTGTGATAACCTGAGGAAGTGTTATATATCTTCCACCATCTTTGGGCCAGCATTTTAACACAGGTATATCAAATACACTTTCGCTAAAGGTTTTATACGGGTTTTTAGATTCTACCTTTGGTAGTGCGTCGTTTAGTTTTTTTAGTTCTGGGAGTTTTTTAAGCTTTTCTAAAAATGTATTTGGTATTTCTGGTCTTAACACTTTATAAAGCTTCCAACCTATATCTTCAAGGTTTTCATAACCAAAGATGATTTTTAACCTTTTATAAGAACCAAAGGCGTTTGTGAGAACAGGTATATTGTAGCCTTTTACATTTGTAAAAAGTAAAGCTTTTGGGTCTTTTGTTTTACACATTCTATCTGTTATCTCTGTTATCTCATAATGAACATCTATGGGGTCTTTTACCCTTATAAGCTCACCTTCTTTTTCTAAGATATTTACCAGCTCCTCTGTGGTTTTAATGCTTCGCATAAGTAAAATATATTTAGTTTTTTTAGCTTTTCAAATATAAGATATAATCTTTTGAAAGTATTATTTGGTCTTTGTCTAATTTTACCAAAAACGGTTCTTCTGCTGGTATTATATATTTTCCAAAGTCTATTTCAAGGTAATCTTTGTTTGCATATTTAAATACGTTTGTAAGTCTTCCAAGCTCTTCGCCGCTATCTAACCTTACTTTTTTTCCAAAAAGCTCGAAAAGAAATACTGTGTCTTCTTTTCTTGGTAAATCTTTTGAGCTTGCAAAGATTGTGGCGTTGCAAAAGCTTTTTGCCATCTCCACTGTGTCTATTCCTTTTATGTGGCATAGTACCTTGTTTTGGTGCTTTTTAAACGTTACATTAAAAGCTTTAAACTCTTTAGTTTGTTTGTTTTGTAAATATATCTGTTTTAGGTTTTTAATATAAAAATCTATATCTTCCTCAAACTCAAAAACCACTTCCAAATCACCTTTTAATCCAAACGTTGATAAAAACTTTCCTATTATTACTTTATCATCATTCATCTTTTAAGCTAAACTTGTAACCTACGCCCCTTATGGTTTTTATATATTTACCAAAATCCCCAAGTTTATCCCTTAGATGTTTTATGTGAACATCCACTGTTCTATCGTTTATGTCTGTGCCATATGACCATAGCATATTTATTATTTTGTCCCTTGTCATTATTTTGTCCATATTTTCAATTAGATGTTTTAATATTCTAAATTCTGTTTTTGTAAGGTTTATAGGTTTTCCATCCAAAGTTACTTCCATCTTATCTTCATCTAGTTCAAGATTTTCTACTTTTAACTTGGTTGTGGTAATTGTTTTTTTGTATCTGTTTAATACAGCCCTTATCCTTGCTATTAATTCTTTTGAAGAGAATGGTTTTGTGATGTAATCATCGGCCCCTGCATTAAAACCCTCTATCTTGTCTTCTTCTTCTGATTTTGCAGTAAGAAATATAATAGGTATATCTTTGTAAAGGACGTTTTGTCTTAGTATTTTTGCTATCCTTACTCCGTCGTAACCAGGAAGCATGATATCAAGTATTATTATATTTGGAATTGTTTGTTCCATTGTTTTGAAAAATTCGTTGCCGTTTGTAAAGTGTTTTACCTCAAACCCCTCGTTTTCTAAGTTGAAGGTAAGTATTTCAGCTAAATCCATATCATCTTCTACTACGTATACAATATCTTTATCCATATAAGTTATTATAACTTAAAAGCCGTCGACTTACGCCTAACGAAAACTGATATTTTCTATCAGCTCGTTAGACTGCGACGCCTCTGCACCGATAAACGATTCAGACGGAAGTTAAAATATTTATGTGTCTTAAACTTAAACACTTTATCAAATTTTAGGAGGTTTTGTTTATGAAAGAAGAAGAAA
>OFEH01000508.1_pt1 | contig 12123 bp, 14 predicted proteins | sample 1521031 | NCBI WGS metagenome assembly OFEH01 (sample SAMN05518350, study PRJEB24110) | hypersaline lake metagenome | isolation source: Grendel Spring, Yellowstone National Park, Wyoming, USA | place: USA:Grendel Spring, Yellowstone National Park, Wyoming, USA | collected 2011-11-16
GTGATTCTATTTATCTCTGCTACAAGGCTTCTTAGGTATTGTGCTCTAGGTGGAGGTTCAATGCCCAGAAGCTTTTCTACAGTTAAAACATATGCCAAATTAGCGTGAACCGTGTCAGGGAGCATTATCCTTTCAACTATAGGAATAGCTTTTATCCATTCTCTCCTTTCACTTAGCCATTCGCTGGTTCTGTGAACAAAACCTATATCTGGATCCACCTTAACGATTATGTCCCCATCCAACCAGACCTTTATTCTCATATGCCCAGAGCCTGGATGGGATGGGCCTATTTGCAGTATTATATATTTCTCGCCCTCAACGTTTATGTTTTGAAGATCGTCAATGTTAAATATTTTTTCACTCATTCAATGAACACCTTCGCTCTCTGATATGTAAAATCCTTTCTCATTGGCCACGTTTCATAAAAGTCCTCAGGTAGCATTAGATACCTAAGATCAGGATGACCTTCAAATATAATACCAAACATCTCAAAAGCCTCTCTTTCATTGAAAATCGCGCTTGGCCATATTTTAACAAGGGAAGGAACAGTAACTGGCGGTCTTTTACCTGCTAAATTTCCTTGTGCTTCATTATGGTTTACTGGCTCTGGCTTTTTTACTGAAAGTGTTAATGCAAGATTTATACCTTTTAAATCTTCTACCGAATAGCTGGAAACGTGCCATATAACTTCTACTTTATCAGGATAATCGACACCAGTAACAGAAACCACGTGGTCAAAACCTAAATTTTTTAAAGTACTCGCTGCATCAAGTAGCTTTGCTGGATCCTCTATTAAAATTTTATAGTGCGCCTTCTTCTCGTCTATAACTACATTTGTTGAAATTTTTAAAAGCTCATCTTTTATGTTCATTTTTTACACCCAGCAAAGAATCTTTCTCGCGTTTTATCTTTTCCTGTATGAGCAACACTGCCCTAGCTAGCGCCTCAGGCCTAGGAGGACAGCCTGGAACATACGCATCAACCGGCAAATATTCCCGGACAACTATGGTATTATAGCTGTTAAAGAATATGCCGCCATCCATTGCACAAGCGCCCATCGCTATTACCCATTTGGGACTCGGCATCTGTTCATAAACTCTTTTTACAACCCTAGCCATTTTTATGGTTGTTGTGCCTTCCACAACAATCAAGTTTGTCTGTCTAGGGCCTCCAAAAGGCAGAAACCCCAACCTTTCAAGGTCAAAACGCGGAGAAGCGGCTGCAGCAAATTCGGCCCCACAACATGATGTCATCAAGTGTACGGGCCAAAGAGAAAAATCTATTCCCCAGCTTAAAGTCTTTTTCATTAACTCGCTTTTGTTCAAAAACTCTAAAGCTTTCCTTGCAACATCATCAAGATTTCCTAAATATATTAATCCTTCGGCATCAGCCATTTTTTAAGCACCTTCGCCTCTTTTAAAGCGAACAAAAGACTGGGGGCAAATATTATAACGCCTAAAACAAAAACAGCATAAGATACAACGTGAAGGTATAAAAGAATCGTAAACAGAACAACGAATACAGGTTCTGTGAGCATAAATATAAGCAGGTAGGGGTAATACTGCATTACATATAATCCCCTAGCTCTTCCCAGCTCTTCGTTTCCGCTTTCAAATCTTTTGGTTTTATCTTTGTTGTTCCCTCTTGAAAGAGCAAGACCTATTGCAACAGCTAAATATGATATGACGACGCCGATGATAATGGTGACAGCAATGTCCAAGTATACGCCAGCCCAGCCCGTTGTCATTGTGTTTATTATTTAATTTTGATTGTTTATTAATCTTTTCTGGAAATAATTTTAATATATTGAATTTTTTACCTTTGATTTTTATAAAAATTTTAACGCCCCAAAAATATTTATTAAAAAGACGGTCGGCTGTTTAAAAAATCAATTAAAGCCGTTTAAAATTGATTGAACAACTTTGTAGTCTTCTAGATATTCACGGTAATCGTTAACTGGCGTTTCAAAGATCATCGGTCTGTCTTTTATGAGCCTTTTCTCTCTAAATAAATTTTTAAACCCTTGTATTCCAATAAAGCCTTTCCCTATTCTCTCGTGCCTATCAGCACCAGACCCCAGACCACCTTTTGAGTCATTAAGGTGTATTAACATGACTTTTTCTAAACCTATGTATTTTTCCAGCTCGCTGATTGTTTTTTCAAGTCCCTTTTGAGTTGCTATATCATACCCTGCAGCAAATGCATGACATGTGTCAAAACAAACTCCCACTTTATCACTTCCTATACCTCTGATTATTTCACCAATATCCTCAAACCTTGACCCTACGCTATTTTTTTGTCCTGCCATATTCTCTAAAAGAACGTAGCAGTCACATGAAACAGAATCTATTGCTTCTTTTATAGCGTTTATAACCCTTGTTTTTCCTTTTTCTAACCCTTCTCCCAAATGACTTCCAACGTGAACAACTACATATTTTAGCTGCAGCTGTTTTGCTCTTTTTAATTCTTCAATTAACGATTGGATAGACTTTTTATATATATCATCTTTTGGAGAAGCCAGATTTGGTAAATATGGCATATGGGAATTAATAGAATAAAAACCAGCGCTTGCGTTCAAAAAATTTTTTACCTCATCTTCTTTCAGTACGGGGTAATTCCATCCTCTAGGGTTTCTCGTAAATATCTGAAATGCCTCAAAACCCAGTTCTCTTGCACGCTCTGCAGATTTTGACAGTCCACCTGTTATGGGCATATGGCCGCCTATTATAATTTTCATACTAATTTTGTACTTTGAAAAATAAAAATAAAAACTTAACCTTTTAAGTTTTCTTTTTAGAATAACTGTTTAAAAACTGATTTTTACAATTCTTTAGTATGGGATTAAAGGTAGCTCTGTTCTCAGGTGGTAAAGATTCGGTTTACTCAGCCATACTTTACTGGCCTGTTGATCTTTTTGTTATTTTTGATTACGATTTTCTTGGATTAGCTTCACCGCATTTGATCAATCTTAGAAAATCCATAGAACTAGCGGAAGCTCTCTCAGTACCTGTTACTGTTCTTAAGGTTCATAGAGGATCAGCAATGAAAGAACAGGTTGATTTTTTCAGAAAGATAAACGCTTCTAAGATAATTGCCGGCGATCAGGGAGTTAAAGATCACTTAGATTATTTTAGCAAAATAGCAGAAGAATCTGGTGCTGAGTTAGAAGAACCCCTCTGGGCTAAAGATCCTGCCAAATTACTTAAAGAAGAGGCTTCAAAGCTTTCATTTTTAATAATAGGAGTTAAAGATGGTCTTGAAAGTTTGTTATGTAAAAAGGTAGGTAGGAAAAATGTTAACGAGTTTTTCAGAACGTTAGACAACATTAAATTAAACCCTATAGGAGAAGCTGGTGAATTCCATACGTTTGTTTATAATATCTACGACCTTGGTGTTCAAATAAAAGTTAGATGTAAGAAAAAAATTGCTGTAAATGGATATAAAATAGCTTTTTTAGCGTGACGTTTAATAGATGCGATCTCTATTAAAATTAGGCTAAAATATGGAAATACATAAAAAAACTAGGCTTTTTGTTATACCTTTTGAAGAAGACGACCCTAAAAAATGTACTGCTGAAAAATTAAAGAAGTTCAGATTGGTTGCCTTTACTGGCAAACCTGTTGGTATTGTTTTAAATCCATTTAGCGAGACACTGATAAAACAGATGCCTGAAGATGAAGCTATTTATTCGCTTAAAGGAATTACAGCCATAGATGCAAGCTGGAAAAAAAGAGAAGAATGGGGGATGAAGTTTTTAAACCGTTATGCAAGAAGGTTACCATTACTTATAGCCGCCAATCCAATAAATTATGCTAGGCCCCATATGCTTTCGACAGTAGAGGCTCTTGCTGCTGTTGTATACATAATGAACAATATACAACTGGCAGAAATCCTGTTGAGTAAATTTAAATGGGGGCCTAATTTCATAAAGCTTAACCAAAGAGCTCTTGAAGCTTATAGGAAAAGCAACGACATAGTTTCAGCAGAAAAAGAAGTTTCTGAAAAATACGCTGAATATTTTAGAATTTGAAACTGACCTTCTACACGCCCTTACGGACGGAGATTTCCGTTCCCTTAACCTCGAAAGCTTAAAGCCTCCAGCTATCAATGAGGAATTGTTTATTTAAGATTTTGAATAAAAATCTGCTATCGCGTGTTTTTTACAAAAAATATTTTTAAATAATTTGGGTTTACAGTTCTTCCTCTTCTTCTAAATCTTCATCCCACTCTTCGTCTTCTTCCCAATCCTCGTCTTCTTCCCAGTCTTCGTCCTCTCCCCAATCATCTTCTGACATTTTTTCTCGCGTTTAGGATAGGTTTAAACCAAAAATATAAGCGTTACTAATCAATTAATAGGAGGTTCTTCAAAAAACATAACCCTAATTTTCATGTATTTATTTTTTTGTTAATGTTGTTTATTAAATGAGGAAGATCTTCTATAAGATTCTTGGGTGCCAAATTCATTCTTAATGGGTTTAAAAACCTTCCAAAAGGTTCTATAACCCTCGTTATGTAACCATGCTTAAGCAGTTCGATAAAAGCGGCTTCTGAACTTACTTGAAAAGAAAGCGTAATAAAATAAGATGCGCTTTTGCTTTTCAATATTTCTTCATCAAGCTGTTTCTCAAACCACTCTCTGGTCTTTAATGATTCGGCCCAGTATCTTTTGAACTCTTCTGCGTTCTCTAAGGCTTCAAGCGCTACTGATGCAGAAAAAGAAGAAACAGGAAATGGAGACTGAATCTTTTTAAGAACGTTAGCGAGATCTCCGTTGGTTAAAGCATAACCTATTCTAAGCCCAGCTAGTCCATATGCTTTTGAAAATGTTCTTAAAATTATTAGGTTATCATAGTCATTTAGGAGATCGTTGTTGGTTACGCCAGAAATTTCCGCATATGTTTCATCGAGGACTAAGACTAAATTTCTGTTCTCTAAAAGTTCCTTTATTTGTTCTTTTGGAATTATATGTCCGGTTGGGTTGTTAGGGTTACAGACAAATACTAAATCTGGTGAGTTTTCTTGTATAGATTTCATGTTTAATGACGTTTCGTTGATGTACTCATCTGTTATTACGGTTAGACCGTGATTTATTGCAGCTATTCTGTAGTATGAATAGGTAGGATTATGAAGAAAGATTTTTGCGTTTCCTTCAAACATTTTTAAGATTAACTCTATCATCTGATCAGCTCCATGCGATAGTATCACGCTTTCTTTATCTACACCGTTTAACTTTGCTAAATTTTCTGTAAGTTTGTTTGTTACTTCTTTTGGATACAACCTTAAGTCAGTACTTTCAAGCGCCTTTACTGCAAGCTTTTTTATGAGCTCTGAAGGGACAAAAAGATTCTCGTTTGATTGCAGGTTTAAAAAATGTTTATCCCCAACTAGCTTCTTAGCTTCTTCTGCTGAAATGCCAGATTTATAGACAGGTACTACATTCCATTTTTTTAAATTTGCTTTCCAGCTCAAAAATTTTTCCACCTTTTCTCGGAAATTTTCATAGCGCCAAGATGAGCTGGAAAACCTTCATAATTTGCAAGTCGAATTACGTGATCTTTCATTCTTTCCCAACCTTCCCGGTTTATTTTTTCAGTAGTTATTGATGTTAGAAAATTGTAAACGTTTAGTCCGGAATAAGATCTTGCAAACCCCATAGTGGGAAGTGTTGAGTTAGGACCTATGCCATAGTTGCCCGCAGAAAAAGGTGTGTTAATGGTAATCGTCCCTGCTCTGATGACTTTCTTGTATTTTTTAAAAATTTCTTCCGCTCTCATGCTTTCTATGGAAAGATGTTCTGGAGCGTATTCTGTTATAAAATTAACTGCATCTTTTAGATTATCAAAAATTATTATCGCGCTGTATTTTTTTGTGTTTTCGATCATATAAGAACGCCTTGGTTCTGGTAGCTGTTCTATTATCAAGTCTGCATACTGCGAAACCTTAGTTGCAAATTCTTCTGAGGTTGTCACAAGAACCCCTGCTGAATCTGGACCGTGTTCAGCCTCGTTTACCAAATTCCACGCTACAACTTCAGGATCTGCATTTCCGTCGCTGAGTATCATGCCTTCAGAAGGCCCCGCAGGCAAATCAAACCTCACAGAGTCACAAGCGATCATTTTTGCTAAAAATGTATAGGGTCCTCCAGGTCCTGCCACTATATCTGTTTTCTTTATAGTTTCTGTGCCATAAGCAAAAGCTGCTATGGCATGTGCACCGCCAACAGCATAAACTTCTTTCACCCCCATCATGTATGCCACAGCAGCTGTAGCTTTATCTACATGCATCTCTTTATCCACAGGTGGCGTTGCTAAAGCTATCCTTTTTACCCCAGCGGCTTTAGCAGGAGCAATGAGCATCACGGCAACAGATGGAAAACTACCCTTTCCTGATGGGACGTATAAGCCAGCAGAATTAACAGGCACAAAGTACATTCCTGCAAAGACGCCTTTGTCGGTCTGAATCTGAAACCCTTTTGGCATCTGTCTTTTATGAAATTTAGTTACATTTGTTATCATATATTTTAAGCTGTCTTTGAGCTCCTGAGATAAAGATAAGTAATCTTTCTTTAATTCTTCTTCGCTAACGATAAGCTCTGAAGCGTTAACTTTTTTTCCATAAACTGATGTTAAATAATCGGTTATAGCTTTATCACCCCGGCTCTTGACGTCTTCTATAATATTTGTCACATCTTTTTTTAGACTGAAAATTTCATTGCTAGACCGCTCTATTATTTTTCTTAATTCTGCTTCTTTTATCTGGCTAAAATAAATAACCCTGAAATATGTCATACATTGATCTTTAATTTTGTACTTATAAAAAGTTGCCTTCGAGTATTGTGAGTTTTTATATTTTTAATAAATATTCGTAAAGCAGTCATGGTATCATATATCATTTGCCGAGTTGAATCCAAAAAAGATGTTGGTTGCTGACCAGAGTTTTGCCTTTTAGCATTGATTAACAAAATGCGGGGGGTGGGATTTGAACCCACGAAGGCCTACGCCAGCAGGTCTTGAGCTTAGGCATCTTCTGCCCCCATCGACCTGGCTAGGGGACCCCCGCATGAATTACTTTTTGCCTTAAATTTATATACATTTGCTTAACTTTATTTTTTTAAAAAATCAGCTAAAGTATAAAAAAACCTAATAGTTTAAATGTATTATATTATGAAATATAAAGAGTTTGGAAATAGTGGCATAAAAAACTCTGTAATAGGCATGGGAACTTATTATGATCCTTTATGGATAGTTACAGCCAGGTTTGGATGGTTAAGAGATTCAGAGAAAAAAATTCAATCGTTGAGGGCCGGCCTTGATGCTGGAATAAACATAATCGATACAGCTGAGTTATATGGCTCAGAACCTTTGGTTAAAAAAGCCATTGAAGGGTATGAGCGGGATAAAATATTTATATCCACAAAGGTGTGGCCTACGCATTTAAAAAGGGAAAAGTTGTTTAAAAGCCTGGAGAAATCCCTAAAAAGACTAGGAACAGGCTATGTAGATCTTTATCTGATCCACTTTCCTGGCAGCAAAGATTCTAATAGAGAAGCATTGCTTGCTATGGAAGAGGCTTTAGAAAGTGGCTTGATTAAATTTATAGGATTGAGCAATTTTAATCTTAAAGATATAGTAGAAGCCAGAAAAACGCTTAGGAAAAACGATATTACAGCAATACAAAACCAGTACAATCTTAAGCACAGAGAACCTGAAAAAGATTTGCTTCCTTATTGTGAAAAAGAAAAAATAGCTTTTATGTCATATTATCCTTTAGCTCATGGAAAGCTTACAGAAGATAAAAATATAATTGAGATTTCAAAAAAGTTAAAAATAACACCTGCACAATTGTCGATATTGTGGCTTTTAAGATGGAGCTCTGTTTTCCCCATACCACGGGCTTCAAGGCCTGAACATGTAATTGAAAACGCAAAAGCTGCCGAAATAGAAATTCCTACAGAGATTTTAGAAAAAATTTGATGCAAACATATCAAAAACAGTAGAAAACCTGTATAAATTTATTAAAAAGCTTATTCAAAACAGCCTTTTAGTTTTTTATAGCTGTCAATCAAGCTTTCTGGTATTACTTTTGTGTCTGCAATAACAGGCATGAAACTTGTATCACCCCTCCAGCGAGGTACTAGGTGAAAATGTAGGTGTTCATAACCAGCACCAGCATCTATACCCAAGTTTACTCCTAAATTAAAGCCATTTGGTGACATGGTCTTTTGGTAACAGCTTTCTAGCTTTTTTAAAAGGTCTAACACCTCAATTATTTCATCGTTGCTAAGTTCTGAAAATTTAGTTATGTGCCTGTAAGGAACAAGCATTACGTGACCGTTATTATAAGGGTATTTGTTCATTACAATAAATATTTTATTTCCCCTGTAAACTATGAGGTTTTTCTCATCCTGCGACTTGTCTTCGCTTATCATTTCGCAAAAAATGCATTTTTGTGCTCTCTCAGTTACACCCTTTAATCTCCAAGGTGCCCAGAGTATTTTCAAAACCCTTCACATGCTATTTATTTTAGTGGTTTTTAAGTATATGGGGAGCCTATTCTTAGATTGAACCTTGACTCAAGTCTTTTTTCCATTTCCTCATAAAACTTTATGAGCTGAGGCGTTAAAGATGGCTTCACGCTTGCTAAAGCTTTTTTGAAATCTTCGTTATTTATCGTAGTAGATTCTCTGCTTATTGCATTTATGCCAGCCTCTCTAACTATAGATTTTATATCGGCTCCAGAATAACCTTCTGTTAAGGCAGCCATTTCGTTAATGTTTACACTGGCATCAAGCTTGGTGTTTTTTAACAGAATTTTTAAAATCTCTTCCCTTTCTTGCATATTAGGTGGCCTAACATATATAAGAAGGTCAAACCTGCCAGGTCTTAAAAGCGAAGGGTCTATAAGGTCTGGCCTATTTGTTGTACCAATCAAAAATACCATATCCTCTGGTTGGAGCGAATCTATAGAGGTTATAAGCTGACTGACCAAAGACTCAATGGCTTCGTATTCTCCTCCTCTAATTTTGGTTATCGAGTCGATTTCATCAAGCAAGATTATAGATGGGGCCGATGATTTTGCTTTTCTGAAAATCTCTCTTATTGCCTTTTCCGATTCACCCACCCATTTGCTAAGTATTTCTGGTCCTTTTATTGTTATCAGGTTTGCTTTACTTTCGTTAGCTAATGCCTTTGCCATTAAAGTCTTACCGCATCCAGGTGGGCCATAAAGTAAAACTCCTCTGGGTGGCTCTATCCCAACGCTTTTAAATTTCTCCGTGTTTTTTATAGCTTCAACAAAGTTAAGCCTGAGCTTTTTTAAAACGTCCTGATAACCTCCTATATCGCTCCATGTAACTTTTGGCACTTCAAAGTAAAGTTCTCTTAATGCAGTAGGAACTATCTGTCTATATGCCTGCATAAAATCTGAATCAGTTACTTTTATTTCGTTAAGCTTCTCTTCCGTTAAAGCTTCACCTTCCAGAACACGCGGTGCAACCCTTCTTATTGCGTTGAAAGCGGCTTCTCTGCAGAGTGCCGCAAGGTCTGCACCGGTATAGCCTGCTGTCATCCTTGCATATTTCTTAAGATCTATATCTTCAGCTAAAGGCATTCCTCTAACATGGATCTTTAGTATTTCAAACCTACCATCCTCATTTGGAACCCCTATTTCAATCTCTCTATCAAACCTGCCAGGTCTTCTTAAAGCCGGGTCTACATCCTCTATTCTGTTTGTTGCGCCTATAACTATGACATCTCCCCTGTCTTTTAATCCATCCATCAAAGTAAGAAGCTGAGCTACAACTCTGACTTCTGCTTCTCCAAAAGCCTCGCTTCTTTTTGGAGCAATAGAATCAAGCTCATCTATGAATATTATCGCTGGCGCGCTTTTTTTTGCTTCCTTAAATATTTCTCTAAGCTTTGCTTCTGTCTCTCCATAATATTTGCTCATTATTTCTGGTCCGTTTATAGAAAAGAACTCGGCGTTTGTCTCGTTAGCTATGGCTTTTGCCATTAAAGTCTTACCGCATCCAGGTGGGCCATAAAGTAAAACTCCTCTGGGTGGCTCTATCCCAACTTTCTTAAAAAGTGAAGGATATTTAAGTGGAAGCTCTACCATTTCTCTGAGCGTCTGTAGCTGCATTTTTAAACCTCCTATATCTTCGTAAGTTACCTTGGTTTCAACCGTTTTCTTGCCTTTTTCTATAGAGACAACAGTTTTCTGAGTTATAAGGACAACTCCTTTAGGATCTGTCCCACTTATAGTAAAAGTAATACTGGATCCTAAAACGTTTACATTAAAAGAATTATCTTCTAAAATTAAAAAACCGTTAAGTTTTTTCTTAAATATTGTTTTAAGAGCTTTGTTTTGTAACTTAAAATCTTTGTTAGAAACTTCAAAAAACACCTTTTTTGCTTCTGCATATTCTGCTTTTTCGACTTTTACTCGTTCATTAAGAGCTGCACCTGCATTGTTTCTTAAGGTAGAATCCATCATTATTATGCCTTCTTTGGATTCTTCGAGAATAGGATAAGCAAAAGCCGCAGCTTTTCTTTTTCCTGTTATAGTAACGGCATCGCCGCTTTTTATTCCAAGAATCTGAAAATATTTTTTAGGTATTCTAACTCTGCATTTTCCAATATCTCTTTCATAGGGTTCAGAAACCCTTAACTCAATAACAGGCATGTGATTTGTCTCAAAATAACTAACATATATATTTATTTAACTTGACTGTGATTTTTATTTAAATCTAGTGTAGCATATTATGTTTTTTGCTCCTAGAGCTTTAGTTTGAATGAATTGAGCAATTTTTCTGCGATTTTTAGGGCTTGAACTGTTTCATAAACGTCGTGCACTCTAACTATGTTAGCTCCACGTTCTACGCTTATAATTTCTGCTGCTAAGCTTCCGGGCAATCTTTTTGCAGGATCTGCTTCTCCTACCACTTTTCCTATAAAGGATTTTCTAGAGATCCCTATAAGTAATGGTTTATTAAAGTAAGATTTTATATTTGTAAGGTTATTAAGAACTGCGAGATCCCATTCGGCACTTTCTATCCAATCAGGCCTAATAAACCCTATTGCAGGATCTACAGTTATGCTTTCTTCATCTATTCCTTCATTCAAAGCCTTTTTTATTGCTTCTTCTAAATTTTTTTTAATGTATTCTGCAGGTTCTACCTTTTCACTTGGAGCGCCATGAGCAACAGCTATAACTGAAGCTGAATGGTTTTTTGCAACTTTTAATGAATCGGGGTCGGAAAAACCCGAGATGTCATTTACTATAGTTGCTCCCATGTTGAGAGCAACATCCATCACCCTGCTCCTTTGAGTATCAATTGATATTTCTAAATCTAGTGCAAGATCTTTTAAAATGTTCATAGCTTTTTTAACTCTTTCAAGCTCAACCTCTTCTGGTACCAAAGTTTTTTTGTAAGGTGCTGTGCTCATACCTCCTACATCTATGATCTTTGCTCCATATTTTATTGCATTTAAAACAAAATCCTCTATCTCTTTGGCTGAACTTTTTACAGAACCTGAGAAAAAAGATTCAGGGCTTGTATTTAGCACCAACATTATAACAACCTCGTTAAGATTTATTCTGAGGTTTCTCCCAATCTTGAACAATTTGAATTTATGGTATTTCCGCCCTTCTTTCTTCTCTCGACCTTACCTTTACTATTCCAAAATGAACAGCGCAGGATATACAGTAATATTTAGTTACCACAGTATAGGGAACATAAGCGCCTTTAGCCTGTAATTCTTTAGCTAATGCAGCATCAACTAAAGGTACTCTAACGGTCACTTTTTTAGCCTTATCTCTTGGTATCCTTGCTCCACATTGGCTGCATGTAACGTATTCATTTCTACCCTTAGAGCCTTTATCCCTTCCTCTGCTTTTTCTTTTCTTAGGCAAGACATATTTTTGTTAAATGACAGCTTTTTAACTCTTTCGGATATACTGTAAAAGTCTCTTATCAAACAATAAATATCAAGCCAAGATGCAAAGAATATCTTCCACACAAATAAAAAGGAGGTTAAATAATTATATTAATGTTGATTGCCCTTTTTCGGTTTCTGAATATTTTTCAAATTCGCTTTCAAGAACATATTTAACTTTTTGAGC
>OFEH01000513.1_pt1 | contig 12053 bp, 7 predicted proteins | sample 1521031 | NCBI WGS metagenome assembly OFEH01 (sample SAMN05518350, study PRJEB24110) | hypersaline lake metagenome | isolation source: Grendel Spring, Yellowstone National Park, Wyoming, USA | place: USA:Grendel Spring, Yellowstone National Park, Wyoming, USA | collected 2011-11-16
TTTACTTGTAAAAACTTACCTTTTGGCACAGAATAAACTTTTTCTTGGCCTGTCTGCTTGTTGTAAACCACTATCTTACTACCTTTTGCCCTTACTATAGCTTTGCCGCTAACATCGCTAACTATGGTATCTGTAATTTTTGTACCCTCTTTCACCTCTTGACCATGTTTAATCAAAATAAACTCGTTCTTTATATCGTATTTTTTGGTACCTTTTGGCGATATTATCATTACTTCATCAGCGTCTTCGTATATCTTAACTATACCATCTATCTCAGATATAATAGCAGGGTTTTTAGGTTTCCTGGCCTCAAACAACTCCTCAACCCTTGGAAGACCTCCTACTATGTCTCTGACTTTAGTTGTTTCTTTGGGAATACGAGCTATAACATCTCCTGGGTGTACTACAAAACTATCTAAATAATAGTAATTGTGTTGAACATCATTCTTTTCAGCCTCAGAACAAGCTAAACACTTATCCCATACGGTTTTAAGCTTTTCAAATGGTACATTTAATATAGAGTTTACCGGTAAATCATAAGAATACTCATGACCATCTTCAGATTTTATAACTATTCTAGGTGAATGAAGTTGAGCGTCCTTAGCCCTTAAGAAAGATACTACTATGGCTGTTTTACCAGTAAGAGTGTCTTTTTCTTCTCTTACTGTAACATCTACTATAATATCCCTTAAAATAAGCTCTCCGCTTGACTCAGCTATTATGTATGCGTTAAATGGATCCCATTTTGCCACTATATCACCTTGTTTTACTTCTGAACCATCTTCAAGCAAAATCTCTGCAGCATAAGGAACTGTGTGTCTTTCTATAGTTCTTCCATTTGAATCCAATACAAATATTACACCTTCTTGAGATATGTTTATAAACTTACCGTTTCTATTCTTTAAAAGCTTTAAACCTTGGAATTTTATAATACCGTTATTTTCTATAACGAGTTCACTCTGTACCTTTTGAGCGGTAGCGGCACCACCTATGTGGAATGTTCTCATTGTAAGTTGAGTACCAGGCTCACCTATGGATTGAGCAGCTATAATACCTACAGCCTCTCCAGGAGCAACAAGTTTTCTTTGAGATAAATCCCATCCATAACACATAGAGCATATACCGTTTTCAGATTCACAGGTTAGTACGGACCTGGCTTTAACTTGCACTATACCGGCTTGCTGTATTCTAGCCGCAAGATCTTCATCTACAACGTCGTTGGCTTTTGCTATTAGCTCTTTGCTGTTTGGGTCGTATATATCTTCAGCCAAAACTCTTCCTATCAATCTTTCTTTTAAAGATATTCTTTCTTCACCACTTTCTACTATCGCTTCTATAACTTCATATTTCTTAGTACCACAATCGTATTCTGTGATAACCACATCTTGAGCCACATCTACAAGTCTTCTAGTTAGATAACCAGCAAAAGATGTTTTTAGAGCGGTATCAGCAAGACCTTTTCTAGCACCGTAAGTTGATATGAAGTATTCTAATACAGATAATCCTTCTCTAAAGTTTGAGGTAATTGGCGTTTCTATAAATTCACCGGAGTGCTTTGCCATAAGACCTCTCATACCTGCTAACTGTCTTATCTGGTCTTTGTTACCACGAGCACCTGAGTTTGCCATCATATATATAGGATTGAAAAGACCTGGTAATTTCTTGTTGTTCTCTATTTGTTCAGATTTTTCTATTTCAGAGAACATAGCCTTTGTAACATCTTCAGTGGCTTGTGACCAAATATCTATAGTTTTGTTGTACCTTTCTTTGTTTGTTATTATACCTTTTCTATATTGATCAAGTACTTCATCCATTTGTTGAAAAGCTTTATCTACAAGACGCTTCTTGGCTTTTGGTATCTTCATATCTTCAATACCTATAGATATTCCAGCCCTTGTAGCAATTTCAAAACCAAGTTCCTTGAGCCTATCAAGAGTTTGAGCAGTGATTTCCGGACCATAAATTTTGTGAATATCGGCTATAAGCTTCGATATGCTTTTCTTATCAAGAACTTCATTCACAAATCTATAACCCTTTGGCAATGCCTCATTTATAAGAAGTCTACCTATGCTTGTCTCTACAAAAGTATCTCCTATCTTCACCTTTATAACAGCATGAATATCTATCTTTTTGTTTTCAAAAGCCAAAAACGCCTCTTCTTTAGAGAAGAATAACTTGCCTTCTCCCTTAGCACCTTTTACATAGTTTGAAGCGTAAAAAAGTCCCAACACCATATCTTGAGATGGCAACATAATTGGCTTTCCGTTAGCAGGTGAGAGTATGTTTTGAGTTGAAAGCATTAGTATATAAGATTCTAGCTGAGCCTCTATACCAAGAGGTACATGCACAGCCATTTGGTCACCATCAAAGTCTGCGTTAAATGGAGGGCATACCAATGGATGAAGTTGAATTGCTTTGCCTTCCACCAAAACAGGTTCAAAGGCTTGAATAGACATCCTGTGTAGTGTAGGAGCTCTGTTTAGCAATACTGGATGTTGCTTGACAACTTCCTCTAAACATTCCCATACTTCTGGCTGTTTTTGTTCTACCATCTTTCTAGCATTTTTTATAGAAGTGGCATAACCTTTTTCCTCAAGTCGTCTATAAACGAACGGTTTGAACAGCTCTAAAGCCATTATCTTTGGCAAACCACACTGATGCATCTTCAAAGAAGGTCCTACCACTATGACAGAACGGCCAGAGTAATCGACTCTCTTGCCTAAAAGGTTTTGTCTAAATCTGCCTTGCTTTCCTTTGAGATAATCTGATAAACTTTTAAGTGGTCTATTGTTTTGACTTACTACTTTACCCCTTTTGCCGTTGTCTATAAGAACATCCACTGATTCTTGTAGCATTCTCTTTTCATTTCTCACTATGATATCAGGAGCATCTAAGTCTATAAGCCTTTTCAAGCGGTTGTTTCTATTTATAAGCCTTCTGTAAAGATCGTTTAAATCAGATGTAGCAAACTTACCCCCGTCTAAAGCCACAAGTGGCCTTAACTCTGGAGGTATTACTGGTAAAACTGTTAATATCATCCATTCTGGTCTGTTGGAAGATTTCAAAAAGCCTTCTACAAGTTTTAGGGTTTTTACTAAATTTTTAACCCTTGTATCCGAAAAGTCCTTCAAAACTATATTTCTAACATCTTCTTGTATTTTATCAAAAACGGGGATATTTTGATTTTGTCCTCTTACGTATTCAAATCTATACCTTATAGCATCTTTTGAAGTATACCAGTCATCCCCTAAATCCTGATTGGCAATTTCTCCAGTTTTTATGTTTAAGTATATTGACTCGCTTATAATACCATGAATCACATCTTCAAGAGAAATTTGCACACCGTTAAGCGATGTAGCGACACCTATACTGTAAAGCTTTATCCTGTCTGCTAAAAACATTATTATCTTTTCGTAAAGCTTTTTATGCTCTGCTTCCATCTTTGGACCCAAATCCTCGAATCCAAAGGTGTAAGGCTTTAAAATTTTCTTTAGCTTAAAAGCAAATGTTTCTAAATCTAAAATAGACAAAACATACCTTACAAATTCAGCTCCCATTCCGCTTTCGTACCTGTTGTCAACGCTGTAAGCAAACTCCTTCTCATATTGTTCTTCCGTAACAACGTGTAGTTTTACATGATAAGTAATACCATCTTTTATAACAGGGATAGTATTTTCTGAATTTGAGAAAGTAGCCTCCATGTCAGGGGTCGGGTATTCTACCACCAAGTAAGACTCAAAATATATAACTTTTTCTATATCTCTAGTAGACAAACCTAGTAATGCACCTATCTTAGATGGAGAAGATTTTAAAAACCATATATGAGCACAAGGAGTAGCAAGGGTTATATGGCCAAAACGTTCTCTTCTAACGTAAGCTCTCGTTACTTCAACACCGCATCTATCACAAATAGTACCTTCAAATCTCTTACCTTTATATTTTCCACACAAACATTCGTAATCTTTCAAAGGTCCAAATATTTTTGCACAGAAAAGACCTTCTTTTTCAGGTTTTAGAGTTCGATAATTCAAAGTCTCAGGGCGCTTAACTTCTCCGTGGCTCCAACTAAGTATTTGCTCTGGTGATGCAAGTAAAAGCTTTATCTTATTAAAAGGTAACAAACCTCTCTTCATTAACGTTCCTCCTCTTTCTTATCTAAATCAACACTATCACAGCTTTTAGCCTCTCCATTCTCACATACAACATTTAGTCCCAGCGATTTCAATTCTCTTACTAAAACTTTGAAAGATTCTGGTATACCGGGTGAGTAGAAATATTTACCTTTTACTATAGATTCATAAACTCTATTTCTGCCTTCTATATCATCGGATTTCACCGTTAGCATCTCTTGTAAAGTATAAGCTGCGCCGTGAGCCTCCAACGCCCACACTTCCATTTCACCCAAACGTTGACCACCAAACTGAGCCCTACCTCCAAGAGGTTGCTGCGTTACTAAAGAGTAAGGACCAGTGGAACGAGCGTGTACCTTATCTTCTACCATATGTATCAACTTCAACATATGCATATAACCTGTGGTAACTCTAAAATCAAAAGACTCACCAGTCCTACCGTCGTACAACACAAATTTACCATCCTCTGGCAAACCAGCTTCTTTGAGTAGCGTTTTCAAATCCTCTTCACTACAACCTTCAAAAGCTGGAGTAGCCATAGGGATGCCGTTTTGAGCAATAAAACTCACAACGTTTTTAAACTCTTCATCGGATAAGCTTTTTAGCATATTCTTGATGAAATTCTTATTCTCGTTGTTCTTATCACCTATGGCGTAAATGCTGGCTATATACTCTGTTATTTCTTCTCTATCAAAGTATTCATCTATCATCTCTTGAATTTTCTTACCTATGTATTTTGAAGCCATTCCAAGGTGCGTTTCCAAAATTTGACCAACGTTCATACGAGATGGCACACCAAGAGGGTTCAATACTACATCTACAGGAGTACCATCTGGTAAAAATGGCATATCCTCAACTGGAAGCACTACAGATATAACACCTTTGTTCCCGTGCCTACCAGCCATCTTATCCCCCACCCTTATTTTACGCTTTTGAGCTATGTAGACTTTTACCATTGTTATCACACCGCTTGGTAAATCGCTTTGCTTTCCAACATTTTCTATCTTTTCTTCGTATATCTTATCTATAACCTTACGCTGGGCTTGAGCTTTATCCCTTATTTCCTCTATCTTCTTTATAAGCTTTTTATCGGAGAAAAAGTTTTCTGGCTTTGTTATAACAAAATTGGCTATGTTGTCAAAAAGAGCTTCATCTATTACAGTTCCTTCTTCGTAGGTCTTTTTAGCCAACTTTATAGGTTTGTTTATAACCCTACCAATTACAAGGTCTTTTACTATCTCGTTACGCTTTTCTATAACGAGATTAAGCATGAACTCTTTCTCTTTCTTTATGCGGTTTTTATCTTCTTGCTCTACATGCTCTACTAGAGGGTTTTTCTTGTTTTCGCTTAACTTTCTAGTAAACACCTGTACATCTACCACAACACCTTCAACACCAGGTGGGCATCTTAAAGAGGAGTCTTTAACATCTCTAGTCTTTTCACCAAAGATGGCTTGCAAGAGTTTCTGCTCTGGAGTTAATTGAGTTTCTCCAATGGGAGTAACCTTACCCACTAATATGTCGCCTGGTTTTACATATGTACCGATTTTAACTATACCGTACTCATCAAGATAAGCCAAAGCTTTTTCTGATACCCCAGGCACTTGTCTAGTAATCTCTTCATCACCCATCTTTGTTTCTCTGGCTTCTGCTTTTAGCTCTTCTATATGAATAGAAGTGAGCACATCTTCTTTCACCAATCTTTCTGATATTACTATAGCGTCCTCGAAATTATAACCACGCCACGGCATAAAGCAAACAAGCAAATCTTTTCCAAGAGCCAATTCTCCCATAAAGGTAGATTGACCGTCTGCTATACAATCGCCCTTTTTCACCTTTTGGCCCTTATACACTATTGGTCTTTGGTTTATACATGTGTTTTGGTTCGTTTTTACAAATTTTAAAAGCTTATAAACATCAATACCCATATCAAGAGGGTCTTTTTCGTTTATTTCATCAGGATTTACTCTTATAACAATACGATTTGAATCTACTTCTTCTACCACGCCTCCTCTTTTGGCTAAAATGACAGCACCACTATCTATAGCCACTCTTGATTCCATTCCTGTACCTATCAAAGGAGCTTGTGTAAATATGAGAGGTACTGCCTGTCTTTGCATGTTGGAACCCATCAAAGCTCTATTCGCATCGTCATGTTCTAGAAACGGAATAAGAGAAGCTGATACCGATATTATTTGTCTTGGAGATACGTCTATATAGTTTACGTCAGATGGTTTAACAATCTGTATATCGTTTTTATATCTGGCTATTACCCTATCGCCCAGTATTTTACCTTTTTGGTCTGTAGGGGTACTTTGTGCTATTACAAAGTTTTCTTCTTCGTAAGCGGCTAAAAACTCTATTTGATCTGTTACAACACCGTTCACAACTTTCCTATAAGGAGTTACCAAGAATCCATACTCGTTGGTTTGAGCGTAAGTGGTCATAGAAGTCACAAGACCTATGTTTTGGCCTTCTGGAGTTTCTATAGGACAAATCCTACCGTAGTGAGAAGGATGAACGTCTCTTATTTCAAATTTAGCGCTCTCTCTGGTTAAACCACCAGGACCCAAAGCAGACAATCTTCTTCTGTGTGTTAACGAAGATAAAGGATTGGTATTATCAAGATATTGAGAAAGCTGACCACCTTTTAAAAATTCAAATATAGAAGATACAAGATACCTAGAGTTCACCAAGTCTTGAGCTTTTATTGTAGGATCTTCTGGATTTATCGTAGCAACTTTATCCCTAAAGGATTTCAACATTCTGGCTATACCAATACGAGCTTGGTTTTCCAGGAGCTCACCTATTGGTCTTACTCTTCTGTTGCCAAGGTGAGCAATATCGTCTTTCTTTTCCTTACCAAACCTTACCTTTAACAAATATTTAATTGCATTTACCAAATCTTTATGATTTAAAAATCTTGCTTCTAAGCCCGTATAATCTCTTACCTCTACAGTTTTATGAGATTTTAAGATATCCTCAAAAATATCTTTTGTTAGGATAGTGCCTTCTTTATAGTTATCATAATCTTTAGCCAACTCTAAAACCGGAAGCTCATCAAAAATTTCCAAGTCTTTTTCTGTAAGCTCTCTTTTGTGTATATAGATTTTGGCGTTTATTTTCACTCTACCTACTTTAGACAGATCAAACCTAGCAATATCCTGGAAGTAAGCTTCAAAGTAGGCTCTAGAACGCTGTATAATATCGGCCATTTCTTGAACAAGACCTTCCATAGATCTAAGCTTTACGTATATATCTCTTAAACCTATGTCTCTTAAAGTAAATTGAGAATTGATTCTTACCAAGCTCTTGCCATGCTGATCCTTTGCTTTTGTATCGTTTATGAGAGTTTCAAGAATTATCTTTCCATAAAAGCTTTTGGTGGTTTTCTCTGATTGTACTGCAGTCAATAGCTCTATCTTTACCCTTTCGTCTTTTATCAACCTATTTAGTGCATTCAAATCTTCAATATACCTTTCTTCTATAAACTCCTCTTCTTTCTCAGTGCCTTCTATCTTGGCGGTATATCTTAAAACTGCAAAAAGATAGTGAAATTCTAAATCCTCTGGCTTGTATACTTCTCCGGTGTTTTTATCAATTATAAGACCATCTTTTACGTTAAAAGCCTTAACATCTTCATAAAATTGAGACAATATATCGTAGGCGGTTTCTAAACCAAAAGCCCTCAATATTGAGATAGCGCTTATACGCTTTTTATCTATCCTTGCAGATATTATATCTGAATTGGTTGACAATTCAAACTCTATTCGGGAGCCTTTATCTGGATGTATGCTAGCTGTAAAGATTGTTCTTGATACAGTGCCTTCTTTTTGCCTATCTTCTTTGTCAGAATAGAATATACCAGGAGATCTTATAAGTTGATTGACAACAACTCTTTCGCTTCCATTTATGACAAAAGTGCCTATAGGTGTCATCATTGGCATTTCACCAAAGTATATTTTCTTTGGTGTGTCCACGAATTCTCCTGATTTTGTCTTTTTTCTAAGTCTTAACATTATCCTTAGGGGGGCACTGTAGGTTATTCCTTTTTCTTTACATTCTTCTGGTGTATATTTTTCTTTATAAGAAAGTATTGTTTTACACTTTGGACATTCTGTATCAGCACCAGCTAGAAAATCTATCTCTGGTTTATAGCCACACTTGTTGCATTCCCAATTTCCAATCTCATACCCTATATATTCCACCGTAATATTTTTGTTGGTATCTTGAAAGGGAAACGAAGTTCTTAGTATATATTCAAGACCCTGCTCTTTCCTTTTGGTTGGTGGCACATTGAATTGAATGAAATTTTCAAAGGATTCTATGGGGACTTTAACTAAAAATGGTAAATCTAAAAGCTCACTACGTCTACCAAAAAATTTTCTTGGTATAGCATGCTTTAATTTAAGCATAACTTCACCACCTTATAAAAATTTTTAAACATATTGAAAAAACAAAATGCACCCCTCTTCTGGGGTGCACCACTTTCTTTTAACAAAACCCTTAAAGTTACCAAAGCTTTATTTTACTTCTACTTTAGCACCAGCTTCTTCTAGCTTTTTCTTGATGTTTTCCGCCTCTTCTTTAGATACTCCTTGCTTAATTGGTTTTGGAGCCCCGTCCACCAAGTCTTTAGCTTCTTTGAGTCCTAAGCCTGTTAGCTCTCTAACAACCTTTATAACGTTGAGCTTATTAGCGCCAGCTTCTTTTAATATCACGTCAAACTCGGTCTTTTCCTCAGCTGCTGGTGCTGCTGCAGCTCCGCCGGCTGCTGGTGCTGCTGCTGCTACCATAGCGGCCGCTGAAACGCCAAATTTTTCTTCGAGCTTTTTTACAAGCTCTGCAACTTCCAATACTGTCATGCCGCTTATAGCGTCCACGATTTCATCGATTGTAAGTGTAGCCATCTTTACAAACCTCCAAAATAAATTTTTTAAGAATTCTTAGTTTCTATAGCTTTTAAAGTAAGCACAAGCTTTTGGGGAACGGCTTTCAAAGCCATTATAAAGCCAACCACAGGGGCCTGCAATACACCCATAAGCTTAGATACAAGCACTTCCATGCTTGGTAAGTTGGCAAGAGCTTCAACATCTTTAGGTGTAAGATATTTGTTACCTAACATACCAGCCTTTATAAATCTTAGTGGGTCATCTTTGTCGATGCTTTTACATGTATCAAAAACAATCTTGGCAGTTTTAGCCGGGTCTTTGTATGAAAAGACAACAGCTGTTGGCCCCACAAAGACTTCTCTGTGATCATGCATTATCGTATTCTCAAAAGCCCTAAAAAATAGCGTAGTCCTACCCACCAACATCTCAGAATCTGCAGATTTAAGCTCTCTTCTTAAAGAAGTAGCCACATCCGCAGGCAATCCATTGAAGTTGAAAAACAATACAAAATTGCTCTTGGCAAGCTTTTTCTTATAACCTTCTACCGTTTCTATCTTCTTCTGAAGCGTCTCTTTGTTCATAACTTCACCTCACTTAAGCTACAGCTTCTTGCAATTGTTTTAGCGTCGTCTGTATATCAAGTTCAACAGAAGGGCTCATTGTTAGAGATATTGCTATGTTCTTCACATATTGGCCCTTGGCACCTGGAGGTTTAGCTCTTACCACAGCGTCTATAGCCGCATAAGCGTTTTTCATAATGTCCTCTGGTTTAAAGCTTATCTTACCTATAGGCATATGAATATTACCGGTTTTATCTACTTTGAATTCTACTCTACCCTTTTTAGCTTCTTCTACAGCTGCTTTTACGTTAGGTGTCACGGTACCGGTTTTAGGGTTTGGCATTAAACCTCTTGGCCCAAGTACCTTACCAAGCTTACCAACCTTTGGCATTATCTCTGGTGTAGCTATCACTACATCAAAATCTACCCAAGACTCTTTGAGGATTTTATTTATTATATCCTCACCGCCAGCATAATCAGCTCCGGCATTTTGAGCTTCTTTTATAGAATCGCCTTCGGCTAAAACCAACACTTTGAGCTCTCTTCCAAGACCAGCAGGCAATACTAAAGATCCTCTAACCATTTGGTCCGCATATTTAGGATCTACGCCCAACTTCATAGCGAGCTCAACAGTCTCATCAAACTTGCGTTTTAAGATATCCTCCATTTTTTTGAGAATATCTACCGCTTCAGGCAAAGTGTAAGTTTTACCTGGCATTACAAGCTTAGAAGCCTCTATATACTTCTTTCCTCTTCTCATAGCGCTTACCCCTTATAACCTTCTATTTCTATACCCATGCTTCTGGCAGTACCGGCTATCGTTCTCATAACAGCATCTAGATCTTGAGTGTTCATATCTTTAGCTTTTAATTGAGCTATCTCTTTTAACTGATTTAAGGTAATCTTGCCAACCTTTTGACGTTTTGGATCAGATGAACCCTTTTGGACCTTTGCCGCCTTCTTCAGCAAGAAAGAAGTAGGCGGTGTTTTCATTATAAACGTAAAGCTTCTATCAGCATATATACTAATCACAACCGGTACAACAGTACCAGGTTCCATGTCTTTTGAAGCAGCATTAAACTGCTTCACAAATTCCATTATATTTATACCATGCTGACCTAAAGCAGGTCCAACAGGAGGAGCCGGTGTAGCTTGCCCCGCTGGAAGCATCAATTCAACCGTAGCTGTTAACTTTTTCGCCATATGCTACTCCTTATATCTTTTCTACCTGTGAAAAATCAAGCTCCACAGGTGTTAACCTTCCAAATATGCTAATAAGCACATTTAATTTTTCCCTTTCTAAGTTTACTTCCTCTATAGTACCGGTAAAACTCATAAAAGGGCCTTCTATAATTCTCACTTGCTCACCTTTTTCAAATACCGCCTTCTTGGTTTTGAATCCTCTCTGAGCATGTGCCAATATTTTATTTACTTCTTCCTCTTTCAAAGGAGCTATCTTACCACCCACCAAAACTGGCTTGTAAACATGCGGTGCTTTTTCTATTGCTCTTAAAAGTCTATCGTCCATATGAGCTTTTAACAATATATAACCTGGAAACATTTTATTGTCCAAGACTATCTTTGCTTCGGTTTTATTTTCCTTGCAAGTAATTTTTTGCCCTGGTTTAGATATTTCTCCAGCCCTTATACAATCTTGGTTGCATTCTTCCCCATCTTCTGAGGGCACAACCTTTACAGTGCCTTCTTCTATTCTAAATACAGTTACACATTTCTTACCTAAAACACTTATATCTCTGTTGTTTCCTCTTAAAGATAATCTATATTTCTCTTTCCCTAAGGCTTTTATAACTACCTTTTCCTCTGCAGGCAACACTATATCTTCTACTAAATCGTTTATATTATCAAGTTCTATAACCTTCATAAGAGATTCTTTAGCGGTGGTCTCCTTTCCAGCTTCAACCTGCAGAGCATACCATTTCATATCAGTCATAAACTACCACCCCAAATACCAAATATAAACGATAAAATCTTCGTAAAGCTCAAATCCACAATCCATAAATAAATTCCAAAAAATAAAGAAAATATTATAACACTAACCGTCGCCCTTATAACGAGTTTTTTATCAGGCCAAGATACCTTACGTAACTCTTGCCTTACTTCTTTTAAAAAGCTTAAAATTTTATCCATCTAAAATCCCAAAACTCATCGTAAGAGCGGGGCACGGAGGAGTCGAACCCCCAACCGCGGAATTTGGAGTCCCGCGCTCTGCCAATTGAGCTAGTGCCCCTATTTTACCTCTCTATGAACTACGTGCTTGTTACACCAAGGACAATACTTCCTTATTTCAACCCTTTGGGGATGTTTTTGCTTGTTTTTAGTAATAGAGTAATTTCTCCTCTTGCATTCAGTGCAGGCCAACGTAATAATTTCTCTCATACCAACTTCCTCACTCTATAATCTTGGTGACAACACCAGCACCTACTGTTCTACCACCTTCTCTTATGGCAAAT
>OFEH01000516.1_pt1 | contig 11994 bp, 23 predicted proteins | sample 1521031 | NCBI WGS metagenome assembly OFEH01 (sample SAMN05518350, study PRJEB24110) | hypersaline lake metagenome | isolation source: Grendel Spring, Yellowstone National Park, Wyoming, USA | place: USA:Grendel Spring, Yellowstone National Park, Wyoming, USA | collected 2011-11-16
GCATACCTTCCCCCCCGGCATTCAAGATTTTCAATGTGAGCGCCGCATCGAGAAAATCAAATATCGAGGCTCTCAAATGCGTGGATATCGAGGAATGTGGATGCCACCGGGCTTCGGCGCCCAACGAATCATTACAGGGAATGTGGGCAAAGGGTTTAAATAGAGGGACAGGGCGTCTTATGCCCGAAATGGTGGAGCGGGGGAAAGTGGTAAACGTGGATTCCAACGAATTCGAGGATTTCGCCATTCGCGTGCGTGATGAAATCATAGAGCGGCGCGAGAATTGCGGCGGGTATTCGTATAAATATCGCTTGATATGGATGGGGTCTTACATGGCACTCGGAGTTTATGAATCCGATCTTTGGGATTCTCACGAAAAGAGGATAGGGGTAGTGCGGCTTGGGGAATACTGGAAATCGCCCACCAGTAGTAGCACTTATGTAAGGCTTCGGCCTTTCGAGGATATAAAGCGCGAGATTGCGAAGAAATTCAAACCCTGTTAGGCTTTCACGTGTTTCTCAAACTTGTTGGCAATTTTATGCGCGCGGGTATAAGATAAGCCTTTCCGGATCATAAGATTCAATTCAACCATTTCATGCGTGCGCAATTTTTTCATTTTCTCCGGATTATCAAACCAATCCTCCCTGACCCACACTTCGCCCCTTGGGATTTTTCCCACATATCCGGGCGTGAGCCAATGGAGTGCAATATTTGATTTCATTGTTTTCCTCGATTTCCGCACGAAGTGCACGTGCACGGGCCGAAGGCGGCTCTCTGATATTTAAGGTTTATGGATTTCGGCGATGAACGAATCATTATAGGGAAAGTGAGCGGAGGGTTTAAATAGGGGGCGCAAACACAAAGTAGGCCGATGACCGACAAGGCGGGTCAGCCCGGGGCGCCCGGGTCAAAGGCCCCGGCCGCGGGGCAGGCGCCGAACGCGGCCACGAAGGCGGGGGATGTCGGCGGAAAGCCTGAACCCCAGGGGTATTACGCATATGTTAAGGTGGCCGACGGCGAGATCAGACTCAGCGGCGGGCACGTGAACGATAAGATCATTGAACTGAAGGGCAAAGGCGTGTTGGCTTACGTGAGCCAAAACGGAAAGGGATGGGCGGCGAGCGTAGCGATAAACAATCGCACATACGATCTAATCGGAAAGCCGAAGACGGCGGCTAGCGGCGTTGAATATGTGTTCTTTTGGAATCCGAAGGATCGGAATTTCATGCCGAAGTTGTCCCTCTTCAGGGCCGACTACAGGAGGGGTTGAGATGGTCGACATATATCGCGCCGAAATCCTGAAGGACATACAGGAGATTCCCTTTGGGCCATCTTACCGCATGTTCTATTCACTTTACCAGGCGCTTGAGGAATTTCTCGCGGACAGGCCTTTCGAGGCGGCTGAGATTCTGAGGGCGATGATGAATCTCGCCGATATAGAGGGGCGGTTTCAACTGTTACACGATCTAACTCTCATGTGGCGGAATTATCCCGGGCTGGAGAAGGCAATGGAGAGTGAGGGGAATGAGCGATAAGGCGGCTTCGAGGGCGCCGAGGCTCCCAAACGCGGTCTACGGAGGGTCGGTGGACTATTGGGAGTGGATCCATGCCCTGGAGGACGATATCGAGAGGCGCCATAAGGACGTGAAAGCGGACGTTACGTGGTCTTATCGGGATTTCGATTTCGCCATCGTGCGGTTGGTTTTGTGGCACGAAACGAGGGATAAGGGAGTGGTGGGGATGATAGGCGACGTGGATATCGGCCACGCCTGTGGGCCTGAGCATGCGGTGGTCTTTCGGCCGCGCGAGGAGATCTTGCGCGAGGTCGAGGAGGTATTGAAGGTATGATGGAAGATGATTACCTGGAGATCCGGAGCCTGATAAAGAGCGCGCCCATGTCCAACGATCAACGCGAGATCCTGATAACTCTACTTGAGGCATCACAGAGTTGCGACAGGTCTAACCCCTTTGTCGCGACGGATATCCTGTGGGTGGCTTTTGAACTCTCGGCTCAGTGGGGGCTCAGGGACATTAAGGACGCCCTGTGGCATGCGTGGACGGGGGAGTAAAATGGGCGTTTATATCGAATACATGATCAAGAAACTAAAGCGTGCACAGCGCTACTTGAAGGACTTGAACGCGATATACGTAACAGTGAACGCCCTGGAGGCGCCCAACACGATAGCGGAAACGCTTCGCGACATCATAGACGCCGTGGCCAAGGAGATCGCCACGGGCGACGAATATGATGCGGCCGACCTCTTAGCCCACGTAACGGACATAGCGTATAACGTCAAGGTCAACGAGGGGGCGCGCGCTGTCCTGGAGAAACAGGTGGATGCGCTCAGGCGGAAGATATGGAGGGGGGAGATAATACATTGATTTCATTTGATCCGATGAGTCTTGTGGTCGGGATTCTGATCGGCGCGTGGATAACAGTGTGGGCCGCGTGGGTAGTGTGTTACAGAGGGGATTGACATGATCCTCACGGTCGGACTTCACACTATTGAGGAGATCCTCCCCGCCATCTCATTACTGTTCAGCATCATCGTGCTATTGCTTACGTTGGGGTCTCGGAGGGATGGCCTGTGATCCTCACGGTTGGAGTAAGGGCGATAGGCGACGAATACTTACGTGCCGCGAGATTCGTGGATAGGCTTATTAAACTATTCACGATTCTCGAAGGCATGAATCTTTCCGAGAAGGAAGCCATGCCCCTCGCGGACGTCTTAACAGAGGCGGCGCGTGCCTTCGGGGAGAACCGCCCGGCGGCCGCCGCGATGTTGATCGCCGACGTCTATGAGATATTGACGCAAATGAATGTCTCATCTTTAGACCTCACTAAATTCCACCTGGAGGCGCGGGGGCTATGCCTTGATTTCTGTGGATCATCGCCGATCTAGGCGCAAAGGTTTTAAATGGATGAATGGAAGGTGGGATCATGGCCCGGCGGAGGCGTGAGCCTGCAGACGAAGAGGATCACGCGGGCATCTTCGGCCTTGAATACATTGACGAAGAGGCCTATTTAGAGGAAAAGATATTCGGGGATGATGACCGATGCCGCGCCGCCCGTCGCCTTATTCACATTTCTTAACTTTATATAAGCGCGGTTATCTGAGGGATCATATATCCCGCATCATGCACGCCGAAGGCTACAAAGTAACCAAACGCCAAATTCGTGAGTGGTTCAGGGACGCCCCCAAGGCCGCGCGGGCTGAGCGGAAACTCACGCTGAAGATAGTGAGGGCGCGCGGAGTGAGTCAAAAGGACAGGATGTGGGGATATCTCTACCGGTATCAGGCGCAGATAGACCCCGAAACCGCCCGCGCGGCGTGGGCGTGGTTGGGGATGCGCTACGGCGAAATGGGGCCGTGGTGGCCGGAGATGGGCGAGGAATGAACCGCCGTAGTCTTTTCTCATATCAGCGTTTCCAAATTCGTGCATTTGATACGGAGACCTTTAAGGGGGATCTCAAGGTAATTACATGTTCAGATGGCGCGTGGCTTGAGCCCCAGAGTCCGACCGAAGTCTTGGATTTCCTTTGGCATCACGCGGCCGAGATTAACTTTTTCTTCAATATCTCTTACGATTTCGGGACGATAGTCAAACCATTTCTGAGGGAGGGCGAGACCCTGGAGGGCGGGCGCCTGAAGATTGGAAAATATCGGATAAAATATGTGAACGGTAAGGGGTTCAGCCTCGCGCGCGGCAATAAGCCCTATAAGAATTTCTTCGATATTTCGAATTTCTATCATGACGGGGATCGGCGGTATTCCCTGGACGAATTGGCGAGGGCATTCCTGGGCGAAGGTAAGACAGATAAGGTCGAAGGAATCGACAGGGAGAAGATTGGGACAGTCGAAGGATACTATGAGGCACATCGCGAGGCCATCATAAGATACTCAGTGCAGGACGCGAAACTCACGGCGCGCCTCGCCGAGTATTTTATAGATTCACTCTTTTCGATCTTTGGATTTTACCCGGCCGTCTACTACTCCGTCGCGTCAATAGCGAAAGCATGGCTGGAGCGTTTCCACCCGGAGCACGCCCAGTTGGCGAGGGAGATTCCGCGGTCGATAACCCGTGAGGTTCTGAAGGCGTATCGCGGGGGGATCTTTCTAGTCCGGAAACTTGGGAAAGTGGATAACGCGCATGAAATCGACATCAATTCGGCATATCCGGCCGTGATCTCGCGCCTGAGGCGGATAGACCCCCCAAGTATTCGCGTGCATAAGGGGCTCGCGCGCGATGATTACAGTTTTCACTACGTGAGGTTGAAGTATAATGGTTGGTTTCCCTATCGCGCGGGCCGCTCGCGCGTCATCTATCCCATTTCAGTTAAGAAACTTGAGGCGTGGGTTACCGGCCCTGAGTTGGACTATTTACTCTCGCACAAATTGGCGACTGAGCGCGATGTCAAGGCTTCAATCACAGCCCACGCGACTGAGGATCTCGCTTTCCCCGAAATCGTGGATCTCTACGAACGGCGCCGGCGCCTGAAGGCCGCCCTGAAAGCGGCCACGGATCCGGAGGAGGTTAAGAAACTTAACATCACTCAGTGGATCCTGAAACTTATCCTCAATTCGCTATATGGGGTTTTTGCGCAGACGCGGCCGCGCATGACGAAGTTCACAAACATATTCTACGCCGCATACATTACGGCGCTCACGCGCATGAAAATATGGGACGCAGTCGACAGGGTCGGGCCCGAGAACATCATATCAATACAAACCGACGCGCTAGTCTACACGGGGGATAAGATGGTCGAGGAATCCGACGAACTCGGCGGTTGGAAATACGAATTTAAGAACGCTGAAGTGATCACGTTCATGAATGGGCTCGCCGTGAGAAACGGAGTCCTCAGAAAGCGCGGATTCCCCACGCTGAGGGCGGAGGACATCATGGCGGCGAGGGGGCACACGCTGTCCGTGTCGCGTGAGCGCGCCGTGAGAGTTCTCGAAGCGATAAGACAGCATAAGGTCGATAAGATTTCGGATTTCGAGATTCAAATCAAAACAATAGACTTACGTTCAGTCCTGCTGACGGGCGAGGTTAAGGATCCTGAGCACACGCTCACTTTCGAATACCTCAGGGAGCACTCTGTTGATGTTAAGCCCCTTATCATGGATGTTAAGGAAAAGAACTTCAACGTGAGCGACGGGGAGGATATAGATGTCCGAAATCGAATCGAAGATCCTCGAATTCATAGCCGCCGATGAATACGCGGCGGCCAACCCTGAGATCAACGAATCCAACGTGTTCTCGGTCTCAACATTGGCATGGGATTGGAAACGCCAAGTCGAATACAAATGTAAGGCGGGCAATCACGCACGCGCCGAAGTGAACTATGATATGTTTCGCGGTAAGGCGATACACGAATACCTTCAGCGCCGCTTTGAGCGCGAGGGTTGGATCGCGGAGTTCAAACTTTCTAAATACCTCGATGATGTGAAAGTGGGCGATAAACGCGTGATGATCATTGGCCACGTGGATCTCTATCATCCCGATACCGGCGTTATCGTTGAACTTAAGTCCTCACAGTGGTCGGATAAGATAAGCGAATCTTACGTGATACAAGCGGGGACTTACGCGTATATCTTACACGAAATGGGCTTACGCGTTACAAACGTTCACGTTATCAAGATCAACTCGAAACTCACGCGTTACACGTTAAGCGATAGCGACGTTACGCGTGCATATCACGAAATCGTTACGCGTGCGGCGTTGGCGGCCGATAACATAACGAAATGTTTAAATAGCCCGAAACTCGACGATTACGCGAATGAGTGATAGCGCGACGGATAACGCAACGGATAACGCGAATAACGTGTTAACGTGCCCGTATTGTGGCAAAACGTATCCCGCGAGTAAACGTAATGCGTATAACATGCACGTATACCGCCACAAGCGTAAGCGCGAATCGTTTCGTGAGGTCGGCCCATCGGGAGAATCCACTCCGTCGGATCTTTTGGAGAGCGTTGGTAGCGGCGCCGTTGGTGGGGCTAGCGTTGGCGGGGGCGGCGTTGAGCGCGTGGATAATATTCCGGATAGCGAGGTGGGTAGCGAAACCCGCGCGGCCGCGCTCGCCGAGATTCCGCCCGCGGGGGCGGAATCGGTAGAGGGAGCGGCCGAAGAACAGAAGGCATTTGTGGGTCTACGTAACGTTGGCCGTATTGTTAGCAGTCTTTACCGGGGCTTACTTTCTCGTGCCGGACTTGAAAGTTTATCTGATGACGAGGTTAGGGAAATTGAAGCGGCGTTCAGCGACGAGAACCTGAACATCCCGGCGAGCCCGAAAGTGGCGGCCGTGGCGAATCTGATGTCGGCCCTAGCCGCGCCCATAGCCAGACGCGCGCCGCAAATCGCCGAAAAGTTTAAATTTAGGCCCAAGCATAGCGCGCCCAAGGCTCCGGAGTTTTTTACGCCGTCCGCGCCGGTGGCCGGGGCCGATCGGGCGGGGGCCCGCGGAACGCCCCCCGAGTCCCCCAACCCCGCCGGGGGAAATGAGGGGGGCGATACCGCATCACGCGCTCCCGTATCGACATATCAGGACGAATTGGCGGCCGCTCAGAAGCGGTATCAGGAAATCATGGAAAGACTGCACGGAAAAGGCGGGAATAATGCTTGATTATCGGGGTTCTCGGGGCCAATGGGGAGGGAAAGACAACGTGGATACTCCGCTTTCTCAGGGAGCGCGCTTTAATTCGCAAATCGTTTCGCGTAGATATTTCAGATAAGCCGTTTGGAGTTGATAAGGATGATTGGTTCAGTGATGTCTGTGATCACATATTGCACGATCCCCGCTATCGTGGGAAATGGATCGTATTTGACGATATCGATAATTTCGACCCACGCATGGGTAGTTTATTCGACGATCTTGTTATCCGCGCCCGCCACATTCCCGTGAACATTGTATACGCCGCTCGCCGGCCGCGGGGTTTCACGCGTAACCTAGTGATAAACACGGATTACTTCGTGATATTCCATATAAGTAATGAGGATCGCAAATTCCTCGAAATGTTCCTTGGGGATTCCATTCCGGATCCGCCCCCGCGCCGCGCACATAAGCCTGTGATAATCAAGGTATAGAAAAGTTTAAATAGACCTATATCGATAGATTTGCGACCATGAAGGTCAAGTCCGGAGGCGAGGCGGCCATCGCGGCCGTCGGCGCCATTGCGGGCATGTATGCCAACGGATATGTCCCGAAGTCCACGATGTGGGAGGTGGTCGAGGCGGTTCTCGGCATCGCGGCCGTGGCCGTCGGGTTCTACCACGATGGTTACGCCGGCGATTTCGTTGAGGGACTCGGGGTTGGTCTTCTCGTGGCCGAGGGCCTTTCTTTCATGAGGAAGTAGGGGGGATTTAAATGGTCAAGCGCTATACTCAGGTATACACGTCGGGCGCCGTGAATCAAGCGCCCACGGAGACTCAGTTACCGCCGAGCGTGGCACTTGTGCTTGGCCCCATCGTCGCCCTCCGTATCACGGTAACGGCGAGCGGCGCCGGGACTCTTTCGACAACGGCGGTAGGTTACGCGCTCAGCGAGTTTCAGATTCAGGACGCTAACCAAACCCCGCTGATGGATCTCAAGAACGTGCCGGGGACGCGCCACGATATCCCCGTGATGTCCTACGTCCTTTCGCCCCGTGGGACGTGGATAGGGGACGGCCCGGCCATCTCGACGTCGCCGCAGACAGTGAGTTGGGTTATTTACGCTCCGTTCTCGCTCGCGCGCCAGCCGCTCTACCTTGAGCCCACGATAGCCCCCTATACTGTCTGGGGGTCTCAGGCGACAGGCGGCACGGTAACGGTTACGGTCGATATACTCACGGACGACGCGTATAGCGGTTCCGTCAAGACCATGGGGCTGAAGACTCAGCAGTTGAGCCTGTCCACCGGAGATAACGTGATCGGGGATAGACTAGATAAGACGGCGCCAATATTGGATCTCGTGGCTTACACGCCGTCGGGCGACAGCGCGCTTAACTACATTGAGTTCAGGAGCGGAAAAGAGGTAGAACTTCAGAAGGTCGGGCCCAACTTCTTCAACGTTGAGGATGAACTGCTAACGGTCTCCGGGCATCAGCCGGGGCTCTTCAACCTGAGAAACACGCCGTTCAAGGCCGACCCATCAACGTATCTGAACATCAACGCCGCGTCGGCGAGCACGTGGATAATCTATCAGATAGAGCAGGTCGAGTGAGCCCCCGGGAGGTGGGGGCTATGGCGAAGACAGTGGTCTACGAAATCGCGCTAGACGTGCCCGCCAATACGCCTGCGTCTAGCCCTGTCTCTACGAAAGATAACGCCGATTACCCCACGGTTGCACTCCCCGCCGGACAGATTGACGGTTTCTATATCACAGTCCCCGAGGGCGCCAACGGGGCCGTGTTCTTTCGCATAAAAGTTAACGATCACGTGGTATTTCCGGCGAATTCCAACCAAAACGGGTTCAGCAATATAACAAATGTGGCGGCGCGTTATATCCCCACAACCGTGTGCATTGACGCGAATAATACGACGCTTGACCTTGAGGCCTATAATCTTTCTCCGAGTTATGATTATTTGATTCTTGTGGATGTTGTTATGGAGGTCTAGGGAGCATGAGTAAATACGCGCCTATCACTTATCCCGCGTGGGCGCGGGCATCGGGGCAAATTTATGAAATACAATTTGACGCGTCTTATACTTATGTGAATACGGATTTACCCGCTCCGTGCACATTGACCTTAACGTTCACTCTCACACAGCCCCACCTGGAGGGGGGCGTTTACTGGAACTTGAATAATAGTGTATGGAATAACACGGCGTGGACTCCATCGCCGTGCTACTTATACCTTGACAACACTGAAATCGTTGAAGTGAGTTATAACCCCAATGATTACGCTTATGATTCTATTACCGCGTATTCATATTACGGCGCGCCGGTTACGGTAGTGGATTATATAACTTACAACACTAACCTTTTCACGTTTGGCATCAACACGATTTCAACGGGCGTTCACACGCTAACGTATACTTGTGGGGGATCGACTGCGGCACTGTTTGGTTCAAGTTACCCCGCTTTGGGCATTGGAATCGCTAATATCTTGCAGTGGGGCCTACCTCAAACTTTAACTTTTTCCTTCAATCTCCCCGCCGGCGATATCAGGGGGGTTATCGCAAACATAGTGGGGCTTTACCCCGGCGCTACGAGTAGTTTCTACATGTCCTTTCCATCCGACCCATTGCCGACCGCGACTATATCGCCCGGATACAATGCCATCATCCAATTGGGGTCAAATAATCCGCACGTAATTGTCATTTCGAGGAATACTAGTGTTAATTGGGGACTAGGCGGCATGACGGCACTAGCCGGTCTTGAATTTCTCCTGAATTTCACGCCCGTGGCGCAATATAAACAAACCCTAACTGTGCAGGGGTAATGAAAATGAGCGATAAGAAAACGGATAACTCAAAGGGCGGCGGGATAAACATGGATGTAGTGTGGGGAGTGGCCGGCGGGGCCGGGATCGGGGGATTGGTCGGCGCCATGGGCGGGTCGAAGGCGTCGGTCGCGGCCGGCGTGGTCGGCGGAGCCGCACTGGGGGGATTGATCGGTTACGCGATTTCGGGCGCATATTGGGGTCTCTCGCATTTGAAACTCCCAAATCCGTTTGAGGGGCTCGAAAACGCCCTTTCGGGACTCGGAAAGGCGTGGAATAACGCCCTCAAGGGAATAGAGGGGATTCCGGGCGATATCGCGAAAAAGATAGAGGGCGCGGGGGCGGCCGTCGGACAGGCCGTGGCCGCGGCCACAAGCCCCGTGCCATACCCCGGGCAGAACTATACAATGGCGGCCGCTCAGCCGGGGAGCGGGGGCGTCGGCGCGGTTTCGCCGGCCGTTTCGCCCATACATGGCTCCGAGGTCGCCGTGCCGCGGGTAGTTGGGCTTGAACGCGGCGGATCCATAAAGGGCACGCCGCTATTCCCGAGCGTCCAGCCCTATCAGCCGACCCCCGCACAGGCTCAGGAAATGAACCAATTGGCGACTAATCCGAATGCCACGCCGGCTCAGTGGGAGGCCGCCGGCGCCCAGGTCGAGACCGAAAACGTGAATGGCGTGCCGATCACGTGGGTTTTGATGCCGGGGTCAACCGGAAACTTTAAATCCCTCAAGGGGTATACCCCAAACACATATAATGGGGGGATATAAGGATGTTGGTCGGCCAGTTCGGTAGAACCTTCGCGGATTACGGTTCACATCTAGACAGCATAATAGTGGAACCGATCGCCACGCAGTGGGAGATAAACGGAAAAACGTATAATTCTGAGGGGGCAATCGCCGTATCAACGGTAAAACAACCGGGGATCACAACCGTTAACTACCCACTCCAGAACACGATTATGTATGTTCAAAGCGTGCAGACGCCCAATCCTAGTATAAATTCGTTGACCGCGATAAACCCGCCAACAGCCGGGGCTCAGAACACGATATCCTCGGCGGGCGGGACGCCCGGCTCAACCGGCGGGGCTCAGAATACGATATCCTCGGCCGGCGGAGCGCCGTCAAGCGGCGCGCAGAACACGATATCCACGGCCGGCGGCCTTGAGGGCGGCACGCCGTCAAGTGGGGGATTGCCGTCTATATCGTTATCCCTGCCCACGGAGGCGTCCACGGGCACGTCGGGCGGTTTCGGGATTCCGACGTGGGCCATTGTCCTCATTGCGGTCGCCGCCATCGGCATAATTGGATATGCAATTGCCAAGAAGTGATGGCTATGAGTTCTCCGTGTGGATTGCCGAATGGGCCGCCGTGCGGGCCACCTCCGCCGCCATCGCCGACCGGCGGGGGAGCGAGCGCCCCACAGTGCAGGACTCCGTGGCTACTGATACTCATGGTGGCCTTGGCGGCGGGCATGCTTGGATATGTGGTGGGAGATGGGAGGCGGAGGAAATGATAGTCGATTCCATCACTTACCTATTGCTTTCGTTCATCATTACCATGAACGCATTCATATATGAGCGGATCCTGAAACTTGAGCGCGATATCGGGTATATCCGCGGCTACCTGGGGCTAAATGGGACAACTCAAAAGCCCTTGATTGAGGTGGTCGAGATTGGCGAGAAGGGACAGGTGGATCCAAAGAGCCGTTAAGCGGCCCGGCCGCGTGCACAGATACCTGAGCCGCCTCTATGGATCGAAAGCGTTCAACGCCGACGGCACTATCAAGGCCGAATATCTGGAGAGGGCGATAGAGCACGCAAAGCGTGAGGGAAACACGAGTCTAGTCCGCGCGCTCAACCTAGCGAAAAATCTAAAAAGGTTGGCGCGTAAGCGTTAGCGTGCACGCGATTCCGGTAATTGTCCCGACCCCCGACTTCCGCGCCGGAGTATCAACGATTGCGGCCATCACTGAGGCCGTGATACGCTTGGGGCGTCAACCCGCCATCATTACCGTATCAAGTTCAGGTCTACTTGACGCGCGCAATCAAGCCCTCAGGATCCTGAAATCCCTGAAACTCGGGGAAAGACCGTATGCGTTTTGGGTTGATTCTGATATCTACTTCGCGGATTCCACGGAGCGCTTGAAGCGTTACATGATACAAGCGGAATCTGAGGGCGTGGGATTCGTGGCGCCCTACTTTCTTTTAAACGGAAATTCCTCACTATTAACTGAAAGGGGGCCGATTCCGTGGAGTCAAGCCCTTGAAATGAAGGACTGGAGTCCAGTCAACGCCGCCGGACTCGGATTTTACTACGGGCCGACCCCCGTTGATTACGTGTTTCACACTATAGGCACGGGGCCTAACCTGCAGGGGGAGGATGTCCTCTTTTTCAGGGAGAATAAGATCCCCCTCAGGCTCGCCAAACTCAGGTTAGTTTCAAACCCTCATAGGTACTTCCGAACCCGCACTCAATTCGAGCCTCTCGTATTTAAACGCTGCGACCCCAACCCCCGGTGGCGCATCCCCACGGGTGATATCGACATGTTTTGACCATTGATCAAC
>OFEH01000517.1_pt1 | contig 11972 bp, 11 predicted proteins | sample 1521031 | NCBI WGS metagenome assembly OFEH01 (sample SAMN05518350, study PRJEB24110) | hypersaline lake metagenome | isolation source: Grendel Spring, Yellowstone National Park, Wyoming, USA | place: USA:Grendel Spring, Yellowstone National Park, Wyoming, USA | collected 2011-11-16
ATGGAGTTCCCGCGCCAGCTCACGTGGAAGTCCAGCATCGCATGGAGGTCAGGCTCGAAGGCGACCCAGATCCACGCCGGGGTCCCTCCCAGGTTCACCATCGTCTCATCCACGAATATGCGATGCACTTCCCTCGGATCCGCGCCGATGGATCCGAGGATTGGGCCCAACCTCTGCACCCACCTACATATCGGGGCGTGGCTCCTGCTGATGGAGCTCAGGGACTTAGCGGCTCGCCTCAGCGAGGGGCCCCTCCTGATCTGTATGAGATTCGTGGTCACTGCGAATCGGGCGGAGGGCTCCCCCGGATTTAGGTTCATCGATAGGCTTGAGGTAACCGAGTCGATGATTTTATGGGAATCCTTATTTCATAGAATTTCTTACGGAGTTAACGATGAGATGGGGAATAGTAGCGCTTGTGGTCGTCGTCGCTGTAGTCGCTGGCGTCGGAGCGCTCTACCTATCGATGTCCGAGCATCCATCGCCGGCTCCCAGCTCCACATACGCCCCGCCGGCGTCGACGACGTCGATGGCGCCCACGCCCGAGCTGATACCGGTCGCCTCCGCCTCCGTCAACATCAATTCATCCGCCGGCGGCACGGTGAGGCTCGGCAACATAATAGCTGTCATAAGGCCTGGAACCAAAGTCACGTTCAACGGGCAGAACCTCACCTTCTACACGTTCTCAATAATAGACTACAAGGTCGTCGACGTGGGGCTGCCGTCGGCCCTTGCCGGATCCGCGGGCACGTACGCCGCGGAGCCCATATATGCATACGCATATGCCGTGGATGGCCAGGTGTCGCCGCAGTACACGTTCACGCAGCCCATAATAACGGTGGTGAGGATGCCGAACGGCTGGACCAGCTGGACGTGGCTCGGGTACACTCAGGAACCCAACGGGACCCTGGTCGGCGGCTCCTACAAGTTCCCCGACTCCTACGTATATGCGGGCTCCGACCTCTTCGTGAATTACCAGTTCATCAAGCCGGTCCCGTGGATATTCATATCCGGCGCCCAATTATCGAGGAACCAGGCAAGCTACGCCCCTCAGATCCCGGTGAATGCGTCGCTGGTGACGTCCACGTCCCCGGAGCTCATACCGGTCGGATCGGCCACGGTCGAGGTCAACGCATCGCAGGGCGCCGCCGTGGCCCTGGGCAACCTGCTGGCGGTGGTGACTCCGGGGACCTACGTGGAGGCCGGGGGCCAGATCATGTCCCAGTACAACTTCAGCATTGTGTATCAGGCCTTACACGACGTGCCCCCGCCCAACGCCGGCACGGCGGGGTGGCCGCTGTTCTCCTACGCGTTCGCCGTCGACGGAAACATATCCCCGGCATACACGTTCGTAAACTCGGAGGGCAAGCCCACCCAGATCGTCACGATAGCGTTCCTGCCGCCCAACTTCCGGACATGGACGTGGCTCGGGTACACTCAGGAACCCAACGGCGTGCTGGTCGGCGGCTCCTATAAGTTCCCCGACGTCTGGATACCGGGCGACGACTACATAGTTAACGTGCAGTTCTTCAAGCCGGTACCATGGATATTCCTGGGCAGCGAGACCAACATAACCGATCAAGCCGTGGCCCCAAACGCGACGGCGACGAGCGGCTACTCATGGGGCGGTTAATCGGCGCCTTCCCCTGAACATTTTTTATCCGTCACCAATTCAATTACCCGGCAATTACTTTTACTAATCCCAGGCCTTCCTCCAGCTTTCTCCCGCGCTCCGCGAGGGACAGGCGGCAGTACCCCAGGAAGGCGCACGTGGTAGACAACGGGATAGTCACCGCGAGGTATCCCTAGGTGGCCGAGAGGACCGGGCACGGGCCAAGCGATGCTGCTCAATCGAAGCATATTAATGTAAAATTGCATTGTAAACTATTATAGAAATATATATAGTACCGGATTGAGAAGTTGGTTAATTAGATATAAATTTCTCGAATGAATCTGATTGACATAATTCTGATACCGGTTTCGTCAGATATTGCTGACAAAAATACCCCAGAGTTACCTTTTAGTCCACACCCCCGGGATCCGGCCATAAACGGGCGTTTTAGTCAAGGGATGTATCGGCGAATCCTGATTTCATCGATTGCAATCATTTCTCATAGTGAAATTCGGGCGTCGTAGCTACACATCTTATAATATGAATCCATTTGATAACTATTTTTCCTGAGCCTGGCCGGGACGCGCCCTGCAACGCTTATGAATTCGCGCCCTATGGATGACGTGTGGAGCTGGTCGTAGGCACGAACTTCGATGACTCGCTGATAGACGCCGTGAGGGGTTATCCCGTGAGGTACATCTTCGGGAGCCACGCGAAGTCGCTCACGGGGCACGGCCGGTCCCCCTCGGCCCTGCCGAGCGTCGATGAGGGGCGCCTGAGGGATCACGTCTCGGCCGCGCACTCGGCCGGCATCAAGTTCCTCTACGCCATGAATTCGGTCAACCTGGGCGGGAACGAGTACAGGGAATCGTTCTGGAGGGGGCTTGACTCGGAGGTGGAGGGGCTCATCGGGATGGGGGTCGACGGGTTCATAGTAGCCAATCCGCTGATCCTGGAGCGCATCAAGCGCGAGCACCCGGGCGCCGAGGTGGCGGTGTCCTCGTTCGCCAAGGTCACGTACCTCAGGGAGATCGAGAGGCTGGCCGCCATGGGCGCGGACGCTATCATAGTGCACCAGAGCAGGAACAGGAGCTTCAGGTTCCTCGAGGAGGCGGCGAGGGTCGCGAGGAGGGAGGGGGCGAGGCTCGAGCTCATAGCGACGGACGTGTGCCTCTGGGGCTGCCCCTTCTTCGAGGTCCACATCAACCTGATGGGGGAGGCCACGAGGGAGGACGGGAGGATGCCGCCGGGATCCATTGGCTACCCCTTCCTGCAGTGCGCCGCCGCCATGGCGGCGGATCCGGCCAACCTGATCAGGTCCAGGTGGATAAGGCCCGAGGACCTGGGCGCCTACGAGAGGATAGGCATAGACAGGTTCAAGATATCGAGCAGGAGGTGGAGCACCGAGAAGATAGTCCGCGCCGTCCGGGCCTACTCCGAGGGGAAGTACGACGGGAATCTCCTGGACATCATGGAGTACATGGCCGGGTTCGTGGCCGCGCTCGCGCCCAGGCTGGGCGAGGGGGCGAAGGAGCACCGCGCCTGGATGGACCTGCTCGGGCGCCTGAGGATCGAGAACTCTAGGTTCCCCCGTAACTGGATCCAGTTCTTCGAGGAGCACGACTGCGAGGTGATGTCCTGCGAGGAGTGCGGGTACTGCGATAGGATCGCCGCGGCCGTGGTCAGCGCGGATGGGCGCCGGCCAGCGAAGATCGAGGTGAGGGTGCCCTACGAGCTCCTGCTGCCGCTGCCGCGCGACCCTGACGCGTAATATCGTAGACGATGGGCGCCGGCTTCGCGAGCGGCCTGCCTAGAACTATGAGCAGCAACCCCCGTGATCTCCGGGGCTCGCCGCGCCCTCGCCATCGCCTCATCTGGCCAGCGCGCGTGAACCCGGAATAATGAAAAACATCCCTTAAAAGGCGCGGAAAAGGACCTGCGATGTTGAATCCGACGCTGAACGGCATGCCGAGGGACTCCAATGCCTGGAGGCTGCTGGCAGCCACGGGGAACGATGACCTCATATCATTCGTCGAGGGCGCAGTCGAGCTGTGCAGACCCGACAGCGTCTTCGTCTCCACGGGATCCCCGGAGGACCTGGAGTACATCAGGGGCGAGGCGCTCAGGAAGGGCGAGGAGCTGAGGCTGCGGACGCCGGGACACACCCTGCACTTCGACAGCCCGCTCGACCAGGCCAGGGCCAGGGACGACACCGCCATACTCGTGGGGCCCGGCGAGGAGCTGCCGTTCGTCAGGACGAAGCCGAGGGAGGACGGGCTCCGCGAGGTCACCGAGCTCCTCAAGGGATCGATGAGGGGGAGGCAGATGTACGTGGGAATATACTCGCTGGGGCCCCTCGGGTCGCCCTTCAGCATGCTCGCGGTCCAGATAACGGATTCCGCGTACGTCATGCACAGCGAGAACATCCTGTACAGGAGCGCCTACTCCGAGGCCGTGAGGGCGGGCGGGGGCGTCCGCTACCTGAAGTTCCTCCACTCCCAGGGCGAGCTGGACGAGATGGGGAGGAGCAAGAACATCTCGAAGCGCAGGATCTACATAGATGTGGAGGGGGAGACCGTCTACAGCGTGAACACCCAGTACGGCGGCAACAGCATGGGGCTGAAGAAGCTGGCGCTGAGGCTCACCATAAGGAGGGCTATGAGGGAGGGCTGGCTTTCCGAGCACATGTTCCTCGCGGGCGTGGACGGGCCCGGCGGGCGCGTCACGTACTTCACTGGCGCCTTCCCCTCCATGTCCGGCAAGACCTCCACGGCCATGTTGGGCAGGCTGCTGGGCGATGACCTCGCGTACCTCAGGTGGGTGGACGGCGAGGTCAGGGCCGTGAACCCCGAGGCCGGCGTGTTCGGAATCATAGAGGGGATAAACTCGGCCGACGATCCGGTGATCTACGAGGTCCTGGAGAGCCCCGGCGAGGTGATATTCTCGAACGTGCTGATGCTGAGCGATGGCGGGGTGTACTGGAACGGTAAGGACGGCCCGGTGCCGGACAGCGGTATAAACTTCTCGGGCGAGTGGCACAGGGGGAAGGTGGACCAGAGCGGGAAACCGGTGCCGCCTTCGCACCCCAACGCGAGGTTCACCGTGCCGCTCAGGTCCTTCAGGAACCTGGATCCAAAATATGACGATCCGCGCGGCGTCAGGGTCGATGGCATCATCTTCGGCAGCAGGGATCCCGACACCGCGCCGCCCCTGCTGGAGTCGTTCGACTGGAGCCACGGCGTGGTCACGATAGCCGCGTCGCTGGAGTCGGAGAGGACCGCCGCCGTCCTGGGGAAATCGGGCGAGATGGAGTTCAATCCCATGGCTAACCTTGACTTCCTCTCGGTCCCGCTGGGCGAATACATAGCGCGCTACCTGGAGTTCGGCAGGAGGGGCAGCCCTCCAAGGATATTCGGCGTCAACTACTTCCTGAGGGGCTCCGATGGGCGCTACCTGAACTCGAAGAGCGATAAGAGGGTCTGGCTGGCCTGGATGGAGCTCCGCGTGCATGATGAGGTCGAGCCCTTGAGGACGCCCATAGGCCTCCTGCCCAGGTACGAGGACCTCCGCCGGCTCTTCTCCAGCGTGCTCGCGGCCGAGTACACCAGGGAGGCCTACGGGGAGCAGTTCGCGGTGCGCGTATCGAAGTACCTGGAGAAAATAGGGAGAATTGTTAGAATTTATTCCTCAATCGGCGGCGTCCCCCGGGAGTTCTTCGAGATAATGGACGCGCAGCGGAGGAGGCTGGAGGCGCTGGGGCCCGTGGAGAGGGTCTCCCCCTTCGAGTTCTATCGACGCGGACCCGGCCGCTGATGTTTATCTGACCACGGCGCGTCGATGCCCGTGACCGGGCGCCCATCTGGCTCGGCGCGGCCGGATGGTGTGAGGGGGCGCGCCCGCACCTGCCAATTTACAGTTTAGCGGGATCGCGCCTCGCCCACCGCGGCGTGCTGCCGCGAGGCGCGCGGCCCAGGCCCACAATCGCGCCGATGACGGGCGCCAGCCTCACGAGCAGCCAGCTGAAGACGATACGCAGCAGGCCCCCGCGGATGATCTCCGGGGTGAGCCCGGGACCCGGGCCGGCGGCCGGGCCATCGCCCGCCAGCCCGAGGCCCCGGACCAGGACGACCGGCACGCCCTCGTCGGTCTGCCCCATGAGGAGCGCCGCCGCGGCCGCGATCTCATTAGATCTCATGTCGACGCCGCCGAACTTCCTCCTCCCGTACCTGTCGGGCCTCCCCATGCCCATCCTGACCGTCGGCACGCGGTGGCATCCTATGGCAACATCCATCGTGCCGATTGCGCGCGATGGGACGAATTCGGTATCGCTCAGCACCACCGCTATCCTCGCCCCGGTCAACGCCCTCGCCCCCTCCGCTATCCTCCGCGCCTCGGCGTCCGGATCCGGGGGCGGCAGCACGTACTCCCCGGGCGCTGCGTTGGAGTAATCCAGCCCCGCGTCGGTCGACAGGCGGCCGTCCCCCTCCACGGTGAGCAGCAGGCACGGCTCCTCCTCCACGAGGTCCCCGACGTCACCGTCGGGCGAGAGCGAACTGATCACGCGGAACCTCCTCTCGGCCCATTTCACGGGCAGACATCCCAGCGCATCCCGGGAGTTGCGCAGGACGATCTCGGTCTCGACGGGATCCTTTCCGGCGAGCGCGGAGATGCCCTTCGCCCTCAGGCCCGGCCTCACATCGGCGATCGCGCCTCCCTATCCCCCGGCCTTCGACGCGATCTTCGAGGCCACCACGGCGACGTCCCCATCCTCGATGCCTACTCCCTCCCTGGCGGCCGCCTCGACTATCAGCGCCGCGACGTCATCGCCTCTCCTGACCTCGGGGATCGTGGTCAAGCCGATGAGCCTGAGCTCCCGGGGCATATCGAGCCGCGGCCAGGCCGATCTAATACGGATTGCCCGCGGATGCCGATCGCTCACCCGGATTCCCTCCCGCGCGATGCCCAGCCCGTAAGGCCCCCGGGAGACCGCGTGCGCCGGATCGGTTTTCAGCGCGATTTGCCAGCCGTTTTCCCGGACGCCATCCCGGGGCGGGTATGCGCACGCGCGTCCGCACTCATATGGATGTTCCTCCATCTCACCTTCGCCAGATCTTCCGCTCAGACGCCCCGGGGACATCGACTCCCCATCTGATGCGCCAGTACGCAGCTCCCATGCGTAAAGAATCGCCGGAATTGAGCCGTGGGCGGGCAACCGGGCTTCATAATCAGCCGTTCAGGCCGCAATTGTGACGCGCAGACGGGGCATCATCCCATGCGGTTCCGTGGTTCAGGTGAACGGCGCGCGCTGAAAGGGACATGCGCGCCGGGGGCGCGAGGCGCGATCCCGCTAAACCGTAAATTGCGGGCGCGCGCGAAGCGGACCCATGAGGGGGGTGAGCGATGAGATGGCGTTCGTGGAGGACTGCCCGGCCAGCCCCCTGGCGCATCTGCTGGCCTCGCGGGGCTCCGGGGACGCGTTCGCTATGAGGAAGTACTCTGAGAGGAGGCCGATCTCGGTCTCGATCTACCTGACGCGCGCGTGCAATCCGAGGTGCCTGACCTGCTATGAGGCGGCCGGGGAGCCCCTGAGGGGGGAGCTGGGCCTCGGGGGATGGATGCGCGTCATCGAGGGGCTCGCGGATCTGGGCGTGGAGCATGCTTACCTGCTCGGGGGGGAGCCGACGCTCCTGGGAAGGCGGGGGCTGGCCGAAGTCGTGGGATACGCATCGGAGTACGGCATGGCAGTCGCGATGAGCACCAACGGACTGCTGGTGGACCGGGGAATGGCGGAGGATCTGGCCAGGGCCGGGCTGGAGCAGGCCCAGGTGAGTATCGACGGCTCGACGCCCGATGTGAACGATCTCATAAGGGGAAAGGGCTCATTCGACGCGGCGATCCGCGCCATCGGGAACCTGAGGGGAGCCGGCATAACCGTGACCACCTCGATGACGCTGACGAGGCTCAATTACCATCAGGCCGTCGAGTTCGTAGAGCTGAGCGAGCGCCTCGGGGCGGCGGTCGCGACGCTGATTCCGATGCAGGAATTCGGCAGGGCCCCTCCGTCACTCGCCCCGTCCCCCGAGCAGCTCAGGCGTGTGTACGCATCCCTCAGGGCCAGGGCCAGCGGGATCCCCGTGGTCCTCAACGGGTTCAGGTTCTACTTGGAGGACCTTATCGGCGTGGGGCTCAGGGTGAGAGGGATCCTGGAGGGTATGGGGGGCGCTGGAAGCCGCCCGCCGCCCCGCCGGCGGGAGCGGGTTGAACGGGCAGGATCTAAGGAGGCGGCCCTCGGATCCTGGAGAGGGCCGCCTTCATCAGCTCCGCCACCTGCGACGGCCTATCGGCGACCGGGACGGACGCGGACTCGAATGCCTTCACCTTGCTCTCCGCGGTCCCGACCCCCATCGAGATTATCGCGCCTGCGTGCCCCATCCTCTTGCCAGGCGGCGCCGTTCTCCCCGCAACGTAGGCCACCGCCGGCTTCCCGAGGCCGCCGGACTTTATGAACGCGGCGGCGTCCTCCTCCATGCTGCCCCCTATCTCGCCTATTATGACGACGCCCTTTGTCTCCGGATCCTCGCTGAACATCTTGAGGACCTCAACGAATGACATCCCGATCACCGGGTCGCCGCCTATGCCGACGGCGGTCGACACGCCGAGCCCCGCCCTGGACAGGTGGAGCGCTATCTCGTACGTCAGCGTCCCGCTCCTGGAGACTATGCCCACCTTCCCCGGGGAGGCGACGGATGCCGGTATTATGCCGATCTTCACCCTCTGGCTGGGCGCTATCAGCCCGGGGCAGTTGGGGCCCACCACGCGGACCCCGTTGGCCCTCGCGAAGTTCACCGCGCGGACCTCGTCGTGGAGAGGTATGTGCTCAGTTATCACGACGACGTTCCTCATCCCGGCCTCCACAGCCTCGTACATGGCATCGGGCGCGAACCTGGCGGGCACGAATATCGCGGAGGTGTCGGCGTCCGGGTGCTCCCTCACCGCGTCCCTCATGGAGTCGTAGACCGGGATCCCATCGAACTTGGTCCCGCCCTTCCCGGGGGTCACCCCGGCGACTACCTTCGTGCCGTAGGCCACCATCGCCCTCGTGTGGAAGGAGCCCTCCTTCCCCGTCATCCCCTGGACTATGACCTTGGTGTTGGAGTTCACAAGTATCGGCATCTACGCCACCCCCGCAGCCCTCACGGCCGCCTGCGCGGCCTCGTCCATCTCCGTGTAATAGGATATCCCGGCCCTCTCCAATATCCTCCTGCCCTCCTCCTCATTCGTGCCCACCAGCCTTATGACTATCGGCTTCTTGTCCCTGGACTCGCCCAGCGCCTCCACGACGCCGGAGGCGACCTCGTCGCACCTGGTTATCCCGCCCAGGATGTTGATGAATATCGCCTTGACGTCCGGGTCCGAGAGCAGGAGCTTCGTCGCGTCCTTCACTATCCCCCTCTCGGCGCCGCCGCCTATGTCCAGGAAGTCCGCCGGCTTCCCCCCGAACCTCTGCACCTCGTCCATGGTCGCCATCGTGAGCCCGGCGCCGTTCCCGATGATCCCGATGTACCCGTCGAGCTTCACGTAGTTGAACTCGTGCACCTCCCCCTCGCTCGGGTCCCTGCCGAGGACCCTCTTGAGCTCCTCCACGACGGGCTCCTGGGCGTTGTCGTCTATGGTCACCTTGGCGTCCACGGGGATCAGCTCCTGCCCGCTGACGGCCAGCGGGTTTATCTCGACCAGGTCGGCGTCGTAGCGCAGCATGACGCCCTCGTACATCTTCCTGAGGAGATCCAGGACGCGGCCCGTGAACTGCGCGCCCAGGCCGAGGTTCCTAGCGACCTCGCGCGCGTGGTACTCCTTGATCCCCACGAACGGGTCAAACGCCGTCCTGAATATGTGCTCCGGTGACTGCCTAGCGACCTCCTCGATGTCCACGCCCCCCTTGTCGGAGTGGAGTATGATGTACTTCCTCGTGGACCTGTCCACTATTATCGAGAGGTAGAGCTCGCGCTCTATGTCCACATAATCCGCCGCCAGCACCGCTGCCACCTTCTCCCCCCTTATGGTCATGTTCAGTATCTCCCTCGCGTACCTCACGAACTCATCCGGGTTCCTCGCTATCTTGACGCCCCCGGCCTTGCCCCTGCCGCCCACCAGGACCTGGGCCTTCAGAACCACCGGGTACTTGGCGCTCCCCGCGGCACGCTCAGCGTCCTCAGGCGTCCTCAGGAGGACCTGGCCGGGCACCTTTATGCCGGCGCTGGAGAAGAGCAGCTTCCCCTCGTACTCGTACAGTCTCATGCTCTGAGGGGCTCGAGCGATGGAATTTTTAAGAGCTTCGCCGGCGTCCGTGATCTGATCGGATGCGCGAGAGCGGGCGAACGATCCCTCGAGCCGATCCCCCGCGTACATATGCATGCCATTCACTTCAACCAGGCGAGAGGGGTTGGAGTGGATATCCGCGCGCTCGGGCGGAACGAGGTGCCCATCGGGAGGGGGGCGCCGCGCCCCAATTCTATATGGCCGGCCCCTCCTGAGGATGGCAGACGCGATGGAGGGCGCCGCGGACGGAGCCCACAGCGCTCGGGTCGCGGGTGTGCCACACCGCGGAGGGGAGTGCGCGTCGGAGGCGGTCACTGTCACGGGGGTGATCCCCCATCTGACCAGCACTCAGTCCGTGGGCCGTCAACGCGAGCCCGCGCGAGGCCCCCCAGCGCCGACCTCGGCCCAGCGATGCAACTAGGGGGTGAGCGATGGCGCCGTGTGGATGGTAACCGATCGCTGGTATCCGCGCCATCTGACCGGCTTCGGGCGGTTCAGGAGGGGCGTCGTCGCTGGGGCTGGGCCTCCAGCCCGAGCCCCGCGGCCTGCCTGCGCCTGACCTCGGCGACCGCCTCCGCCTCCTCCAGTATCGACTCGGAGTCCGGGCTGGTCGGTATGTAGATCTCGGAGAACATCTGCTGCGTCGACGTCAGGACGTCGCTTATCTCCGCGATCGACCTGTCGATCTCGGGGTTCATGCCCTTAACCTGGCGGCTGAGGTTTGCCACGATCGCCCTCGCGCCGGATATCGCGGCGACGGCGTCGCCCAGGCCTATGGCGCCCTCCAGCTTCAGGGAGACGGCGTCCAGCGTGGCCGAGAGCGCCCTGACAGTGTCCCTGAGCTTCCTGACCTGGGATAGCTCCTCGGAGTATTTCTCCGCGCGGAGCGGGTCGCCGGACTTGCTGAGCGAGACGACCCTCTCGAAGAGCGCCTTCTCGCGGCGGTCCACGTCCGACGATATCCTATTCAGCTTCTGCAGCTGGGAGTCTATGCGCTCCTTCGCCCACTTGAGTTGCCCCCTCACGTCGTCCGGAACCTTCTCGGGCATCGATTAACGGTGCGCCGCGCGCGATGTAGGAGGGATGATGAGGCTGGTGAGACAAATTGATCAAGTGTATCTGCCGTGGGACGCGGGGTGGGACCGGCGGGCCTAGCCCCCGGGCGCGCCGTGCCACATAGCGTACCTCCACGTCATCTCCCAGATCTCGTCCTCCGTCAGCGTCTCCCTCCTGATTATCATCTCGCGGATCGCCCTGAGCATCTCGTGGTGGCGCTCCTCGTCCTCCAATATGGACTCGGCCACCAGCTTGGCGCCCTCGACGCGCGCGCTGGAGGCGAGCGAGCGGGCGCTGTCCATCATCGCCTCCTCCACCCTGATGTGCTCCTCGATCTCGCGCAGCAGGCGCTCCGCCTGGGCGTCGTCCAGCAGGGGGCCCCGGCCCTCCAGGAGCTCCGCTATCGTGTCGTAGAGCATGGAGTGCTTCACCGAGTCCTGCGCCACCGCCAGCATGACGGCCCTGACGGCCGGGTTCCCCACTCCCTCCACGGATCTCCTGAGCCTCTCGGCGTACTCGGCCTCCAGCCGGGACATGCGCTTGGCCAGCTCCCTGGGGTCCTCCAAGACGGCCGGGAGCTCTGCCCTCCTGCCAAAAAGCTTTGCGAGCCGCCGAGCGGCTCTGTTACCTTAAGCTGACCATCGATGGACCTAAATCCGAGGGGAGCCCTCCGCCCGATTTGCCATGACCACGAATCCGATACGGATCAGGAGGGGGACCCCCCTTCCCGTCATGGCCCATACTGTTCATCCCTATTTCTCGGGCCTCTCGCTGAGGAGGGCCGCCAGGTCCCTGAGGCTCATCATGAGCAGGAGCCACGCCTCGATGTGGAGGTGGGTGCAGAGGCTGGGCCCAATCCTCGGATCCATCGGCGCGGATCCTAGGGAAGTGCATCGCATATTCGTGGATGAGACCATGGTGAACCTGGGAGGGACCCCCGCGTGGATCTGGGTCGCCTTCGAGCCTGACCTGCGCGCCATGCTCG
>OFEH01000518.1_pt1 | contig 11970 bp, 13 predicted proteins | sample 1521031 | NCBI WGS metagenome assembly OFEH01 (sample SAMN05518350, study PRJEB24110) | hypersaline lake metagenome | isolation source: Grendel Spring, Yellowstone National Park, Wyoming, USA | place: USA:Grendel Spring, Yellowstone National Park, Wyoming, USA | collected 2011-11-16
TTTTTGCCAAAGACGACGTCAAAGCTTTACAGCTTAAGGAAGCTTTACTTCTACCTTGCAGTTCTTTTATACAACATATGGGTTTTTATTAACTATAAAAGGGAAAAAGTAACAGTTCAGCATGTTAAGTTTTTATTAATGATTGAAGCGCTAATCTATAACATATACGTTACAATCTCCAGATAGCTTTTACTTTAATCATAATGAGATAACTTCACTAGCTTAAGCCATGCTTTATTTTTGGCTTAAAGGACTATTTTTATAGCATCACAAGGATGATTTAGGTTAATCAGCGCAATTTGATAGCTTGTTTAGCCTTGCCTAAAGTTTTTGGACAAAAATTACATTTAAAATCTAGTTTATAATCTTATATAATATCAAAAAACATCATAAAAGTCAACAAAAGTTTTGATCTACTGTTTAAGGCGAGGAGGAGGTCAGCAAGAGCTTATTACTGTAACTATAATAAATAACAGCCAGGGTATATGAAAGAATGCTTAAAGATCAAAGAGGATCTTCAAGAAGGCATTGTTGTGAAAAGAACCAACAGGTTTGTAGTTAACGTTTTACAAGGTGAGAAAATAAGAGTTTGCCACTTGCATGATACAGGTAGGTTAAAAGAACTAATCTATCCGGGAAATTCAGTGCTGTTCATTGACAAGAAAAGCCATTTGACTGATTGCTTGATAATGGCTGCTAAAGGATCAAATGGCTGGGTCATTACTAATACGCTTTTACATAGGGAACTTGCTATGTGTTTATTCCCAAAAAACGTTAAAGTTATACCTGAAGTTAAAGTTTTTGAAAGCAGGGTTGACTTCTTTATAAAACCTGACCTTTATGTGGAGACAAAAGGGTGCACTCTGATCAAAAATGGCGTAGCTCTTTTTCCTGACGCCCCTACGGAAAGAGGCAAAAAGCACATTTTAACTTTGATAAAAGCTGTTGAAGCCGGTTACAGAGCAGAGCTTTTATTTCTTATAATGCACGAAGGCGCTAAATGCTTTTATCCTAACTATATTACAGACCCTGAGTTTGAAAAGCTGTTTTTTAAAGCTTTAGAAAAAGGAGTTAAAGTTAGGTCTGCAGTTTTTTCGCTTAAAGGAAAAGCTGTATATTATATAAAACAAGTTAAAGTATGTAGAAGCAAACCAAGAATATAGGCTTTCAAAGAAAGGGTATTGTTTATTTACTTTCAAGGTTTATTTTAAAGCTAGATGGTTACAAACCTTACAGAAGAAGCCAAGGCTATATGGGCAAAGGCCATTATGGCTAAAGATCCTAGCGAGAAGCTTAGGCTTCTTCAGCTGTTCTTTTCTAAGATGCCGCATCATAAGGGTACAGAAAAGCTTGAAGTTTCAATAAAAAGGCAGATAGCTTCCTTAAAGGAGGAGATAGCTGAAAGTAGAAAAAAGAAAGCTGTAAGAAAAGATATATGGATAATAAAAAAGGAAGGTATAATAGCTGTAGTAGTTGATTTTGATTTTTCAGATTCTTTTTATAAGCTTACTGGCATAAAGGCGTCAAAGTATGAGGTTTTTTCAAGACCTGTAGTTGCGCCAATAAAGGCCAATGATGTAACGCTTCAAGCGTACTATGCGCCCATAGGTGCTGGAAACTTCCGCAATTTTATGAAACTCATCAAACAAGCAGACGTCCTGCTTATAGCAGATAAAAGGGCATCAGAACTCATTGAAAACGAAGGTATAGTCCTCGTGCCAAACAAAAGAAGGCTCGTTGAAATAGACAGAATGCCAAGCGGCGGCATCAGAATAATAGGTAAATCAAAAAATATTAATGAAGAAGAACTCAGGAAGTTTTTAAAAGGTTATGGTCTTGAAAACTGTGTTATAAAGATCAGCGAAGACGCAACGCTGGACGATGTTGAAGATTACATATTTGGGAGGATGCAGAAAGTTTACGTCTATCCGAGCTATGAAAGAGAAAAAGACGTTGAGAGCGTATTGAAGGCTTTAGGCCTCATAAGGGTTTATACGCTTGATTCTTCAGGCAACGTCGAAGGTCCTCCGCTGCTTATAAATGAAAACAGCACTCCACGAGATGTTGCTGAAAAGATCGGCATTAAAAACATTAAATTTGCTTACCTCATAAGAGACAGTTCAAGGTTAAAAGTTGGACCGAACTTTGTCCTCAAAGATGGAGACAAAATAAGAATAATCTCATAAAAGAGTTTTCTTGTTTTTACGTAAACTCGTGAACGAAATCATTCTACATTGAGCCTACTGTTAATCTTTAATCGTTTTTTCTGATCATAGAGTTCTTTTTAGGGTTATACGGCGGCATTTAAGGCTTATATTCGAGAGTTAAACATTTCTATAAGGGGCTAAAGCTCGTTTAATGGTCTTTCCCTTGAAACAATAAAGTTAATACCACACAGCACCTCTAAAAGGATTTTCTACCGGCAGCTTTTTCTTCAGCTTTATTAGAGCTAGAGCTTCTGGATAAGAGAGCAATGGCTTTTCAAACCCTTCAACGTTCATTGGTATTCTTGGGCATGCGGTCTCAACAAAGGCTTCTATTTTTTGAAACTTGTTTACTTTTTCCGGAGTAATCTCGTTCATTATTATCCTGAAAGTTTTAACCCCAAATGTTTCAAGCTGTTTGGATATAAACTCTGCTTTCTGAAGGTTTGCTTGTCCTTCTTTTTCTCCTATTATTATACCTATTTTTTCAGCATTGTTCGCTAAAGCTATCCTTGCAAAAGAAGCTTTAAGGTATTTTTTAGCTTCATCGCCAACGTACTGAATTTCCTTAACATGCGGATCAACGATAAAGGTATCTTTTTCAGTTGAGAGCTGCAATCCTATAGCGTGAAAGATACTCTCCCCTAGGAAAAAATTATATTTTACATCTGGAATGAACGCTGAATAAAAATTGCAACCCAAGATCTGTCCTTTTAGAAGCGTGTCATACTTAGCTGGTTCAGCCATTTCTATTTTTCCTTTAAGAAATTCCAGAAGCTTGATGTATGCCGATCGATAGTTTGAAATCGTGTAAAAACCTATTTTTCCATTTAAACCTTTTTCGTTTATATAATTTAGCACAAGATCTGCTATGATTTTTATCTCTTGATCGTCAAAAAGGTACTCTAAATCTATAAACCTAACGTTTCCTATCTTTTCAAGCCCTATCGTATGTCCTATGTTGAAAATAAGGTCTGCCCCTGTTACTATTGCCTTATTTGTTTGTAGATCGCACGATCCGTAAGAAGGATCGCCTGATACGAATGCTTTGACTCCTATTGATTCTAACTTTGAAGCCACACTAAGTAAAACGTCAATTATGCCATCTGGGCCAACTATTATGACAGATTTTGGTTTATCTTTTTTTACTATCTCTTCTACCTTCTCCCAATTTACATGAATCAAGATGAAGACGGTTGCGCCTGAATTATTTCTAGCCTAGTTTTCATAGGCAACTTAGATTTTGCTATTCTCAAAGCCTCTTTTGCCTTGTCAAGGTATTCCTTTTTTACGTATAACTCAATCACTGTGTCTCCAGGTTCTATTCTAGCTGCAAGGCCAATAGGCTTACCAAATGCCCTTCTCATTCCTTCTGATAACCTATCTGCACCTGCAGTGGCTATCATTTTATTTTCTCTCAAAATTACATGAGGAAACGGAACAAGCCTAAGAAAGTAGTTGTCCTCCCCTACTTTTTCTATGATTTTGTTTGCGCCAACCCTAGCTGCTTCTAGAGCATTCTGTCTAACCTGTACTTTTGATTCAGAAATTAACCTCAATATATAGTCATAGCCGCTAGTTAGCTTTCCCATTGTGAACTTTGCTATTCTCAAGCCCGGTATAGCGTCAATATATTCTCTTCTTACGTAAGGCATACCTTCTGGTCTTCGGTAATTTCTTCCTTTCAACTTAGCATACCTTTGTTAAGATACATTTAAAAACGTTTTGCGAACTATGTTAGCAACGCTATAGGTGGCATTTTTCTTTTGTGCTCGCTTGCCTTTATCAGTTCTAACACCCTTTCGCCGCTTTTACCCCACTTTTTTATAAGCTCTTGTTCTGAAACTTTAACATCTATGAGATCATAAAGTATTCTGTCTGCGACCTCATAAGTTATTCCTAGCTCTCCCTCAGCTGTCTGTCCTGGCCAAAGCCTAGGGCTGCTCTCTTTTTCGGTTATACTTTTAGGAAGCGCGTAATAAACGGATAGCTCCCTTACTTCTGTCTTATATATGTCACCTATGGGCAGTATGTCTACGCCTCCATCGCCGTATTTTGTAAAATATCCAAGGTATATTTCGCTCTTATCGCCTGTGCCTATCACAATTGCATCGTTTACGTTTGCAAAATAGTACAATATGCTCATCCTGATCCTGGCCTTAAGGTTCCCTAAAGCTTTTTTGTCCGCAAGATCAAAACTAGATAAGTATGAACTGATAATTCTGTCGATGTAGATAATGCGATAGTTTATCCCAAGCCAGGAAGCAAGCGTTAAAGCGTCCCTTATATCCTCATAAGGAGTTGACGAAGAGTCTGGCATTATGAGCCCCAACACCTTTTCTTTACCAAGAGAGATTGTAGCTAAATAAGCTGTAAGCGAAGAATCGATGCCGCCACTGAGCCCTATGACTGCTATTTTGTTCTTGACTTCCTCTCTTATAAACTCCGCAACTTTTTCCTTTATTTTTTCAAATGGTATTCCCCTTAGGCTAGTTGCATGTGACATAAAATGAATAAGCAAAAATCGATAATTAAATTTTTTTAGCTTTCTTAAACGTTTTATTCTCAAAGTTATTACATACTAATCAACTGACATCCTCCCCACCTTAAAAGGCAAGGGTTCCCTGAGGTCTCAAGGGTTACACCCCTTTACGGGTGCTACTCTGTTGTGACCTAATTTGTTAAAATTTAATGTTTGCTTTGCTCAATTCCATTAAGAACTTATTGAATGGCATTTTAACCCAGTTTCCTTTTTTAGTAACCTTTTTAGCAGCAATCTTATTCGCAAATTCGCACGCAAGGTCAACATCTTCTTTTTCCCAATAAGCGTGAATAAAAGCTGCATCAAAAGCATCACCGGCTGCTGTAGTATCTTTTACGCTTACCTTAGGAGCGTTGTGCTGAACAACTTCGCCGTTATAAATTCTGTAACATCCTCTTGATCCAGCTTTTATTACTGTAATTTTTGAGTTTATAGCGTTTTTATCGTTACAAAAGCCTTCATTACAAAAAATTATTGGTTGAGCTATAGAGAAATCTAAACCGGCAGTTTCGATGTCTTCCATGTCTATTGAATAATTTATACTAAGTTTTTTTGCAGCCTGCTCTACATTGTAGAGGATCTTTCTACCTTTTTTGTTTAGAAGAGAATAGCCAGAAATATGTATCCAATCAGGATTTAGGCTTAAAAGTTCATCCTGCGAAACTTCAAGCTTTTCGTTGGCACCCCTGCTCCCTATCATAGTTCTTTCTGAATTAACATCTAAAACAACAATCAAAAAACCAGTTGGCATTGAATTAACGCGTTTTACATTATCAACATTAACAAATATATTTTTTAATGCATCTAAAATATAATCACCCCACGCATCATTTCCAACAGAACCAAAAACAAACACCTGATCTTTTAGCATTTTTAAGTAGTATGCAAGATTGCTTGCAACGCCTCCTGGACTTTTTATTATATTTTTTAATAATATATTTTTCCCAGCACTTATTTCTTCTTCATAAAAGCCCTTTATGTCTATTATGAGGTCTCCTATAACTGCTATCTTCATTACAATGTAATCTCATTATGATAAAAATAAGTTTTTTAATACACCTGACCTCCTAGCCGCGTGCATGGTAATGCTTCTCGAGGTTTAAGAGTTAAATTTTTTCAGCTTCAAAGTTTTACTGACTCATGAAATTTTTTGTTATATTTAAATTAAATTTTTTAAAAAGCGCGCTCATATTTTTATGGCATAAACTTATAAATCAGAAATGTAAATTTTATAGCATGATGTTGCAGTATTTTCCTGGCGCCACAGTTGTTGGCATAACTGCCAAGGATGGAGTCGTACTTGGAGCTGAAAGAAGGTATACTTACGGCAACTATGTAGTAAGCAAGAACACGATTAAAGTCTTTAAAATTACTGAAACAATAGGCGCAGCATGCGCAGGCATGGTTGGCGATATGCAAATATTAGTTAAAACCGTACAGGCAATCGTAAAAAGAAAAGAAATAGAAACAAGAAGACCTGTAAACCCAAACAATGTGGCAAAGGTTATGTCAATCCTTATGTTTGAAAATAGGTTATTCCCGCTTTTAACCCAGGTGATAGTTGGTGGCATAGGGGAAAAACCCGAGCTTTACGTTTTAGATCCTCTTGGTTCTTTGATCCCTGATAAATATGCAGCTGTTGGTACTGGAGAAGAAATCGCTATAGGAGTAATCGAAAATGAATATAAAGACGATATAACAGTTGAAGAGGCAAAAAACTTAGCTTTAAGAGGCATAAAGTCAGCTCTGAAAAGAGATGCGTCCAGCGGGGATGGTGTTGACCTGTTAGTTATAACTAAAAACGGATCAAAGATCGAATACGTACCGATTTAGTGAAAGAAAATGTTTGTAGGAACGCCCGAGTTAGTAGACTTTGAAACAGAAGGAGGAGAAAACTGGATAACGCTCAAGCTAAAGGATGGATCTGTTATTAAAGTCAAGATGGAAATAACGGCTGTTCTAAGGCTTGGAAACGACCCAAATACTGGGTTGCCTATATACGGCATACAGAGCACTAACGTTGTAAGGATAGTAAATGTTCCAAAAGAGCTAATTAAAAAGAGTTCTCCACAATCTTATGGTTAATAGAGTTTGCGTTTATAATTTTTGTTAAAAAAATTTTTTAGAAAAAAATAGCAACATATATACGCAACGTAAGAATAATTTTAAGTTGTGAATAGCGTCGATGTATTGCTGATCAACCCTCCTCAAAACGCTGAGTTAAAAACGCTTTTAGAACTTCATGGACCCCCTATGGCTTCTATGTATCTCGCTGCTTATGTTAGAAAAATGGGTTATAACCCAAAAATACTTGACATGGATTTAGATAACTTGTCTTTTGAAGATGCATTAAAATACGTGGAAAGCACTTCCCCTAAAATTTTAGGGATTACTGCTTTTACTTCAACTGTAAAAACGGCCTATAAGCTGCTTGATGCCATAAAAGAGAGGATTAAAGATATAGTTACAGTAATTGGAGGGCCTCATGTTACTTTTATGCCGGATGAAGCCCTATCTCATCAAGGTGTAGATATTGTAGCTATCGGTGAAGGGGAAGAAACTTTGTATGAGCTAATAGAAGCTTATGAAAAAAACAAAGATCTTTCTGAAGTAAAAGGGATCTTTTATAAAAATAAGAACGGCGAGATAAAAATGACAAAGCCCAGGCCATTTATACAGAACCTCGATGAGATACCGTTTCCAGCACGTGATCTTGTAGATTATGAAAGATACAGATGGAACGGCGTTCTTGAAGCGCCTATGCTAACTACTCGAGGATGTACTTTCCAGTGCCAATACTGTTCTTCTTCTGAAATGATGGGTAGGAGGTATAGGATGAGAAGCGTACAAAACGTGATAGACGAAATAAAAGAAGTTCAAGAAAAATATCATGTGAGGGACATTGAATTTATCGATGATACTTTTACTTTAAATATGAAAAGAGCTTCAGAGGTGATGAAAGCTATAATCTCAGAGAAGCTTGATGTCAGGCTTTCTTTATCAAGTAGAGTTAACACTATAAATGAAGAACTTATGCAACAGTTAAAAAAAGGCGGAACTGAAAACATATACTATGGTATTGAATCAGGTTCTCAAAGAGTTTTAGACCTTATGAAAAAAGGTATAAAGCTAGAGCAGGCAGAGGCAGCAGTAAATTTAGCAAAAAAATACGGTATTAAAGTACTAGGCTCGTATATTCTAGGTTATCCTGGAGAAACTCCGGATGAAATGAACCAGACTATTAAATTTTCGATCAAGCTTAACACAGATTACGCTCAATACTCAATACTTACACCATTCCCAGGCACACCTATATATTATGAACTTGATAAAAAAGGGTTAATAATGACGAAGGACTGGGATCTTTATACTGTTTTGCACCCCTTAATAAAATATGAAGCCTTTGGTTATCCTGCATCTTTGGTTGCAAGAAAGCTCACTGAGGCTTACAGAAGGTTTTACCTAAGGTTTGATTACATATTTAGGAAAAGATACATGCTACCTCTTATTTTCAAAACTTTAAGAAGAAGCATAAAGCTGGCTAGAATGATGGCAAAAAGTTATTCTAGAAACGTAATAGGTTTTTAATGGTTTCAAAAACAAAATATTGTTACATTGCTTGATTGCCACATATAAAAATGGGGGCTCATCTTTGGTGTCATCAATCATGAATCATTACTACCAGCTTCATTCATAGCCCTAAAAATTTTTATCTCTTAGATCGCTTAATAAATTTAATGCAAAAAGACATTAAAGTAATAAAGTATTTTTTTAAACCATCTGGAAAAGTTTTGTACGTAGTCAAAGGCTTTCATCATGATTATATCACTACCAAGACTTTTTGCACCTGTTTTGATTATAATTTCAGGAAAAAACCTGAAGGATGCATACATATGAAAGCGCTTGTTGAAGCTTTAGAAAGTAATAAGTATGAAGAAATAATTGCTGACGATGAAGAATACAGCCAAATTTTTAAATATGAACTTTATGATGTTTTAAGTGAGGGGCCCCGGTAGCTCAGTCGGTCAGAGCGACTGCCTTGTAAGCAGTAGGTCGCGGGTTCAAATCCCGCCCGGGGCTACTAGGTCTGAGGTAAAGTATCCCTCGGCTTTTAAAGGGGTTCCTTATCATAATAACGTGAAGGACGACATATATGACAGCAAAAGAAGGGTCGAAACGATGCTCAATTCTCTTGCTACGCTTGAAAAGAAAGAGGACGTAGAGCTCATCAAGGCGTTTGTGAAAGTCATAGAAGCGCAAGGGTTGAGCAAAACAAGGGTCAACAAATACTTAATTCACTTGAAGCTGGTATCAAGACACCTTAAAGTCACTTTTAAGGAAGCGAAGAAAAAGGACATCGAAGAATTTTTCACGTGGCTTAACTCACAAAATTATTCGCCACAAACGGTTCAGGGGGTCATCGTCGTTCTGAAAAGGTTATATCAATGGCTTAGAGCAAAACCCGAAGAATACGAAGAATGGAGGAGAAATCATACGTACCCTCCCGAAGTTTCTTGGCTAAAAGAAACACACAAGCTGAACGAAATGGAAACTAAAACAACGCTCACGGAAGACGAAGTGAAAGCTCTGATCCAAGCCTCGAACGACCCTATGCTTCGCGCTTTCATTTCGCTCGAGGACGAAATAGGAGCAAGACCCTCCGAAATCTTAAACTTAAGAATAGGAGACATCGTGAAGGACGGGAACGACGTGATTGTGAACATAAGGCAAGGGAAGACAGGTTACCGCTCTATTCCCATTATCAAGTCCGTTTCGCTCCTCTTTCAGTGGCTTGAAATACATCCCTTGAAAGACGCGAACGCTCCTCTGTGGCTCAGCAGAAGCAACCGTAACAGGTTTCAGAAGTGGAGCTATCTTGCCTGCAATAAAACGATAAAAGATCTCGCACAAAAAGCAGGCATCAAGAAGGACGTAAGCATCTACACTTTTCGGCACACGAGCGCGACAAGGGACGCGAAGTTAGGCTTCACGGAAGCGCAACTTTGCTTGAAATACGGCTGGAAGATAGGATCGCGCGTCCCTGCAGTTTATTTGCACCTTTCAGCAAAAGACCTTCGCGAAGTCGTGAGAAACATCTACGGAGGAAAGCCTTTAGAACCTCCAAAACCACAAACGATCGAATGTCCTAAGTGTCACGCTCTTAACCATCCTTCGCAATACTACTGCTCTAACTGCGGAGCTCCTTTGAACCCGCAAGATATAGCTCAGAAGTCAGTCTCGATTGAAGAGTTGAAGTACAGGATCGATAAGCTCACGGACATCATTTCGAAGCTCCTAAACGAGAAACAACGCTCTTGATTTCTTCAAGCTCTTTCAATATTTCCTTCAAAACATCTTCATCAACTTCTATTTTCTTTCCCATGCACTCTAATGCAAGACTCATTTAAAAACCAAGACAAGCTTTCGTTCTTTGTGAGAACGTTATATTTATATTTTTCTTTGTTCACAATAATATTATGCAGGACAATAATATAGCAGTGAAAAAAGGTTGGTGGAAGTTTGAGCTTCCAGATAGTTCACGTGTTAACGCAATCATGAAAAGGTGGGGTGAAATTATTAAAGAGCACCCCGAAATCGTTCTGAAACCAGGAGTTTATGCTTACAACAAAGCTCCTCCCGAAGTTCAAGCGGAGATCGAGGAGCTTTTTTATGAACTAAATGATCTTCATGTTGAAGAAGTTATTTGGAAGATAGGAATATATTATTCGTATCTCCAGAATAATCCTTCAGAAATCGATGTCTCGCTTGCAGAAGACTTGCTTACCGACAGAGAAAACGGGACATATTTCATTCCTGACGTAATAATAAAAGACATCCTCAACAGGTTTCCCGAATTGAAAGAAAAACACCCGAAGATTCAAGAAATCCTTAACACGCCTTTTATAATAGATGAAGGCGAAAGGGAATTTTCCTTTATTGATATTCACGACGATGAACTTCAGCCATTGGTCAGTGAAATAGAAAACCTTGCAAAAGCTGAAGTTAGAGGGATAATGTTTGAAAGGAAAGCAGGTTTTGTTCATATAAATTATGAACGCGCTCATCCTGAAGTGAAAAAAGTTTTGGATGAAATAGTCGAAAAGATTGGTCGCAAACTTCTTGAAATCATGATAAAAGATACAGCAATTTATTATCACCTTATGACAGAAAACCCTTCACTTATTAAACAAAATTACGCAAACGCTGTGCTTTTAATAAAATCACAAGGCGTTCCAGTTCCAGACGTTGTTGTGATAGATGCCTTAAACCGCTTCCGAGAGCTGAGAAATAAGTATCCTGAAATTGTGAAAGAATACAAAAAGTTTCTCAAATAAAGTTTCAATCGATGTTTGAAAGTTTCTTCATCACTTCGTTGAAATGAGAAATTGCGTGTCCCGCTGATTTGCCCGAAACCGCTGAAATACCCGCAGTAATCCCGTGAGTTAAACCTCCACCCACAGCCCCTGTAAACCCTGTCCATGCTCTTTGCATTACAGAATGAGACGCATTACCCATGAATCCTGTCACACCTCCTGAGAAAGCGCCCAACCACACTGCCGAAGCTACACCACCTGCAATCATGCCAGTTTCAGAGACGATCTGATAAGTAGCGCTCGTGTAAGGGGCAAGTATTGTTACAGCAACCATTGCAGTCAGGACTGCCGTAATTGCGACCCACTGAGGTTGAATTCCCGCAAGCCTGAACATGTTAGCGCTTGAATTCCAATTATTCAAAAGATAGGTTGCCACAGAGAGCATTACAGAAGATAAGATCGAAGCGAGCATTAAACCGAACAACGTGTCTTCAATGATCCTTCCTAATTTTTGCGTGTAATAAAAGTCCCTGAGTGCGAGTGAAAGCGGGAACATCGCGATCATGCCAGCTAAGAGTAGAATCCTTACGGTTCCGAGCATGTAAGACATTATCCACACAATTACCGTAACCACGAAGTATCCAACAGCGAGAAGACCCGTTTCAAGAATTGTGATAGGCGTTAAAGTGCTTGGGAGAATCATGTAAAGTTCAAGTTGATAAAGATTGTATTGCGCAATCGTCCAAGACGCTTGCTGGCTTGCAACTGTCGGGTATGCGAGGATTTCAGTGTTCAAAGTGTTCATTAAATAAGCAATCTTATCGTAAACGAACGGGAAGATCAGCATAATAAAAATGCCTCCTGCTATTTTTTCAAACACGCCTAGCAGTGATGTAGTTTTGCGCCTGTC
>OFEH01000522.1_pt1 | contig 11940 bp, 9 predicted proteins | sample 1521031 | NCBI WGS metagenome assembly OFEH01 (sample SAMN05518350, study PRJEB24110) | hypersaline lake metagenome | isolation source: Grendel Spring, Yellowstone National Park, Wyoming, USA | place: USA:Grendel Spring, Yellowstone National Park, Wyoming, USA | collected 2011-11-16
TCATCAAGCTCACGTATCAGAACCATGGCGGCCGTAGTAACTCCCACCCTGCCCGCGCCGCCCACTATCGTGATCATGCTCTCACACGTTACGAAAAGGCTGGCATGTTAGCTAAAACCCCTTATGAAGGCCGCGACCAATACGCTCCATGACTATGCCTCTGAGACCAGGTATAGCCCGTCCTCAATGACCTGGGCGCCCTCGGGCATTCTATCAGTAACGACGAACTCTACCTTGTGCAGCGAGCCAAGGTCCTTAAGGTAAGGTGACAGCCTGCCGATGGTTATGTAGACCCTGCCCTTTAGCGGCTCCGAGAGCCTGATCCCTCTCTGTTTCTTGAAGGACCAGATGGCGTTGTTGACCTTCATTACCAGCTCGGCGTCCCCGGCCAGCTTATCAGCCTCAACGCCTTCTATGAGCGGGCCTGGCAGCCTCTGGCTGTGGACGCTTGTCCCGTAAAGCTTCCTGAAAATATAGTCAGTTACGAATGGCATTATGGGCGAGAGGAGAACCAGGATTGCCTTAAACGTCCTGTGAAGCGTGTACCATGCTGACTCCCTCTCCTCCTGAGGCCACTCGTCCGAGTAAGCCCTGTCCTTTACAAGCTCGACGTAGTGGGAGGCGAAGACGTTCCAGGCAAGCTCGTAAAGCTGGACAGCGGGCTCGTAAACGTCAAGCTCCTCATAGCCCCGTACGGCGGCGTCCAGGTACCTCTGGGACAGCGCTAGGAAGGCTTTGTCTAGAGGCGTTAGGTTAGCTGAGGCGGGCTCAGGGAAAGATGATATGAACCTGGCCAAGTTCCACAGCTTTGTGGCGAAGTTCCTGCCCGTTACAATCTTCTTCTCGTCATACTTGTAGTCGTACCCCAGCCTTGATGACGCGGCGGCCCAGAACCTGAAGGCGTCAGCGCCGTACTTCTCAATAATGGGCTCAGGGTCTATCACGTTGCCCAGGCTCTTGTGCATTGGCCTGCCCTTCGGGTCAAGGCCCATCCCAGTTATCCTTACCCACCTGAAGGCGGGCCTGCCGGTGAGCTGGTAGACCCTTAGGAGGGTGTAGTAAAGCCACGTCCTTATTATGTCCTCCCCCTGGGGCCTCAGGACGTTGCCTGAGGCCTTCTGGTAGAACTCGGGGTCCTCAGCCCACCTGGTTGCGTACAGCATTGATATGCTTGAGTCGAACCAGGTGTCGAAGACCCTCCTCTCGCCTATGAGGTATTCCTTAGGCGCCCCGCACACCGGGCAGGAGCTCCAGGGAGGCTCCTCCTCCCAGGGCCTGTAGTACCTTCCCGGCTCAGGGACCAGCAGGGAGCCGCACTTGGTGCACCTCCACAGAGGTATCTCAGTGCCGTAGTACCTGTCCCTTGATATGGGCCAGTCCATGGATATTGAGTCGATCCAGTCTATGAGCTTCCTCCTGTGGAACTCAGGCGCGAACTTAATAGTAGAGATGAGCTCCTTTAGGCGGTCCTTGTAGTCGAGCTGCCTGAGGAAGAGTTCCCTTCTGTTTATTATCTGAAGGGGTGTCTTACACCTCCAGCACACAGGCACCGTGTGCCTTATCCTCTCCTTCCTGACCAGGAGGCCGTTCCTCTCAAGCTCCTCGGCCACCCTCTTCCTGGCCTCCTCTACAGGAAGACCCGCCAGAAGGCCGGCCTCGGAGGTCATGACCCCCCTCTCGTCTACTATTACCTTAGGCTTGAGCCCTAGCTCCCTGAAGAGCCTCACGTCATCTTCGTCACCATAGCTGCAGACCATCTCAAGGCCGGTGCCAAAGTTCATGTCAACGCTGGGGTGTTCAAGTATGACCACTTCGTGGCCGAAGAGGGGGGCTATCGCCTTACGGCCGGCGAGGCCCTTGTATCTGGAGTCCTTGGGGTTATAGACTATCGCGGCGCAGGCAGGGATAAGCTCAGGCCTCGTGGTGGCCACTACAAGGTAATCGTCGGAGTCAGCGAGCTTGTACTTTACGTAATATAGGTAGTCGTCCCTCTCATCGTACTCTATCTCAGCCTCTGCTAACGTGGTGCCACAGCGAGGGCACCACCTGACGGGTCTCTCGGCCTCATATATCAGGCCCTCCCTGAAGAGGCGAATGAACGTGGCCTGGGTAATGGTCCTGTACCTGGGGCTGTCGGTGCCGTCCTTCCAGTACTCGAAGTCGCAGCCCATCCTCCTCCATATCCTGACGAGGTCCGCCTCAGCCCTGTCAAGGAAGTCGCGGCAGAGCTGCAGGAACTTCCTGCGGCCCTCGGGAGTCGAGGCGATCTCCTTGGCGTTAATACCATAGGTCTTCTCGACCTGCACCTCAACAGGTAAGCCGTTCCTGTCCGCATAGAAGGGAGCTAGCACGTAGTAGCCCTTGAGCCTGAAGTACCTGGCTATCATGTCTATCTGGGCGTAGTGGGCTGCACCTCCCACGTGCCACTTGCCGCTGGCGTAGGGGGGCGGCGTGTCAATAACGAAGACCTCCTTACCTCTCCACTCATCAGGCTTAGCGGAGCTCTTCTCCTCGTCCCACAGCTTCAGCAGCTCGAGCTCCTTGCTGGGGTCCCACCTAGTCTCCTCAATCCTCGGCTTGAGCTCCAAAGCGGCCAGGGCCCTTGCCAGCAAAAAAGGTCGGCCGGATTATTGGCTTTACGGAAAGGGGTTGCAGGCTCGACGGCCCGGGACGTGGGCGAAGGCGGCGGCTGTTATAGCCTTGGCTGTGGTCGCCGAGGCCCTGGGCATGAAGGCCTATAGGCCTGGCGAGCTCTCAATGACCCTGAGCTCCCTGACGTTTTACCTGGTAGTTCTGACGTTCTTAGCGCTCCTGGCGGCCGCCTCAGTAGCGATCTCGGGATCCCTTTCCATAGGCCTCGCAATGGCTCTTAGCCCTCTCTCATTAATGGGCCCTGGGCTCACAGAGATCCTGGCCTACGCCTCGGCCCTCACGGCCTCCTTAGCCGCAATATTTACATATCTCCTAGCGGGCCTCAGGTCACGAGTTCTCGCGAGCCCTCGCGTTAACGTCAACTTAACCTTGAGCGCTCCCAACGCGGCAGCCTTGGCCTCAGCCTCGCTTACGACTTACATGGCATGGCTTGTCAGGCTCCCCCTTGTCTCTCCAACTTACGTGGGTCAGTGGACTTACGCGGCGCTCTCGCTCGGGGCGGCTGTGATAGCCTCGCTGACGGCAAGGGGGTACCTGGACGGGCTTCTGCGGGGCTCCGCTGCGCTCCTAGGCCCGCTGGGCTTTGTGTTACTTCTGACTATAGCTAAGGCTGAGAGGTCCTGATTAGTTAGCTTATTAACTCTTCACAAGGGTCACAGACCCGATGGGCACCTTGAGCCAAGAGAAAGACCACATGGACTTCGCCCAGGAGCTTGACCTGGTCGTAAAGCCTGAGTCAACGTTGCCAGGCCTCAACAAGGAGGTGGGCTCCCTCCTAGGTCAGGGCATACCGCTGTTCAGCATAGGGGGAGGCTACTTCAGGGCGGCCCTGTCCCAGGTGCTCATAAACTTCCACGCGCGGAGGGGGTACTACATAGCTGAGACCCCCCTGATCAGCGGGGGCGATCTCTTCGAGGTCTCAGGACACATGGGATATTACAGGCAGAACATGTACGTCTTCAAGCTTGAGGACAGGGAGTACGCGATAAAGCCCATGAACTGCCCCTTCCACGTACTGATATTCCTGAGCGAGCTGGGCAGGCACAGGAACAAGGTGAAGCTCCCATTCAAGATATTCGAGGTGGGCAGGGTTCACAGGCTTGAGCCCAGCGGGAGCGTCTACGGCCTTCTGAGGGCCAGGGCCTTCACGCAGGACGACGCTCACATAGTTACGCCGGAGAAGGACGCCTTACAGGTGATATCCTCTGTCTTCGACGACATGATGACCATTTACTCAAAGGTCTTTAACATAGACCTTACGCCTGAGACCATAAGGCTCAGGCTAAGCCTCTCAGACAAGGGCAAGATAGGCACTGACTTCATGGGTACCAGGGATGAGTGGGAGAGCGCTGAGGAGTTCCTCAGGAGCGCCGCCGAGGGCATAGCGAAGAGGTACGGCTTCGAGTACCAGGCGGCAGAAGGCGAGGCCGCCTTCTACGGCCCCAAGATAGACGTAATAGTTAGGCTTGGCTCAGGGCCGGCCGCAAAGGACTGGCAGCTGGGCACCATACAGTTCGACTTTAACCTACCGAGGAGGTTCAAGGTATATGACGTAGTCAGGGAGCTCTACGGCGACATCAACGTGTTCATGATACACAGGGCCCTCCTGGGCTCCATTGAGAGGTTCCTGGGCGCATACCTTGAGAACTACAGGGGGAGGCTGCCCTTCGCCCTAGCCCCCCTCCAGTTCGCGGTCCTCGGCATAAGGGCCGGCGAGGAGCTTGACCAGAAGGTCGTGGAGTTCGCCAGGGCCCTCCACGCAGGGCTCATATCAAGGGGCTTCAGGTCAGGCTACATGGAGACCACCAGGACCTCCCTGTCAGGTGACGTCAGGCTGCTTGAGACGGGGCCTAAGCCAGCCGTCATAGTTTACATAGGGGCACGGGAGATAGAGAGGTCAGCGGTCACCGTGGCAGTATATGATAAGGGCTCAAGGAGACAGGCCTCGCTTCAGGCCAAGGGGGTTGAGGAGGCTCTCAGCGCGCTCGAGACCTTGGCAGAGGGCCTTGAGAAGCCTATAGCTGATATTGCTGGGTCGGCGCCGAGGATCCCAGGCGACCTCAGTTACGAGCTTTAGGGGGAGGGGCTTGAGGAACGACGTACTGCCCGTCATACATAACGTCTCAAGCGTCCAGAGGCTTGTGGACACGGCGAGGGTAGTGGTCAGCCTAGGCCTGCCCACGCTGATAGCCACCAAGGTCTACGGGGCGGCGGCCCAGTCGGGGGTCCCTGAGGTCTTCAGGCTGCTCCTTAAGGAGAGGAGGGGTTTCGTGGTGTTGCCTGAGCTTAAGGACGCCGTAGAGGCCTACGCGCCTGACAGCGTGTTGCTCATAGACAGGGAGAACGCCTCAGAGCAGCTGGGCCTTGACGACCTGGGGAGGCTCAAGGGCAGGGTCATGGTGGTGCTCAACGGCTCGGACGCCCCCTTCTCGCCTCAGGAGCTCTCGCTAGGGAAGCCCGTCTACATAAGGGGGCTCATGTCAAGGGCTGGCGCAGTCGCTGAGGGCGCCCTTGTGCTCTACGGCCTCGTGGTCCTCAGCAGGCAGCAGAGCAGCGGTAATACCTAGGGCTTAGATTAAGCCACGCGAGCGTTAACGCGAACAAGGCCTTTGAGGTCCATCGAGGAGGCAAGTTGATATTAGGCCTTTAACGGTCAACTGTACTTGGGTGTTTCGGTAGAGGGGGAGAGGCACGGAGGCCCAGGCCGAGGTCCAACGAGGCGTCAAGGTCCTGTCCTGTTTATATAATATTGCCAGCAAGTTTACTAGTAGAGTTACTAGTATGGCCAAGGCGTTGGGCAGAAGCAAGTTGTTGGGTAAGGGCTACACTACAGTACCAGTTTTTGTCAGGAGGCTCTTAGATATTAGTGAGGGTTGTGAAATAGAATGGATGCTTGATGATAACAATGAGATAGCGGTCAAAAAGGTGGGATTATGCGTATAGACGAAATACAATATAAAGTACAAGAGCTTGTAGATAGGAAAAGGACATCTTCATATTATACTAATTACGATGGGGTTTTCGTTATAAGATCGCTTCTAAAGGGGATTCCAAATAGAGAAGGAGTAGTATTAATGGATCCCTTTATGGGTTCAGGCGTACTACTTTCTTCAGTTGACGATCTGGTTAAACCAAGTAAGGTTATTGGTATCGAGATAAATAAAGAACCCTGTGAATTAGGGCGTAGAATACTTTCCTCAATATATGATAACGTTGAAGTTATATGCGGAGACGCGTTTAAAGTAGCTTGGAAATACAAAGCTGATATAGTACTTTCTAACCCTCCTTTCGTTAGATGGCATCTCATCAGTAATAGGAATGAAGTACTGGAATCCGTGGCTTCCCGCGGTTACGGAAAGTTCATTTCAAGAAAGGATCCAGGGCTTCACATACTTTCAATATTCCTTATTGACTACATACTTAAGGAGGGCGGTTATGCTTTACTCGTTGTCCCAGCCTCAACATTTTATACGAGCCAGGGAAGAGGGCTAAAGGTATTTCTGAAGTATAGATATCACATCCTTGCTCTGGTAGAAAACGTTAAAGAGCCTTCGTTCAGTACTGGTAGCGGTTACAAGGAGCTTATAATTTTCCTTAAAAAGAGAAGGCCGTTTGAACTTCACGAAACGCTGACTACTATTTACCAATATGACGGTAATTTGAGGAGCATGTACACAGTTGACATCCAAAGGATTCCTAAATTCTTAGATAGAAACTGGCTCAGCTTATTCGATTACGATAATGCAAGAAAGGTGGTTGAGATAATAGAAAGGGCACTAAAGAGGGGTCTGTTACGTTATCTAAACAAAGGCGAGATATTAAGAGGAGTTGAGATGTACGGACCAGAGTTCTTTTTCATTCCTAATAAGTACTGGAGTGTGATAAGGGAAGAAAAGGACTCCGTACTAATTAAGAACAAAACACAAGTTCTAAGCATTCCTAAAAGATACTTGGTTAGATGCCTTAGAAAGCCAGAGCATTACGATGAGGAAATAGTAGTATCGAACCCCAAGTTCTATGTACTTGCGATTAATGATGAGCCAGAAGGCGACTTGAAGAAATACATCGAGTGGGGGGAAAAGCAAAACCTGCCCGCTCTGAAGTTCGGGGATAAATGGTATCAGCACGTTTGGAGACAATTACAAACTAAGAAGCCATATGGCCACATCTTCATTCGTGATAAGCTAGATTTAACAAGGCATAAGATTTTAGCCAATTATAGCGAAGAGCCTTTATGTGCATCAAAGGACTTTTACATATTGAAAGAAAACAACCCGTTAATCGCGGCATGGTTTAACTCGAGTATCATGAGAGACGTACTAAAAATTCTCAGCAAGAGAATATCAGATAGCTGGACGAGGCTGTTAGAAGAGGATTATCTAGAAATTCCAGTACCTTCAAAATCGATGAACGTCGATTTAAGTGATGTCCAGCGTGCAGAAGAGAGTGTAAGAATGTATTTAGGTCTAAGTGATACTTAGACAACAATTAATCATTGATTTTCTAGCCTCATTCATGAATTCTAAAGGCTTAAATTTAAACTGCAACTGGTTGCCTGGATGAGTGGGGTCTGTTTTAGGTTTCTTAATACGACTTCCGTTACCACCTTTTCTTTGTATAGTAATGTATTTACCTATTTTAATAATACCCTCGTTAGAAAAGGAAATCGGTTGCTTAATAAAAAACGATATCACGTCCTGAATATTAAACATACAGAGAACATTGTTTCTTTTATTCCAAATTATAAGGATTTTTAAATCATCTTCATCTCTTATGAAAATTTCTTTTAATATTACGCTTAAATTATCCTTGATGAATTTACTTATCTTATCCCTATCTTTAGGAAGAATGAACACAGCTTTAGGATCTTTAGCCTTCCTTAGAATACTGTCTAAGAGAACTTCGTATATGTCTTCAGGCATATTTAATATTTTCTGCCAGTCACTCAACCATCTTCTGTCGAGTTGATGAAAGCTGGCATCTGTAACAGTTTTAACTGAGATACATATGGTAAACTCACCTTTTATCATTAGGTCACATTTTACCCTGTTAGAGGGCTTTACAACAATAAATGAATTAGGTAATTTAATATTTAATTTCTGAGCACAAGACGCCAGCGCATTCTTATTATTACTAAAGTACTCAATTAATTTTCTTTCGGCTTCGATCCCTTGCCTGGCCTCTTTAGTGCCGCCCATGAACTTTTCCAATACACTAAACCTCTAAATCTTTAAAAGTCTTATTAATTCTTTGGGGCGATCTCCTCAAATTGTTGTAAGGAAATCTAAAAGAGGCGTGAACGCGTTCCGCCTTTCTTTTCCTTTTCATCCCCGTTGCGGTACGGTCTAGGTTAGAGTTCGAATCTCGGGCATGAAGGGAGGGTATAGAAGGCCTTTGAGGTCCATCGGGGAGGCAAGTTGATATTAAGCCTTTAACTGTCAACTGTACTGGGTGTTTCGGTGGAGGGGAAGAGGCACGGAGGTCCAGGCCGAGGTCCAACGAGGCGTCAAGATCCTTGAGAGGTATACACTGCTTGGCAGGCCGTTGGTGGAGGCGATGATCATAGAGGACCCCGATGGAAGACGGTACTATAACGTTATAGAGCCTAAGCTCGACACGAGGGTCAGGCAGGACTCATTTACGGAGCTCCTGAGCCTTGTGTCGAAGGACTCGCTCCTGCTGGAAAAGGTCAACGCGGCTGCGACCGTGGAGAAGGCTTACGAGCTTCTGCTCCCTATAGCCCGAACAATAGTGAGGTCTAAGGTTAAGGGAGGGCTCTTCAGGAAGACCCCTTCAGACCTTGAGGCCAAGGTCAATGAGGCGGCCTCAGCGGTGGCCTATCACGCAGCCAAGGAGCTCGTGGGGTATGGCGCTATAGACCCGCTTATCAGGGACCCCTACATAGAGGACATATCCTGTAACGGCATAGGCATACCCGTCTTCATATATCATACCAAGTACGAATGGCTCACCACAAATATCGTCATAGGCGACCTAGAATACCTCAAGTCGCTGGTCTCCAAGCTTGGCGTCAAGGGGGGCAAGGAGCCATCGGTCGCGACTCCGATCGTTGAGGGCGTGCTGAAGCCCGAGGGGTACAGGGTTAACATAGTCCTTGACACGGCTTCAAGGCACGGGCCCCAGTTCACCATAAGGAAGTTCAGGTCCGAGCCCTTCACTATCATAGAGCTGCTGAAGACGAGGGTCCTTGACCCTCTGGTGGCGGCGTTGCTATGGATGGCAGTTGAGATGAAGCAGGGCATCATAATATATGGGCCCACGGGAAGCGGGAAGACCACGCTGCTTAACGCTGTAACTATGTTCATTCCTACCGAGTTCAAGATAGTCACGGCAGAGGACACGCCAGAGCTTCACCTGCCGTTCCACGAGAACTGGGGGGCCATGGTAACGAGGCTCTCCACTGACGAGAAGGTCCAGAGCGTCACCCTTCAGGCCCAGGTGGACGCGGCGCTCAGGCAGAGGCCTGACGTGATAATTATAGGCGAGATAAGGTCCAGGGAGGCCTACAGCTTCTTCCAGGCCCTGGCTACAGGCCATGGCGGCCTCACGACGGTTCACGCCGAGTCTGCGGACGTGTTGGTAAGGAGGCTTAAGTCCCCACCCATGAGCGTCCCGGCCAGCCTCATAGCGGCGGTCAGGCTCTTCGTGAACATACTTAGGGTTGAAAGAGGGGACAAGGTCGTGAGGAGGGTCGTCAGGGTCCACGAAAGCGTGAGGTACAACCCTGAGCTGGACGACGTAGAGCTTCAGGAGATAATAACGTGGAGGCCTGAGGACGACTCCTGGCCCCTCTTGACCAGGGACCTTGTAACCTTAAGGACTATAGCCAGCCTCAGGCTGGTAAGCTACGATGAGGCCCTCGAGGACCTAAGGCGTAGGGCCACGGTGCTCAGCTGGCTCGTGTCCAAGGACGCCGACGTGGCCTTACTGCACTCAGTTGTGAGGCTCTACCGCAGGGACCCAGAGGAGGTTTACCGGAGGGCGCTCACGGAGGTGAAGGAGTACGAGCTCAGGTACCGCTAGCCCTAAGAGGGCCAGGGAGCGCAGGCTGCCACGGCAGACCCTGCCGTGCAGGCTTGTCATAAGGATGAGGCCTGACCTAGATAACCTGGTCCTGGGCTCCGGGATCTCGCAGAGCCTAGACAGGTACTGCGACTCCGTTGTGATGCCCCTCTTGGTCATAGTCCCAGCAGCGCTCGTCGTGGCAGGCTTTGCCCTGGCCCTTCCGCACGGCCTTTACATGGCTGTCCTGGTGGCGGCCCTCCTGGCCATCATGGGGTTCCTGCTGTCGCTAGCGCTTTCGGGGGTCATCCCGGCGTTCAGGTTCTCCTCGAGGAGCGACGCAATGGAGGCCAAGTTCCACGCCTTCGCCTCAACCCTGGCCCTCCTGCTCGCCGGAGGGCGTGAGGTACACGAGGCCCTCCTGGGCCTCTATGACTACAGGGATGAGCTCAAGGAGTTCTCCGTGGAGATAGACTACCTTCATAAGTCCCTATCGCTTGGCGAGGACCCCTCTAAGGTCCTGAGGAGGCTCTCCGAGATAACGCCCTCAAGGAGCGTAAAGGTGTTGGCGGAGTCCCTGGCCAAGGCCGTTGAGACGGGCTCCGACCCGCTCTCAGTGGTCAGGTACCAGCTGGAGACCTACATCAACTACTACTACTCACTCGTGGACAGGGTCTCGGCGACTGTGGGGTCGCTGCTGGAGATGTTCTTGACCGTGGGCCTTATACTGCCCATACTGGTTACCATAGCGGCCCTGCTCTTCGCGGCCTACGCAGTGAAGGGGCTCTCGCCCATGTCGCTTGTGACGCTGGCCGTCTTCATAATACTGCCCATAGTGTCAGTGATGACGGTGGTGCTCGTTGACAACCAGATGTCAAAGCTTAAGCTGTAGGTGATAGCCTTGAGCTACTGGAAGGGGCGCAACATAACAAAGGCCTTCTACGCGGCGCTTGGGATAGCCCTGGTACTCGACGGCCTCCTGCTGTTGCAGATGGTCCCAGGGGCCCTGAGGTTCACGCTTTACGATAACGCGCTTCCAGTGCCCTACGGCGTGGTCTCAATACTGTCGCTGGAGGCAATAATAGTGCTGGCGGTCATACCTCCCGCCATAGCCTTCAGGAGAGGCCACGAAGTGATTACGGACCTCAAGTACCAGTCAAGGATCTTCCTGCAGGTCTACCCGAGCATCGCGGCCTCCGCCCAGTCTACGGTAGAAGCCCTCTCGGCCTCAGCGTCGCTGGTTGAGAGGCCCCTAAGGGACCTCATAAGGGCGCTGGCGAACTCCTACAGGCTCACGGGCGACCTCGAGGGGTCCTTCAGGAGGGTCTTCGGGGACGCCCCGCGCGACGTCAGGATACTCCTGTCGGCTATACCGGTAGCCGGGAGGAGCGGCGGCAGGGCCAAGGAGGTCCTGGAGGTGATAAGCAGGTACGCGGCCGAGCTCGACAGGATGGAGTTCACGCTGTTCAACAGGCTCAGGTCATATGCCATGGTGGTCTACATGGGCGTGGCAGTATATGGCGTCGTGGCGGGCGTCGGCGTGTCCGTGGCCAGAACGTTCACGGGCATCGCCCTGCCGGGCTCACAGGGCCTCAGCCCCTTAACACTGGTCCAGATGCTGGGCTTCATGTACTACGCGTTGCTGGTCCTCTCCGCGGCGTCAGCTTACGTGCTCGCTAAGATAATAGATGACTACGCCCCAAGGTCGCTGGAGTACTTCGCCTTCCTGTCAGCCCTCGGTTCAACGCTCATGGTGATATCGGTGGCAGCTATGCATGGGCCAGGGCTCTGAATAGGCTCTGCAGTTACATATCTTCGCCGTAAGCCAAAATAAGTATTTAAAGGCTGCTTCTAAAAAATATAGTGGGTTCGGTGAGACTTGAGGTCAATAAGCGACGTAGTTGCCGAGATCCTGTTGATCCTCGTAGTTCTAGGGGTGGGCGCCGGCTTCCTGGCCTACTACCTCTACTACCTGAGCTACTACAACAGCTACTCTGTAAACGCCTTCAACCAGCTAGCCTACCTGGTGCCAGTCATGTCAAGCAGGCAGGGCAATTACCTGGTGGTGGCCTTCCACACGGGGCCCTACGGCATAAGCCTGTACCAGGTGCTGGTCAACTCAACGCCTGCCAGCTGCACCGTGGAACTTGGCAATAGGAGCTACACGACCCCGGTCACCCTGCCGGCCTACCAGATGGCTAAGGTTTACTGTCCATACAACGCATCGTCAGGGGCGTCGGTAGAGGTGACCCTTGTCACGAACTC
>OFEH01000523.1_pt1 | contig 11920 bp, 13 predicted proteins | sample 1521031 | NCBI WGS metagenome assembly OFEH01 (sample SAMN05518350, study PRJEB24110) | hypersaline lake metagenome | isolation source: Grendel Spring, Yellowstone National Park, Wyoming, USA | place: USA:Grendel Spring, Yellowstone National Park, Wyoming, USA | collected 2011-11-16
GAAAAATTGCTTTACCAAGAAATAGCAAACAGATATGTAAATTTGTTTAGAGAGCCATATGTGTATAACCAAATAACAATTATAGCAGTAATAAATGGATATGAGTTTAAGGCTTTCTTGAAGCAGGTTGTCAATCTTGGTTGGAAATCAAATTATCAGGAACAAGAAGATGAAGATAAGCAAGAAGAGGAACAAACAGTGAAGGTAATACCATTTAGAAAAGGTGAAAGCTTTGTATCAGGTGAAAGCAAAATTATTGTAAAACAAACTACACCGCCACCACTGTTCACTGAAGGCACAATAATAGATGCCATGAAAAACATTTACAAATATGTTGGTAATACAGGTAATAACAGTCATACTGGTAATACTGGTAATACTGGTAATACTGGTAATACTGTAGCAGTCTATAAGGAAATCCTCAAAGAGGTTCATGGCATTGGTACAGAAGCCACAAGAGCACAGATAATTGAAGACCTTAAAAAGAGCAAACTTATTTTGTCCAAAGGCAAGGCGCTGGTGCCAAACATTGGTTTGGTGGAACCAATGATGGAGGTATTACCAGATGAACTCAAAGATCCACTGCTGACTGCAGAATGGGAAAGTTTGTTGGCTCAAGTAGAGAAAGGAAACTATGAAAAAGCCAAAGAGTTTTTTGGAAAACAGGTGGAGTTTGTCAAAACAATTGTGGAAAGGTATAAAGATGGGAAAACAGTGCAGGTTAACCAAAGTGTGGCACAGACACATTTTAAATCAAATGCAAAGAAGCAAATACATAAGAGTACAGAGAACGGTTCCAAGTATGTTGTGGCTGACAAAGAGAAGAAGGAAAATATGAAGTGGGAAAACAAAGCTGGGACAAACAAGTACGGTAATAAAAAAGAATGGTCAAATAAAAACGGTGCAAATAAATCTGGTTCATACCAAACTGATAAACCACTATCAGATAAACAAATGGCTATTATAAACAAATATGCGGAACAAGAGATAAAGGATGCAATGAAGAATGGGAATTACAGTGTGGGAAAGAAGTGGTTGGATGAATGGTTTAAAAAGAAAAAGAAATAATAAATTGACAAAATACATGTTTTGTGGTATAACATTGCCATGTATAGGATTGGGCAGTTTGCAAAGCTTATAGGTGTAACAGTAAATACCTTGAGAAATTGGGAGAAAAAAGGGATTCTAATACCTGAAGTAAAAACAATATATGGGGAAAGAAGATACAGTGAAGAACAATTACAGCAATTTCTTCAAAACAAATCAATACATAAAGCAGTAAAAACAACTAAAAACCAGAACAAAACTGACACAAACTCACAGCAACCAGATAACTCAGAAACACATTTGGGCAATACAGAACATGATAAGTCTGCTACGGCTCACAAGTCTGCCACAACCAACAAAGATGTGGTATCTCAACACACTAAAACCATAAAGAATGATCTAATCGCCAAGGAATATAATAAACCTACTACAACCAATAACTCTGATGGTATATCACAAGTATGTAAAAGATCATATATCTATGAGCTTCAAACCAAACCAGATGTAGCACAATCACGGATCAATGTTGGTTATGCAAGAGTCAGTTCACAAAAACAAGAAGATGATTTAAAAAGACAAATTGATCTCCTGGAATTGTTTTTAGTTAGACAGGGGAAACCTTTCAAAGTAATAAGCGAGATTGGATATGGAATAGATTATTCAAAGCCAGGACTGAAGGAACTATTAAAATTAATATCAACCAATCAAGTGGATACAGTTTATATTTTATACAAAGACAGACTTGTTAGATGTGGATTTGAATTAATAGAAGAAGTTGCAAAACTTCATGGAACCAAAATTGAAGTAATAAATCAAACAATAGAGAAAATAGATGTTGAAGAGCTTGTAGATGACATTGTGAATTTCATCAATATGTTTTCTTACATTTTGTCTTGTCAAACAACAAGTAGAAAAAAAGTTGATATTAATGAGAAAATAATTCAAAGGCTTTCAAATTTGAAGGAAAAACAGTAGTCTATTTAAACGAAACACAAACTCTTCACAAGTTCATATACACTTCTATGGATTGCCTTCATTCCGTCGTCAGTTCTAATTATTACCCAGTTTTCGGTTTCATCAAAGATAATATCTTCAGGATTGTCAGATGCCACTACATCCATTAGTCCATTTGGTCCTTTTACAATGGCATACTCAAGTGGATAATGCATACTTGTTTCTCTCGCAATTTCGTTTTCAAATCGTATGTTATCTGATAATTGAGTGTAGATGTGGTGAAGGTAATAATCGTGTTCTAATGATTTTTGATCAATGCTTACTTTCTGTTCTGTTAGTTCCAAAATTGCTTGTTCTATAAGAGCTTTGTAGTTCTTGTAAGTGGACACCTGACCAAATGGAAACCCAACCGATTCACAAGCTTGTTTTATTAAATCACTTACTGTTTTCATATAGATATTATAACATATTTCTTGATGAAATGCAACATTGTTGATATAATAATACCATGGAACAAAAAAGTGAGCACATAGACAGTGTCACAGGTTTGTTTTCTAATGAAACTTTGATGACAAAACTTAATGAACACATACAAAAAACATTAGAAGAACACAACCAGAAAACATTCGCAGCATTCTTGTTAGTAGATATATATAGGTTTACATACATCAATGATATATATGGATTTAACGCTGGTAATAATGTATTAAAGTTTGTCGGTAGAACAATCAAACACGTGTTAAAACCAACAGATATAATAGCAAGAGTGAATACAGATGTCTTTGGTATTATCTTAACGCACCTATATAATAAAGAAGATATAGTTGAGTTTATTAATAAATTAAAAACAGTGTTCAAGCAACCTTTTAGTGCTAATGGTGATGCAATATCTATATCCATGCACATAGGCATTGCATTAATACCAGAGCACGGGCTAAATGCTGAAGAAGTATATACAAGCGCCGATATTGCTCTTTCATCAGCTAAGAAAGGCCCTGAGTGGAATTATGTATTTTTCAGTGATGAATTAAAAGCAAAAACAATGCGGTTTTTACACTATAAAGCGCTGCTTGAAAAAGCCTTCAATGAAGATGAGTTTGTGCTTTATTACCAACCATATTTTTATACCAACGATCTTAGCGTTGTTGGATTTGAGGCACTAATAAGATGGAAATCTAAACAGGATGGCATCATACCACCAATGCATTTTATACCAATCCTTGAAGAAACTGGACTTATATCAAAATTGGAAACCTTCATAATAGATCAAGTATGTAGAGATCTAAAACTTATAAACAACACAAAATTTGCTACAGATAAAGTTATATCATCATCTATTAACATATCACCAATATCCTTTAAAAACGAAGATGTAAATAAGAAAATAACAAAAATTGTTGGTTGGCATAGAAAAGGCATTAAAACTATTGGGTGTGGTTTATCAAACCAAATAAATATAGAAATCACTGAAAACTTGTTCTTAGAAGATCCAGAAAAGATGATAGACACACTTCAACAGTTAAGAACAAACGGTTTTAGGATATCTATTGATGATTTTGGAACTGGTTATAGCTCCTTTTCCTATTTGAAAGATTTACCAATAGACTATCTCAAAATAGACATATCTTTTGTAAGGCATCTCTTCACAAACGATAAATTAAAATCAATTACTAAGTCCATAATAGATTTAGCACATAACCTTGATATTAAAACCATTGCAGAGGGTGTAGAAACAAAAGAACAGTTTGAGTTGCTAAAATCTTATGGTTGTGATATTGTTCAAGGGTTTTGGTTAGCAAAGCCAATGCCAATAGATGAGTTAATTGAGTTTATAGAAAAGTGGAATGTGAAAAGGGTAAAATATTTGCAGTGAAATCTTGTGAGAGGGAAGAAGGGAAGGTGTCGGGAGAGCCCCAAAAAATGGGGCAAAATGTAAAATATCAGGATGCCGTACAACCAGCACCATTAGCATCAGACGTACATATACCAGTACCTGTAGCAATACCTTTTGCAACTACACAAGTACAAGCAGTGCTTGATATAGTAGGACAAGCTGCTGATATAGCAGGATCAATTGTAGCTGAAACACCTAAAGCAGCTCCTGCTGTATTTTGAGCTGTTACTTCATCAAGGCACTGTCTTGCATCTGCCAAAGCAGAACCAGAAGCAGCGTTGTGCATATATTGAATATACTGTGGTATTGCTACTGCTGCTAAGATAGCAATGATGGCTATAACCACCAAAAGTTCAATGAGAGTGAAACCAGAACTGGAGTTAATGCTTCTCTTTTTAGCAAGTTCTTCTCTCAAAACAAACATTTCTTTCATAAAATATGCCTCCTTACCATCAATATCTTAATTATAGTATGTTGTCAAGTGAAATTGGTAAAACATGATATAAACTGTATTACATTTGTAATACAAAAAAAAAATTAGAACTCCAAACCCATCATAGCATATGGTCCGTCAACCTTCACATCTGCATATACACTGCTTTGATCTATTTTTAGCTTTTCATACCTATAACCTACTTGCAAAAACGGTACCGCTATTAGGTGTGGGAAAAGACCTTTTGGAGAGAACCTCGCACCGATATCGTAATCATAATAGTTGTTGCTACCGTAAGATACATAGTTTATGTTTCCAACAAGTGATGCTTGTTTGATTGGTGATATGGAAAAACCTAAATGAGCCATAGGCACTGGGACTGTAAGGGATTTGCTTTCGGTGTAATATCCACCAACAGGTTGACCATTTATAACCGCATTGTCACCTGTAAAAGATTCATTGAAATCAATTACTCTTACGTTTAACCCAGCTTTTACTTTTACAATGTTTTTTGTAGCTTTTGTAATAAATGGTACATGGTAGTATGCAAGTATGTCAAATCTGTTCATCTTTGCATTTAGGTTGAAATTTGCATTTGTATCGTAAGTTGTGCCACCGAATACAATTGGTCTGTTAAGTGTGCCATTACCACTAAAGTTCATTGGCATGTAATCCACTTTCAAGTCTGGCACAAATGGAATGCTGTTGGTGATTTTGACACCTACTATAGCCTGTGTCTTTTGTGAAAAGTGAGCATCGTTTTTGAGATCCAGATAGTCTTGAGACCCGTGTGCTTCATAAGACACAACACCAGATGGATCTTGCTCTACACCGCCAGCAAAGACACTAACCTTGAAAGGCAGTGGTAATGCTTGTGCTTGGGATAAAACCGCTGTGGTCAAAATGGCTGTTGCAAGTGCAAGTTTTTTCATACAAGCCTCCTTTGTAAATGTGCTATGTTTAGTATGCCATAAATGGTTCATTCTGTCAAGTGTGTTTGTTTATTGACGCAATGCTAACAAACAGATATAATAATCACATGGGTTTTGCGAGAAGGTTAGGCAAGATTGCACTTACAAGCATGGTAATTGCTGGAATGATGTTATCGTCGTGTGCTGAGAGACAGGGGAGCAGTGCTGAAAGCATAGGAGACATGCTACGCGATGCATGGGATTGGTTGATAGGGAAACCGCCTAAATGGCAAGAAGATCAAGCTGAAAAAAATGCTAAGTCTGTGGCAAATTGGTCAGAAACATTATCAAAAGTAAATATAAAAGCATTGCCAAAAGAGCTTAGACAATGTTACCAAACAGCATCACAATTATCAGGAGTCCCTTTACCCGTTATGTACGCTATTAGTTTAAATGAGACAGGTCTAGACCCACACGATAATCATGTTATGGCTAATGACGGATTAGAAGGAAAGAGTTGGGACTGTGGTATAATGCAAGCTAACTCGTTATCAACTACATGTCCTTTAGCATATAGGCTTACCTATCATATACCAGCATACGCTTATAATAAGCATATAGGTGATCAAAAATATTTACAACTATTAGCTGAAATTCAAGCATTAGGACTTAAATACCTTGGTGGTGGTAGCAGAGGTGGATGGTGTAATAACTTAACACACGATGAAGCTGTTGAATACTGCAGAGAACTTAGCTTAAGTCCAGTAAGAATGACTTACAATACAGGAACTTCACGACACCCTAAGTATCACCGTATAAATAACTATGATCTTGGTTCTCCTTTAACTTCAAATCCAGCATGTTTATCTGTATTTATGGGAGCTTATGAGTTATCTTATGACATGTGGCATTTACAACATGATTCATATTTACATGACAAACTTATAAAAAAAATGATTGCAGATGGTGCATATGAAGATGCGCTTAATAATGCGGGTCAATCATATGCTGATTGGGTATTAGTTGCATACATGTATAATGGAGTAATTGATTGTACAGGAGCTGGATGTTATTTTGATAAGTTTGCTAGACACTTACATGATATATTTACTGGTGCTGTAAATATTGCAAAGAAGTTATTATAATCTGATTTAAATCATTGCAAATTTATAATAACATATTATATTAACAAATATCAAGGTTAGGAGGTTGTGCTATGGAAAAACTTCAAGAAGCTATCAAATACTTGGCTTATTTATCTGATAAGAAGCCTCACAGAATAAACAAAGTTAAATTGACCAAATTGTTATGGATATTTGAAGGTATAATGTATATAAGAACAGGCGAAAGACCGCTGGGATTAACATACAGAAGAAACAAACATGGTCTAATTTCACCAGAAGTAGATTTAATGCTTGTTGACTTCTGGAATACTGATAGAAAACAAACAAAGAAGGAAAATGAAGACAAAAACAAACATCTTATACTAAAAGCTATGGATATACCAGAAATGCATTATTTGTCTGCTGAAGAAGTTGCACTGTTAAGTTGGCTGTATAATATTGTTATGACAAGGGGTAAAAGTCCAATAGATGAGGCGATGACCAACTTACCATCACTTGAAATTAAAGAAAGCTTAGTAGGAGGTTATATGTAGCATGATACTAACAGATTTGTTTTCTTATCAACTTGATATCAGCCCATTGTGGGCAAAGGACATTATTATCGCCATACTTGGCGGAGCTCTGGCGGTATCTCTTACTTTGGCAAACAAAAAGGGTGAGAGTTTACCGATAAAGTTTGCGATGATAATACCTATCGCATCTGCTATACACAATTTAGAACATGTAAATTACATAAGCTTTGCTAGCACTTTTGATGTTATTATCATTTCTGCTGGTATCAGCTTGGTATTAGATTATATTACCACTAAAAAACAAAGACCAGACTTAAAATACAGGTTCATCAACTTGTATGTTTTACTCACTTTGTATGCTATAATCAAGTATCAGACAGATGTGTTCAAGTTTATGTTGAATTCTGTATTGATGGCTGTTGTGTTTGTGCTAATAACTTTTATTCCACCGATTATTATGTTGTGATAAATAAAATAATGTCATGGCAAGAATGAACCAAATAACAAAACCATCATCTACGTTAAATCTCCCTGAGGTATTTAAACAAATTTATTACTACCTTTATAGTAATAGTAATATCCCGAGGGCTGAAAGATTAGGTGCTGAGATGATTAGAATTCTTTTCTGTAAGATATACGATGAAATACACAATAAAGAAGATAAAGAATTCATATTAATGAGTGGTGAAAGTGAATATGAAGTTGGTAAAAGAGTTAAACAGCTCTTTGAAAAAGTAAAAGAATCTTACAAAGATGTATTTGATAAAGAAGAGAAAATACATCTTGATAATAAATCAATTAAATACGTAGTTGATAGGCTCCAAAATCATACTCTCACAGAAACAGAAAGGGATGTAATAAATGAGGCGTTTCAAGTTTTTTGGGGAACAGGTCTAAGAGGTGAAAAAGGACAATTTTTCACTCCAAGAAATGTTGTTAAAATGTGTGTTGAGATGATAGAACCTAAAATGGGTGAAAGAATTATAGACCCTGCATGTGGAGCCGGTGGTTTTTTGGTTGAAGTTTTATCACAACTAAAGGAAGGAGATAATTTTAGCAATGTTTATGGGATAGATAAAGAATTAGATTTAGTTAAGATAGCTAAAACTTATATGGCTATTATTGGAGATGGGCATGCAAATATATTTTGTGCAGATTCGCTTTATCCACAATCTTGGTCAGAGGAGATGAAAGAGAAAGTTAAGGATGAAAGCTTTGATGCAGTGCTTACGAATCCGCCGTTTGGGGCAAAAATATTTATTGAAGACGATAATATTCTTAAAAACTATAAATTAGGGCATAAGTGGGTTGAAGATAAGTTAGGTAAATGGGAAATTACTAATTCAGTTGTTCAACAGGTTCCACAAATTCTATTTATAGAGAGGTGCTTACAGCTTCTCAAACCAGGTGGCAGGATGGCAATCGTTCTTCCTGACGGAGTTTTTGGAAACCCAAGCAGTAGATATGTATGGGATTTTATTCTAAAAAACGCAAAAATATTAGCAGTAGTTAGCCTACCCCCTGAGACTTTTCTTCCAAGCACCCACACTAAAACAAGCGTTCTGTTCTTAGAAAAGACAAAAAATAAAGATGAAGATTATGAGATCTTCATGGCTATTGCACGCAGAGTAGGACATGATAAAAATGGCAAAATAATATTTAAGATGGATAAACAAGGGAATTATGTGGTTGACAGTGAAGGAAATAAAATAATAGATGATGACCTGCCTATTATCGCTTCTAAATATAAGGAATTTAAAAGTGGTAATCTGTGGCCAAGTCGCTTTGGATTTACTTTGAGATTATCTGAAATAAGAAACCATATTTTTATTCCAAGTTATTATGATCCAGAAACCGCACAAAAACTAAAACAATTAGAGAAAACAGGAAAATATAAGCTTGTATCAATTGAAGAGTTGGTCAAGCAAGGATTAATATCAGTAAAGAGAGGGCATGAAGTAGGCTCAAAATACTACGGAATGGGCGATGTTCCGTTTGTAAGAACATCTGATATTGTTAATTGGGAAATTAAGATAGACCCTATAAAAAGCATTCCAGAAGAAGTTTATCAGCAATATAAAAAAAGACAGGACATAGGAGAAAATGATATTTTGTTAGTTACTGATGGAACATTTCTTATAGGAAGAACGGCGATAGTTACACCGATAGATAAAAAGATAGTTATTCAAAGCCATATAACAAGAATCAAATGCTTAAAACCTGAAAAGCTTCACCCTTATCTATTACTCTACTTGCTAAATACTGAAATCGTGCAAAAACAAATAGAAGAAAAAACTTTCGTTCAGGCTACGATCTCTACAACCGGGGAAAGGTTATATGAAATAATAATTCCTATTCCTACAGACAACAATGCTGTAGCAAAAATAATTAATGAAGTTTCAGAGATTATAAAAATGAAGGTAGAAGCACGGATGAGAATGGAAAATATTATGTTTAGTAGTTAGTTATACCAAAAATGGCTATAATATAAATATGGAAAACAGTCTCATAGCATCATTAATCGCAGATGCTATTTTGTACTTCATTACTCTTGAATTAATAAAGTATATTACACATTCATACGATACAAAATACTTAGCAAAACCAATCTTTATTTGCTACAACTTGCTTGGCTTATTCTTGTTTAATCCACTCAAGTTTGCAGTACTATCTTTTAGCACTGTTGTTGTAACTTTCTTATTGGCAGTGTTTGTGTGACAACAAAAATGGAACTAGATAGAGTGCTCTTAGAGAAAGTGGAAGCTCTTTATTTTGACATAGAAGAACTGTTTTATGAACTGGCTGAAATAAAGAAGTTTGAACCAACGCCTTACATTACAAAAAGACTATATGACATATTGACAAAATACAACAATGTAAAAACAGAATTGGCAAAAACATATAGAATAGAAAACACATCAAGAAATGTTAAATATGACCCGTTAGAACCAATGCTTTCACTTATTATTTGTGCATTAACGTTGGTGCAATCACTTTACCAGGAACTACTAAACGGTAATATAGATATGGAAACCTTGTTTGTGCTTGATAACATTATGAGCAGAATACAAAGAACTATTTTGTTTTTCCATTATTTTAATTTTGTCATTTAATATCTTTTGTCTTCACCTCTAAACCTTATACCTTTAACAATACCATAATACACAACGGGCTTTGCATACTTGAATGGATCTCCTTGTTTGGCTAACTCGTAGAATCTTTTTAGCTTTTCAAACATGGTTTTTGATACTATAACGTATTTGTTGATAAGTTCACCATTAGCATCTAAAATGGCGTATGGGATCTTTTCATTGTCTTTAACAAAATAAGGCACTTCACCGTTGTAGATAAGCTCATATCCAAGTTCTTTTGCCAACTTTTCAAGCCGTTGTCTGTGGTTAGAACCAAGTTTAGCTCTTGAAATCATGCGGTTGCTCCTTTTCTGTATTTCAAAGCATAAATAGTGTGCCTTGCGCCGTTCTCTGAGCTATTGAGTGCCTTTGCCTGTTCCTCAGAGTCGAAATGCGTTAGCAACGCTCTGTTTTGGCTTATAATATAAGCTAAATCTCTTATACTGGTATTGGTTATAAAATCCACTTTGTTTCCATGCTCATCTTCTATGCTGGCACCATACCGTTTGAATGTTACATTGATTTTATACGGCAGTGTGGTAAAATACTTGGTTAATATCTTTTTTTCTTCTTCAGTTAGAACTGGCTCTCTTTCTCTAGTAAACTCAATGCTGGCAAGTTTGGTTCTCCAAAATCTTAGCTTTACTTCAGTTAGAGGGTTATAACTGTTTGGAACAACCTCTGTATAAAACTTTTTCAATGATAAAAACATCTTTCTACTTACTACAATGTTTGGCCACTTATAAACTTTACCATTTACTTCCAACATGTAAGGTATTCTTTCGTATGTCCCATCTTCTTTGTTACCCTTAACGAACACAGGCACATCGTTCTCATACTCTATCTTGTATCCATACGTTTTGGCAATAACATCTAAAGTTCTTCTATAGTCTCTAGCTATTCTCATGTATATTATAATAACATGTTAATTATCAATAACAATGATTTATGTCATGAAAACTGTTTTTGTAGAATAAGCATAATGGCATGCTGATGTTTTTCTTTTTCAAATAGTCTGATTCAAACTTTGTTTTTTCAATATTTATTGCAACCTTATCGTTTGGCAAGTTGCTATAACTAATCACAACATCTGAGTGCTCAATGAAATAGCCATCTTCGTTGTTCACAACCATAATGCCACATTCATATTTGTTTATCCAGCTTTGCAATAGCTTATACATATTGTTGGTTTTTATTTTGTCAATTACCACAAGCACTGGTCTTAATTGCTCTATATCTGTTTCTATTAATAAATCTTGTCTGGACATCCAGTGAAAGTTTTCAACACCGTAGTATACCCTGTCCATGGCTTTTACTTTTTGTTGAAACACGCTTGATGGTTCAGATGTAACATATAACACATTGCCAGGCCTTGTAATTGGGAAATAAACAAACCTGATACCAGTACTAACGGAATAAGCAAGATCAATGGCAAATCGTGTTTTGTCTGCATCATCTAAACCAGTGATAAATGTAACCGCTTTATGTGGTATCAACGGCAGCATGATCCACTGTTCGCTTAGCGATATTTCCTGTGGTTGTTCCTGCGGCTGTTCCTTTTTAGCTTGTTCCTTTGCTATAAGTTCTAACAAAGCTTGTTGCCGTTTGTTTGGTTTCTTTTGATTAGGCATATGCAACTGCACCTCCAGTGTGTTTGTGGTAATAATATAAGATACATTTACATTTTTGCAATGATTTAAATTAGGTTTATTCATAAACAAACAACCTAAATTGTGATATAATCAGAGTATGAGAAAGTTTTTAAAAACATCTTTATTTTTTGGTATTGGGCTTTTGATAGCTTCTTGTTCAAGAGAAAGTGGAGTAAATAGCTATTTAAAATCAAGCTCCAGCAAAAATGTACCAATAGTGAGTTTGATACCTTCAAAAGATTACGAGATGCTTATAATAGAA
>OFEH01000526.1_pt1 | contig 11875 bp, 16 predicted proteins | sample 1521031 | NCBI WGS metagenome assembly OFEH01 (sample SAMN05518350, study PRJEB24110) | hypersaline lake metagenome | isolation source: Grendel Spring, Yellowstone National Park, Wyoming, USA | place: USA:Grendel Spring, Yellowstone National Park, Wyoming, USA | collected 2011-11-16
TCCTTCGTATGCCGCGGCTCCGTCAGTGAGGTAAACGACAACGACTTGATAGCCTGACTTAACGAGGTTAGCGATGGTTCCGCCCATGCCGATGACTTCATCGTCCATGTGCGGAGTGAGTACCAACCTGACCCTGTTATTCATGTTGACTATCTTTAACAACACTGGTTAAATTAATAAAGTTACCCTCCTTCTGTCCAGGACTTTATCGCGGGTTCGATATATTTATAAATTGAAATGTATTAGATATTATATATGAGGTTTTGGATAGAGGTTGCGTGCTCTTCCGTGGAGGAGGTGGCAGATGTTATAACGAGAGCCTTAGAAAGCAGGGGATGTACCGTTGAGACCCGTTGGGGGCAGTCCTCCCACCCCTCTCAAGAATACGTACGTGTTGATGGAGTAGAGGTGATTGACGCGCCGTACGGGAAGTTCAAGATCATGGCCTATTTTACCATAAAGAAAACTTTAAAGAAACCCGATCGCTGCGAGGTCAGGGCAGGATACTTAGTAAAGGTCCTTGAGGACAGACTTAACAATCCTAATAGCTCTGCAGTATTCGTGGCAATCAAAGCCAGTGCCGAAGGACTTGTGGATGCCGTCATGAATGAGGTATTCTTTTCCTTGGCTTGAGGAGCTTCTGAGGGCAGCGGTTATTAAATGGCAGTTATTAGATTTCATCTCGATTATAGTTCGATATTTTGGAGAAGGTCCAGAACTACTGTTACTAGAATTTTGCTGGTGATTTTTCAGATTTTGCAAACGCTCCAGGGTACAGCGACGAGACCTATGAGAACTGACTCGCTAGGAGTGCGCAAGGAGATTATATGAATGTCGCCTGATGCTCTTCACGATCTTTCTCAAAAATCGCCCTGCAACGACTCCCGAGAAGTTCTGAAGGGGTGGATTAGTTCATTAAGGGTCCATCAGAAATCTCTGAAGTCAGGCTTACTTTGGGGTTTTAGGGTTCGTGCAGAGACTTTACTTGAGTTTTACCAAAATAAATAGGCAGTGGCATTTAAGCAGTATTAATTCACCGTTCAGCATGGCTATCTACCTACTTCTGAAGATGTCATAATTTTATCACTTCAAGCACGCCTAACCTTGCGTTTTACTTCGTGCCCTTACAGCCGACACTTCCTTTCTCTTGGCTATTTCTTATTATCGAGCACGTCTAATTTCGAAATTTATTCCGCTATTATCCGCTATTAAATGATTAAATCCAATTTCAAATTATATTTACACATATTGCAGAAGAGTTTGGGTAAGTTCGACGTCGTATCCATTCGTATAACTCACATTTTTAAGTGATGTTGTTTAGTTTATCGTGTTGAACTAATAACCCAAATAAAATTTCAGAATTTCTTTAATTACTATCTTAAGTATAGTTAGGCTTAAATTATTATATACTGAATATATTTTAATTATTTCTGCTAAGAACTCAGAATTATTCAGCGCGATATTAATTCTATACTTGTCTAGCTCAGCTTTCGAATTGTCTCCTAAGGTGTCGTAGAGGTTGTTAAGCATAACTATTAGGAGAAACGGGCTTTGACGGTCATCTAAATTGATCAGACCTTTCGGCTGACTTACTTCTTGTGCCATCGTGAACCCTACAACGTGGTGAAAAGCACAAGCCCATATTTCAACTTCTGCATATGTAAGATCATAGACTACCATAATCCTGCATAGATATGTGCCGCAATTTTTGATTTAGTTCTTGACGAACATCTCAAACCTAGAAAATTCCTTTTTCTTGAACTAGGTGACTTCGTCAAGTCACAATATCTTCCTGATTAGTTGAATGTAGATAAGTTTTAAATACGAAGGTTTTTAATAATGTTTATATGGAGTTCTGCACGAGTACTAAGGCTAGCTTAAAGGGGGCTGTGGTCCAGGTCAAAGTCTACACGGAGTCCGAGAGCGTCTGCGAGCAGGTAAAGGAAATAGTAGACAGTGCCTCTATGTCGGACGTGATAAGCATAATCTCCCGCCATGGGGGATGCGAGATTGAGTCCGAAAGTCCCCTGATTGTTAGGACGTGCGATGGTGAGATCGAGGTTATAGTAACCCCTGCTAACCTTCTTGCTAGGATGGCGTGGGGAAAGGCAGTCGAGAAGGTTAGAGATCACTGCAACGGCTGCTAAGGGGCTCTATGCAAACCCTAGTTCGGCCGAACTATACGAGACCTTTTCATCAGGAATTTAGTTCAAAATCAATACTCCCGCCTTCATTATAGCATAGGGCTCGCGCCGATTATACCTCAAATTATACAACAAATTATACACACTTGAATAAATCTGAGAGACGCAAATTTTTAAATACTTCCCCGATTTGAAAAATATGCCTGGCAAGCTGAGAAGACTCACTGAAAAACTCATCATCGATAGCGCCGTTGCTCTGGCTCGCATTTATTTAGCCCTCAGTAAACCCCCCAGGTACTCCCTTGAGAACTTAAGCATGAACTTGAAAGGCAGCAATTTGATGAGACTGTTTTCAGGGGAAGCCCAGGCCTTAACGACGGTGCGCTTCATAGATCTCCTTGACCACTTTGACGCAAACGTGAATAGTCCACTGGACGTAGAAAGGATTAACGGGGAAGCAATAGAGTGCATAAGAAGTAAAATAGGCGAGCATCCGATACATGAGGTGAAGGAAGTCTGCTCTCAGCTTATTAGGAGCAAGATACCTAAGGCAGAAGAGTACGTCCATACCCTGATTCACGAGTACTCCCACTTTGACATGATAGCTGGCACAGAGACCGCGAAGCTAGCCGAGATGTTCTCACTGAGGGAGAGGATAGACAACATAGCTTTCACCGACCTGGTTTATAGAAATATCAACTTGGGTGAGATAGTGGGGGAGGACTTTGCGCGGAGGGATAAAGCAGACGTAATAGGTTCCGGGCTCGAGGAAAACAAGGCTAAGCAGATCTTGGAGGACGAGATTATCCCCAGAATAGAGAACTTGGTGAAGAGCAGTGAGGCGATCCGCTACTTCGCTTCGTCCATGAACGATTACAAGGTTCTCTCGAGCCTCTCGAATCTGATCGCCGTAGTGGTGGAGCCCACTACATGGGCTCTAGTAGAGAACGATAAGTACTTCAGCATGTACTGGAGACAGTACTTTAACTTCATCAAGAGCAAAAGCGAGGAGTTTAAGTGCATTAAGGAAATTTACCAAGAAGCCAAGCGCATCGGTTACACCGAAGCCGTGAACAAGGCCAGGTGGGTGCTTCAGGAGTTACCGAGCCTGATCTCCAAAAACAGAAGGAGTGCGGAGGGTTCTTGCCGTAAATGTCCATACGCCCTAGTTTACAGGATTAAAAAGATGCTTCAGGAGCTGTCAAGCCTGATCTCTAAAAATGGAAGGGGTATGGATGACTCTCTAGCGAAAGGAATCACGAATTTTGATGATCTCAGAAGGGAAATAATAAAAGAAATGTGCCGGATCTTCAAGAATAGTCCAGGCTCTATTAGACCAGCCAAGAACTATGCACTTCCTCAAATTTTGATCGAGCTGGTCTACGAGTACTCCAAGGACGAATACGAGAAGAAGCTCGAGCTCATGGCATCGCTTTTAACACGCGATTTAAACGTCATGAGGTACCTCCTGAACTTCATGCGCAGGTACAAGGGACCGTTGGACCAAAGCGGAGTCCCCGGCGTCTGTAGCGACTTCGTTAACCTAAACAACGAGTTAGTGGGAGGGTGCTACAATGTCTACGCGGGAACCGTGGGTAAGGAGGGGGAACGGAGACCGTTCGGCACGCTAGAAGAACTAGAGGGGAACCTGGCCCTCTCTGTCAAGCCTGCCATGATCCTGTTCGTCTATTACTCCCACGTGAAGCAGGCTATGATAGAAAAGGAGACTTACAAGGGCGTGGCAGATAGGGTCTCACGGAAGCTGAGCTTCGTCGGGATCAAGGACTTTGAGAATATAGCGGTCGACGAGGCCCTCAGCCTAGACGTCAACCCAAATTTCAATGTCCTCTCCTACTACACGCCAAGTGAGTGCATGAAAAATGAGCGAGACTGCGCCGAGCTCATGAGGAGCTTCCTGACGTTCTGGATGTACATAGTACTGAGGTTGGGCAAGGCAATAGCGTTGCTTCCGAATAGGCATGGGATTTACGTGCTCTAGGTGGTGGAGACGTATAACGCGATAGTAGTGCTCGGGCGGGGAGCTGAGCATAGGAGGGCTTAAGGAGTGGTGAAGCTATTCAAGCAGGGCTGTGAAGTACTTGTTCATTGTGGTAGGAAAGGGCGACTGCGAAGTTATGTACAGCGAAGCGGTAAGAGAGCTGGGGGACGCTCAGAACGTCTTCAAGGACTGCAGGTCAGAGAGCACGACTAACAACGCCTATTACGCAAAGAAGATAGCCGAAAAACTGAGAGTAAAGAGAATCTTGATTGCGACCTCCAGCTTCCATGTCAAGAGAGACTGAAAAACCTTCGAGCTATTCTTTGAAGAGCTACTTGATCGACGCGGTAGGGGTTGAAGACAAGCTTGACGACTTCACTGCATATAAAGAGGAGACACTGAGCGAGTTCCTGTCCCTCCTCGACTACTTGAAGAGAAAGAACGAAGAGGATCTCAAGGAGCTTTTCAACGCGATAAGGGGCCTAAACACAATGATTAAGCGGTTCCACGAGTTCAGACTGAAGTAGTGCGAAAATTAATAAACACGGTACAACAATCTCAGAGCATGGTTCACCGATTCAATATAATCAAACCTTATACATAGGGGTGCATAAAGAAGTCCCCTCTCACGGCTTCCTCCCTTGCTTCTAAGGGCCTGATAACCGATGCTCAGTTTAATGAGCCTTCTCAAGTTCTTATCCCTTACAGGCAGTCCAGTGGAGCTGTTCTGCCCATGTTGTCCCAACCGTTGACGTCTGCTCCAGCTTGACCTTGTCGGCAGAGCCTAAGAGCACGGCCCTGTGCAGAGGGGTCATACCTAGGCTGTCCCTCGTGTTCACGTCTGCGCCCACTTTCGGTAGGAGCTTAACTACGTCTTCCGCTTTCTGCCCACTAAACTCAGTTATTATATGGAGCGGCGTTTCGCCTGTGGCATTTCCTGGTGTTGAGATCTATCCTGGCCTCGAGCAGGTGCTTTACTGCTTTGACATAGCCTTTGTTGATGACCTTTACTACTAACCATGGACAGCTTACAAGAACCGCATAACGCCGTGGGCTATTGGCCCGTGAGGCAGGGTTGGTCTTGAATGTGAATTCTTCAAACGGTTTAATGCTAGTACTGCTTCCTAAAGGGCTGATCGACCTGCTCGACAAGCTGAGGCTCAGCTACCTGATAGGACGGGGACTGGGGAGAGGTCGAGACCGGGTAATGCTTCTAGTGCTAGGCGGTGGAGGTATGGATGAACGCAGCTACACCGTCCTCTAGGCTATTCAGACTTCTCAGAAATAATTTCGTAACCTTCAATGAACGTCTTCATAAGTAGCATGTCATTAAAGATTGAAGTATCTGAATGATTAAAGTGAATTTAATTTAATGATAAAACAAAGTTTATAAACCCAAGAGTATAAGTGTAATTTGGGGTGAGAGAGATGGGAAGAAAGAAGCACTACATGGAAACCCCCTTAGATCCACCCAACTTGACATTTGTAATACATCCTCCGCACAAGCATGATAAGAATGATAAGACATACCACTTCGATATGGAATTCTATTATAATGGTAAACCACTACGCAGACTATTTGGTGACAGTAGACAGGAGTGGGTGTGGAAGACTCCTGATATAGATCCTGAATGATAATGAATTAAAACAAATTTGATTAAAACGAATCAAATTCTATTACTTTTTTACATCCCATTAACCGTAGCTTCGAGAATCTGGAGTTTACTTAAGTGCTTGTTATTTTTATGCTTATTCTTGGCATAGGTGGTAATACGGCTACGCTTAGTGCTGATAATAGGAGGCAATAGCAGGTACGGTAATGAAGCAGAGATTAACCATAAACGTCGAGAAAATCCTAGCAAACTAGAATAATCTGTGCATAAACTCAAGTATCGTTATAGCAACAAAAACCAAAATAGAAATAAATGCTTACTGCGTTGCCACAGGTTTGGGGTGAGCGGACGGATGTTCATGAGAGTGCTGATTGGTATAACTCCATGTACATAATCGTGTGGGGTACCAACATAGCGATGACTAGGACGCCGGATGCTCACTTCTTATCTGAGGTTAGGTATAGGGGTGCTAAGGTCGTTGTCATCACCAGCGATTACACGGACGTGACAAAATTCGCAGACCTATGGATATCACCAAAACCCGGAACTGACGCTGCGTTCAGGTGGTCTCCTGATAAATACATGCAAATGAGTCCACATTATAACGACATTTCGGGTGATACTCTCATGAACTGGCTTGAGGAGATGGATTATCAAGGTTTTCGCATCCTTATTCACTAAGACACTTAGCGCTTACTAATAGGCTGTGGCTAGCATCGGTATGGGGTTGGCGGCGTGTTGGTTAGGTGTTTTGTGGTTTGGGCTTACCATGAATATCTGTTTAACCAAGTTTCTGCTATATTTGCAAATTCTTAACTTAATGATTAATTCTCTCCTCCTGATTAGTAGTTTCTGTATTTACGTATCATATTCATCATATTCCTCATGTACCAAATAAATATAATCGTTCCAATAACAAACATAATATCTCTGAATATAGTGTTCGTAATAATCATATATATCATGAGTGCGAAAATGATAATCAATGAAATAATCACCAATGAAGCTAAACTCTCCATAAGTATCTTCTTTAATTTTAATGCACTTTTCCTCTTCTCTAATTTTTCTATTGATTCAAGCAGCTCCTTTAGTTTCTTTAGTTTTTCTATTGATTCATCTAGTGATTCAAATTCGTCCTCGACGCTCTCAGACATCTCCTCAAGTCTCCTAGTACTCTCCCTTAGTGATTCTAAGTTACTCTCTGGTGATTCACATTCGTCGCTTTCAAACAGTATTTGCGCACCTGCGGCTTGTAGTGTTAAGAGGTCTTGCACGGCGGTTGAATTAATAGGCACTTCTTGCCCACCATCCCTTTTGTAAAAGTGCATGGCCACATTTGGACCTACGATCCCCATCCTTCTAAGCTCCTCAACCAATTGATTGATCGTCCATGAGGGATTAACATTCACAACCACCTCCTTCCCTGTGCACATATCTATCAAAACTATCCTAACCATCATTAAAGCCAACTCAACCCACTCTTATAAACTTTTTCATTCTATTAAATAATTTAACATGATAAACTGTAAAACTTAAAAACCTCGTTATAGATCTCCTACTGGGTATCGGAGTATGAAGGAGGGTAAGACGCATGATGTGGGTTTCCCAAGTACGGGGGAGTACTGTGCGGGTGTGGGCTTGGGGTCGTATGCTATGCATGGTGAGGCGTTACATGTAGATAGCTTTAACCTGCACATGGGTGATGGAGGTGAGTATGCCAAGTACTATGGGAAGGCTAATGTATGATGCTATAGTTGTCCTGGGAGGGGGTAAGGAGCTCAGTGTGGGTAGGATCGAGGAGGGGATAAGGTTATTTAAGCAGGGAATCGCGAAGTACTTGATTGTGGTTGCTGGTAAGGATGATGCACCGTTGATGCGGGAAAGGATAGTCGAGGAGATTAAGGATCTCAGTAACATGTATATTGATGATAACTCAACCAGTACAGTTGACAACGCCTACTATGCCAAGAGGATACTTGTGAAATTAAACGCGAGGAGGATACTAATAGTAACCTCCAAGTTCCACCTGAAGAGAGCCTTAAGCGTATTTAAACTATTCCTTAGGGATGGGTATGAAATCGAAGGGGTTGGGGTTGAGGATAACCCTGATGACTACACTTTAACCAAGGAAATGTACTTAGACGAATTGCTTTACCTACTGGATTATTTCCAAGGGATGAGCGATGAAAAAATAAAGGCTATATTTGACGTGATTAAGGGACCCGTTAATAAAATCCTTAGGAAAGCCTATGAAAGCGGCATTCTACCTAAGCCCAAGAAGTAATACTTCATAAGGCATTAAGCAATCATTTACTGGTATTAATTAAAAATGCCATACAATCTGAGGCGGCGATAGGTTTTTAATAACCATTAATTTTGTCCATGATAATGATTAGACGTTTATCGGCTAAGGCCGCCACCAGCTTAATTAGATTAATAGTAAGACTTAAGGCTAGGGATTCTCAAATTGTTGACCACCTAATTCTTTTAAGGGCTCTCCGTGGTTCGATAGGACTACTGAGACTCAGGAGCAGCGGGGCTATTTACACTGGGCGCTTCATTGATATACTGCGTGTCTATGAATTAAGCGATTTAGGCATTACGTGCAATAATGAGAATAATTGCTATAGGGAGTTGATGAGACTTCTTTGGGAGATTGTAGATTACCTTAATGGCGATATAGCTCGCATTAATGAGATTTACAGGGATTCCAACTTCGTGAAGCGAGGCGTAAATAGTGAATTCCTCAGGACAGTAGCCCACGAGTTCGTGCATTGGAAGATGCTGGCTGGAGCGCCCAATGCCTTCTGGGTGGAGTTATTCTCATGGAAGTTTAGGCTGGATGCCATGTACTTCACGCACATCTTCTATAAGAACGTGAGACTTAACAACTTCGTTAAGAAACACCTAAACAGGGATTTCATAGGCAGTGAAAAGCTTAACATTGTAGGAGAAGGATTAAGCACTGAGGAGACTAAGAAGCTCCTGGAAGATAATGAATTAAGTAGTCAAATAAGTAATTTTGCCAGAGACAGATACGCACTCTACGCCTTCCACACATTGATCGGGAACCTAGTAATACTAGGGACCTTAGCAAAGATGCTTAAGGTGCTAATAGAACCAACCACGTGGGCTATAGTGGAGGGCCCCTCATATTTTGATCAAAATAGTAAATATTATTTCGAAAATAAGGAGATTGAGCTTGCAAAGGAGGTCTTCGAGCTCAGCAGTAAAATCATAGAAGACAAAACTGATAAGGGGCAGGCATTTAATGAAATAATAACCAGGGTGAATAGGGCACTGAGCTCAGTTGATGTCTTAAAAGAATTAAGCCAATTAGCAGTTATTAAGGACATTACTGATGAGCGCGAAGCTAGCCGAGATGTTCTCACTGAGGGAGAGGATAGACAAGATGGCATATTGGAACTGCAGTGGAAGATCGTTAATGTGTTTAAGGATGACTCGGCTTTAAATAAAACAGTGAAAACCATAAGGTCCGTAGCAGGTCTCTTACCATCACTGGTACTTATGTATGAGAGGGAAGATCGTGATATGCCTCAGATAGGGTCTGATAAGTTGAATTTCATCGCTGAATTGATCATGAGCAATTGGAGTGTGTTAAATTACGTCTTTAATGCACTTTTTAAACTTAAGGCAGAGCTTAGTTCATCTAATCTCCCAAGTATATGCGGAAGGGTAAGGTTTAGGGACCAGGTTGTGGGAGGGTGTGTAAACCCTGATCTAAACATTCCCGACATAGAGACTGGGGATGTGAATAGACCCTTTAGGACGATTGAGGAGTTAGTAGGCAACCTGGTTGGGACTCTGGAATCAGCGTTAGTGTTATCCATATCGGATAGAGGGAGCGTAATCGATACGGTAGCAGGCTTAACACCGGGGATGTCGGTCCAGGAACTTCAGAGCATTCTTATAGACGAGATAGAAAATAATCCATACATCAATATTAACGATCTACCCTTCATCACTAAAATAAATGAATTATCTACTGAACGTGCAGGCAAAGTATTAGAAAGCTTCCTCTACTTCTGGATCTACACCACCCTGAGACTAGGCAAGAACAGCCCACTAATTTACTTCGTTAGACATGGCATGTTCTTCCTGTAAAGTTACATTTAGGAGATAGTGAACGTGTTAAATGGAGTAAATTCAACTTCACAGAGTGCCTTAGATTTTATTAAATTAGGTAGGTAATATATTATTAAATCTCGGAACTATTATTTAAACAATCTTCTTGCAAATAATGTACTTCATACTATTCTGCTAGTTATTCAATCTAATTATTCGGTCCGATAAAAGTTTAAAAACAAAGTTTAAAAACCCTAAAGTGAGTAAAGGTTATTATGTCAGCCGATGAATATATGGTGAGTAAGGAGGAGTCCACTAAGCCTGCTTCAGAGCCTGCTAGGCTTACTCCGGCGGAGATAGCGGTGATACTGGCGTTGGAAGTACTCTATAGGGCTGGGAAACCTACGACAGCTGACATGATCTCGAAATACCTGAAGGAGAGAGTACAGACGACTAGGAATGTGCTGGGGCGTCTAGTGAAGAGGGGCTTAGTAGTATCAGCCTTACCATTTGGTGCAGCTAGCCCACTAGCTAGGATTTCAGTTCCCCCCTCACAGGCAAGTGGGCAAGGAGGGATAAGGAGGGAGAAGATATACATCTTGACCATGGATCTCGGTAAAATCATCGATGAGCACCCCGAAATTTTAGACTGGGCTAAGGCAGTAACGAAAGATAATAGCAAGGAGGAGTTACTCAATCATATCAATGATGAGGCAGAAGAAATAAAGAAGAGGGGAAGAATATGAGCGCGCAGTAAAATTATGTGTTGAATATTCTAAACCGAAGTTTAAAATCATCATTCTTTTTCCCACACCCCCTCTCGCGCATGATCTTAGTCAACACCTTAAGCGTTTTAGGGAAATGCACACCTGCCTTCCTCGATTCCCCAGGCTTAAGGTTCGGTAGGAACATCCCGCAGACTGTGGATGAGGTGACTAAATTGATTGTTAGGAGCAACGTTAGGATTTACGGCATGGAGGGTAATGCACCTACATGGGCACTCCATCAAAGTTCTGTAGGGTGTAATTAATGTAATGAGGAAAGGTTTATAAGTTAGTTAAATTAGTTTACTAAATGATGGGGCGTCAAACACTAACCTTGTTGGACAAGGCTACGGGGAGGCAGGTAACTGTGGAGGTTGATCCTACATGGACGACTGAGGAGCTGAAGAGGGAGCTTATAAGGAGGGGGATCGTAAGTCCAGGTGATACGGTAGCCTTTTATAAACCTGATAGAGACGGAGAAGTACCTATCAATTCATATACCGTACAAGACCTCCTAACACTACAGAAGAATACGGGTATAATACCAATTATTGAGAGATCAGTCTATCACTAGTGATAGACTGATAATATGTAAGGAGTGCTCAGGGATTTAAAAACTAAATACTGTATACTGTCTTAGGGCTGAACATGTACAGAGTTCAGTGGGCAAAAATGTCAAGTCACGCCGAGGTGTTCAATGCAGTTAATTTCCGGAGGTTAAGGGCTGAGCCACCAATTTAAAAGATCTCAAACATTCGGCAAGGTCATGAAGTCCACTGATTAATTAAACCCCCAGCTAACTTGAGCACGCATAAAGGATCCTCCTTGCCCCTCTCTACGGGTGTTGGAGTGGCTAATCCTCTCACATTCCTTATATGCCCCACCGTCTATTGAGTCTGTTGCTATGAAATTGAATTCATTGGTGAAGAGGAGGTAGGCAATAGTCCCCTCATACCAATCACCCCATCATCCATGCGAGGAGTCAACACTAACCTCACCTGCCTTTCCACCCCGCAACAGAAGCTGCATCGAATTTCAGCGATATAAATCCTTTCAACCACAGCCCCAATGGCATTATTACATACCGGTGGTGAAGGGCTTCCTAACAACCCCACAGCTTCCACATTGTACATTAATTAAGTGGCTGCTTAATGCCAAAGACTAATAGTTAGCGAGTGCCTGAAATTGAATCTAAGTTACTTGCAGGGGTCATAGGACAGGTGGACTCTGGTGTTGTTTACGAGAACGTTAAGAAGAGCCTGAGGAGGC
>OFEH01000528.1_pt1 | contig 11851 bp, 12 predicted proteins | sample 1521031 | NCBI WGS metagenome assembly OFEH01 (sample SAMN05518350, study PRJEB24110) | hypersaline lake metagenome | isolation source: Grendel Spring, Yellowstone National Park, Wyoming, USA | place: USA:Grendel Spring, Yellowstone National Park, Wyoming, USA | collected 2011-11-16
TTAACTTTAAATTCATCTCCAGTTAAAGGATTATATAATGTTTCTGTTCCATCTTCTCTAAATCCTAAAGATAATAATTCTTTCCTTAATTCTTCTTCACTTTCTCCATACCAAGGAGTTCCATCAATATATCTCCCATTCAAACTTCCAATCTTTCCAGAAAGTAATTCTAATAATAAACCAACAGTTTCTCTTGAAGGAATTCCAGCAGGAGAGAATATTATATCTGGAACAAGACCTGAAGACGACCATGGCATATCTGATGGATCAACAAGCATTCCCAAAACACCTTTCTGTCCATGTCTTACAGAAAATTTATCTCCAAGTTCTGGAATCCTTAAATCTCTTAATTTTATCCTAACTAATAAATTTCCATCATCAGATTCTGTTAATATAACCCTATCTACCCATCCTTCCTCCCCACTACCAGTAGTTAATGAAGAATCTTTCTTTCTTAAACCTGTTGTAATAGATTCAGAAGTTAAACCAATAAATCTTGGAGGTGATATTCTACCAACAAGAACCTCTTCAGGTTTTACAAATGATTCGACAGAAACAATTCCATCTTCTTCTAAACCTTTATATTTATCCTTTCCTCTATATAATTCTACAGAAGGATCTGGAATTGTAATTTCATCTTGTAATCCTCCAGAATATCTTAGTCTATCTATTTCATAAGATCTGAAATATACAGATCTAAATAAACCTCTATCTACCGAACCTTTATTCATGATAATTGCATCTTCAATATTATATCCTTCCTGTGTCATTACAGCAACGATTACATTTTCTCCTATCGCATAATCGTCTTTAAATATATCAAAAGAAAATGTTCTAGTAATTGGATATTGCGGATAGTATAAAATGGATATATCAGTATCAAATCTATTATGAAAGTTTAATGAATATATAGCATGAGACTGCCTTTGTGGCCTAACACCTCTATTTAATCTTGCAGATTGATTTCTATTTGAAAATGGAACTAGAGATGTAGCTATACCAAATATTATCAAAGAAGATAACTCTAAATGGGTTGTATTTTCTTTTATATCTTCTGGATATAATGCAACACTCAAATTTTCCTCTTCAGCAGGATCAACCCATTCAATTATACCTTCTTTTTCCAAATCAGACCATTTTATCTCTCCTCTCTTTAATTTTTCAATATGTTCTTTTGTTAATAATGGTTTACCATCTTTTACAACAATCAAAGGTCTTAAAATCCTTCCTTTTCTTGTTAATATTTCTATAACATTTTTCGTTTCATCAAAATATATATTTACAAAATATGGAATAATACCTTTTCTTCTCTTTTCCTTAAATTCTTCAATAAATTTATTAGCATCATCAACATAACCAACAAAAACACTATCTATATAAACCTCATATGCCATTTTTATTTTTTATATCTGAAATATTTTTAACTATTGGCCTCAATCCTATATCCTCTAACTTCCTAATTAATTCTTTTTTATCAAGATCCTCAAAACTTATTTTTGACAATATTGTTTTATTTTTTCTTAATCCAGTTTCATGACCTTCAGGTGTTTCTATTAAATCCAATCTGCCCCAATGAGTACCATGAGCCATTCTTGCCTCTAATAATTCAGCTTCACCAGATATTGAAGAAACAACCCTTGTTAAATTAGATAAGACAGCAATTTTATTTGTTCTATCTAGAGCTTGTGAAATTCCGGTTCTATTCCTTGTCCATTTTCCAATAGCCATTACATTTTCAAATCTTTCAGTAAATATTTTTGATCTAAATATGGATGTATATGAAGGCATTTTTCCCCTTTTTACCAACCTTTCATATTGATACATTGCATCTGTCATCAATGTTCTTAAAGTAACTAAGAAATATTCCCTTATCAATTCTCCAGGTGTTCTAACTATTTTATTTGCAAAGTGATCTTTTATATCTTCATTAATTTTTTCATGAGCTAATAGCAATAACTTTCTTGTCATCTTCAATAAATTATATGCTTTTAATAATCTATCATTTGGTGATGTCCCAACATTTGGTAATAATAAATTATCTAATATTGACAATAATTTTTCTTTTTTAACTTCTGGAGATCCTGTTAATTTTAATTTATCAGCTAAATATCCTATTGCATCTTCAGAAGTTTTTATATTTTGGAATTCCAATAAATTTATATATACTTCTTCAAAATCGTCTCCTTCAGAAATTAATTGACTTATTTCAACATCCTTCTCCAAACCCAGAGCTCTTACCAAAGGTATTAACGGAACCTTTTTATATTTCTCAAATGATAGGTATAATAAACCATCTTTTGTCATTTCCATTCTATGAGCCTTTAATTGGGTTAAAGATTCTGATAATAAATACCCACTATATTTTATGGAACCAGACCCTTCTTGAACATAAAACTTATTTGTAGCAAGTTCCTCAGATAATATAATTAATTTTTCATTTCCATTAATAATAAAATACCCACCACTATCTGTCGGATCTTCTCCAATTCTTATTAATTCCTCTTCAGATAGTCCATAAGTATTGCAATATTTTGATCTAACCATTATTGGCAATCTACCAACAGATACTTGATATTTACTCTTAAATGTTTCATTTTCATATACAGAAAATTCCATAAATATTGTTCCAGCATATGTAAGTCTTCTAATTCTAGCTTCTATTGGATATATTAATCTAGAAACTCCTTCCTTTTCCATAAAATCTGCCTTCCCCAACCACAATTTTTCTATTTTAAATTGCAAATCCCTTAATCCTGGAGCTAATAATCTTGGAGAAAATGCACCCAATTCTCTTCCAATCTTTGTCATTTCTACATCAACAAAATATTCAAAAGATCTGAGGTGTACTCCTAAGAGATCATTTTCCTCCAAATATTTATAGAATAAGATATAGTTATCTATATTATTATTAGCCACTTTTTATTTATATATATGATATCCTTATAAGCTTAATCCTCAATAACAACTCTATAATATACTTCTTCCCCAATCCATGGATTATTTCTTATAATCTTTACAATATCCCCCGGCTTAGCATTTAGACTCTTTAATGCTGGATCTGAAATTTTGATTTTTGGTAAATCTAATAAAGATATTTTATACTTTCCCAATATTTCCTTCTTTTCTTCTTCGGATAATATTATATGTTTTGGTACCAAATAATGTTTTGTTATATCAATTTCTGATAATTCCCTTAAACTTTTTTTAGGTTTATTAACCTTAGAAGTTTTTTTAGATTTGGTCCTTTTAGTAGATTTAACCATTTATCTAATTTTTATAAAAAACTTATAACTTTACCTCCTAGATATTAGGAATGGGCAAAGTGGCTATATTCACAAAGACCAACATACAAGATTATAGAGTAGTAAAGTTAAAAGAAGAAATAAAAAATTATAATAACATTAGCATTATTGACATAGAAAAGGAAAATATGCTTCCATATAATGAAAAAATATTAAACTATGATACATATTATTTTTTCATTGGATCCACTTTTTTATCTGATATACACCTCTTAGCAAAATATCTTGAACAAAATGGAAAAGAAGTAATAAATACTATACATATTAAAGAATCTGTAATATCAAAAACTCTATTTTATAGTATTATTAACAAATATATAAAAATTCCAGAATTTTTGAAAATATATTCAATAGATAACATCGAATATGTAATAAACAAAATAGGATTTCCAATGGTAATAAAGCATCAGTTTGTACATAGGGGAGAATTTGTACATAAAATAGATAATGAAAAAGAACTATATGCTTTTTTAGAAAAATATTTATTAGATAAAAGGATAAACATAAAACATTTAATATTTCAAAAATATATACCATATGAGAAAGATATAAGGGTGATTTTCGTAGGAAAGCCCATTGGTGCGATGGAGAGAATTAATGAAAATAGTTTTAAGGCAAATATTAGCCAGGGTGGATATGGAAAACAATATAATTTGGATGAAGAAATAATAAATATTGGATATAAAATTATGGAAAAATGTGACTTACAAATATTTGCATTCGATCTATTATTAAAAAATGATCAATATTATTTGATAGACTTACATCATATATTTCAATATGAAGGATTTGATAAATATTTAAATAAAAATATTACGAGAGAAATACTAAATTACTTAAATGAAATTAGTAATAAAAGCCAAGGGAAATAAATTAATAAAAGCAACGCATAAAAGTACTTTAGAAATTACTAAAGATAGTTTTTTAACTGAAAGGGGGGATTGTATAATTGGTATAAGTTCAAATTATTCTGTAAAAGATTTACCAGAAGATCTTAAAGATCATTTGTTAAACGAAGGAAAAATAAAGATTACAATTAAAGTTGATGATTTAATAGACGATATAATTGCATATGGCTCAAAAAGATTATTGTTAACAAATGATAAAAGTATTGTTATAAGAAAAAGCAATTATATTGATGATAGAACTTTGGCAATAAACTCAAATAAGAGTGCTATTGATATTGATAGAAAATTAATAGAAAGATTAAAGAATGAAAAAAATATGGATTTTGTTATATATTACTAAAAAATATTTATAAAGAATAAAGTATTTATCCTTAATTATGAAAAGAAGAGGTATAGATATGGCTGTACAGTTAATATTTGTAATAATAATAATGTTAGTAGTAGCAGTTATTGTAATCAAGTTATTCCAGCAACAATCATCAAAGATTAGCGAAATATCAAATACACAAATACAACAAGCAGTTTCTGATTGCTCAAGCTATTGTACAGATCTATCTACATTTTGTACAAAGTACGAAAATATAGGAAATGGACTTGTACAAACAAGTCCTGGATATTATGTCTGTTTAAATGCTGTTCCATGCAGTATAGTATTACAATTATATGGTGGCTCTTCTAGTCAATGTCAAAATCAAGGATTTTCCATATCACCTCTTGATTGTATGTATTTAGAATGTCAAAATTATATTGATAATTTATATTATAGTCCATTACAAGCAACAAGTTATATATTTGGAAATTATTCTTCTACTACATATTTTAATGTAACATCTGGACAAGAAAATATTCAAATTTCATCTCCATCTTCAATATTAAATCCAGGTCCATCACAATGTTCTGCACAATTACCAACATGGATTACAAACCAAGTATTTGGTGCATTATTAGATATAGCTAACTACTATAATACTGCAGATGGATGTAACTTGAATTTAACAGTTGGTAATGAAATATTAATGGTGACTGGAAATTGTACAGCATTAGGTATAAATAATAATGTTAATGGAATACCATTGTGCCAATTCTTAATGCAAGTACCATATTCTCAGTTAAATAATATACCAAGCGTAACAAGCTAAATGTAATGAGTTTTTTTGAGTATTTTTATAACAACTTTAATTTAATAAAATTAAAAGCTCCTAGCTCTATATATAAAAAGTATGCTTTTCATTTATGGTTAAATAGATTAAATACAAATCCAGATAATATATTTTCTTCCGTAATAAATCTAACATTATTTTCCATAATTATATATTTTATTTTAAGTTTTGTCAGTTTTCAATTAGCTTTTTCTTTATTAATATCTTTATTAATATTATCATTCTATTTTGCATATTATCCAATATTTTATACACAGATTGTTAGAATTCAAGTAACATCCGAAATTATATGGATAATACTATATTTATCATTATATCTAAAAAGAAATCCTAATTTAGAAAACGGAATAAAATATGTAGCTTATTATATGAAAGGTTATATTGCAACAGACTTTAAATCATTATTATATAATTTAGAAACAAATAAATTTAATGATATAGAATCTGCATTGGAATATTATCAGAGAAGATGGTTTTATCTAAGTCCAGATTTTGTATATGCAATGACACATATTGTAAATATTAAATATAAAACATCTATTGATGATATAAATAAATTATTAGATAGAATATTGGGGTGGGTATTGAAAAAATCCTTAGAAAAATCCCAATTATATGTAGATGCTTTAAAAGAACCAGCAACAGTTATCGTATCTTTCTTAGTAATGTTACCAATAGTTAGTTTAATGATGTTACCAATAGTATCTTTATTCTTATTAAATACCGTAAGTTTCTATTTTATAGCATTTTCATATATAATAATTTTACCAGTTGTTACATTTCTAATAATTCAAAACTTTCTATCAAAAAATCCATTTGCATTCTCTGTTCCAGATTTATCCTTAGCAAGAGATCTACCAAAACCTGGAAAATTTAAAGTAGGAAATAAGGAAGTTCCAGCAATAATAATCTCAATAATATTGGGATCAATTGCATTTTTAGGAATATATCATTTAATTTCCTTAGCTATAAAAATTGCATTTATTCCACAGGGATTTTTGAGTGATTATTTAAATATAGTTTATCAAGATAGAGCATTAATATATTCTGTTTTAACTCTAACATTACCTTTAGGATTGGGTTTGGGTATAGGATCTTATTACTATTTAACATCTTTCCAAAAAGTTAAAAAAATATATCAAATTGAAGAAATAGAAAATGAGTTTCCAATTGTTGTATATGAGTTTGCATCATTATTAGAAGATGGTTATCCATTTGAAATAGTAATTGAAAAAACATATTATAATTATAAAATAATAAAATCCTCTGGGGTTATGGAAAATTTTCTGAAAACAACACTATATAACTTGAGAAGAGGTTATGATTTAAATTTTTCTGTATTTGATCCAAAAATTGGCTCTTTAAATCTATATCCATCAAAATTAGTGAGAGAATCAATGCAACTCTTAGTTACTTCTTCTTCAAAAGGTCCTGATGTTTTATCAAAGATTTCATATAATATATCAACAAATTTAGAAAATGTAGATAATATAAGATATAATGTAAGGAAGATATTAAATGAAATAATTGGATTAATAGATATGACATCAAGAAATTTAGTACCATTAATTTCTGCAATGGTTACAATTTTTAATAACGGTATAGTTTCAATGCTTTTTGCACTTGCATATTTCTTTCAATTAATAGACCAATCTTTTGGTTTAGGTGGTGGATCAAATCTATATAATTTTATTGTAAATACCTTTAATCTATATAACCTAATACCACCAACATTTTTTGAAGCAATAATTGGTATATTTTTTATAGAATATGTGGTAATAACTTCATATATGAGTGCTGGAATAAAATATGGTTTTGATAGTACAATGACATCATATTATATAGGTAGAAATCTGTTGTTTGGAACGATATTTTATGTAATATTTTCAATAATAGGAATATTAGTGATATATACAGTATTTGGCCCATACTTACCGACAAGTATACAATTATGAGATTACAACAAACAATATATTGGATTATAATAACCTTTATATTAATTATAGTTGCTGGCTTATTCTCTTTTTATTATATTTATAATGTAAAAAATAATTTAAGTGGAAATAATATACAAACCATTAATTGTCAACAACTTGGAAATTTATATAATAGAAGTTTTCAGGAAATAATCAATATTAAAGTATTTCTTAATGAAAATTGTACAATAAATGGAATAACGATACCTGCAGGCTATAGAATTATATATATTTATAACGGAAGTATTAATTATATATGAAGAACGACATAGCAATAGATACTGTATTTATAATAATAATAGCAATAATATCTGTCGTAGTTGTATTAGATATTATTTTTACAAAATTCTTTGGCAATTCTCAAGTATATTATTGTCAAACATTAATATCACAAGGTGGTTTTTCTCCTTCATGTGAAAAATATTATCCTTCTGCAATAAATGTTATATATACAAATGAAAGTAATGATACTATTTATTCAGATACAACAGGATTAATATTAAATTGCTACAATAATAATGTAAACACAAATAGATTATTTAATGTATGTTATGATGTTTATATAAATGAGAATATTACTCTGAATTCATCAATATTACTTCAATATGTACAAAATTATACTGAATTTAATCCAAATAATATCATATTCAATTTGAATAATAGCAATGGAAATATATATCCATACAATAGTATATTTATAATATACAACAATAGTTATATTTTAATATGGCAATAAAGTCTCAAGAACTTCCAATTAATTATACCTTTTTAATAATTATTGGAATAGTTGTTACATTAGTAATTGTGGGCATAATATTTTTATTAAAAGGAAATATAACTTCTTATATTGATAATACAATACCCAAATATAATAATACGCAGACTGTAGTAGAAACAAATATAAGTTCAATACAAGATGTTGCGATGGATGTAGTATCATGTTATTATAAAAAAGCCCAGGGTCTTTGTTATTTAATTAACTATCAGGGAAATCCGTTTACATGTCAGGATTTAATAAATAATGTAAGCAGTATAGATCCAAATGTAGTAATGCAAAATTGTAATTATAATATAAATACTGGAGATTATATACTAGTATATTCGGCAGTAAATTATGTTTATATTAGTATTCAAGGGTAAAAATGGATAATTGGTTTTGGATAATTGTAACAATTATTGCTTTTGGTTTATCTTTATATTTATATTTTAAATTTGCGAGTATAAATAATCAAACCCAATCATTATATCAAGATATATCTTCATGTCAAAATCTATATACAACAGTTGAAAAAGTATGCTATTCTAACAATGGAACAGAATTCTATATTAACATTGAAATAAACAATTATTTAAATTATATTTATGGTAATAATAGTTTATTAAGTTGTTATATATATGACAAATATTATAATTATACAATACCATGCAATGTAATAATAAATACAACAAATAATACGATTGAATATTATACTTCCGGATTATTTTACGAATTATCGCATGGAAAATCAAATGAACAAATCCCACTACTTGTTGAAAAGACATCTCCAACACAAGTAACAATTTATATAGAAAATCCAAGTTAAAAAATTTTAAAACTTTTTTAATATTATTAATCCATAATGAAAAGATATCAATTAAATTTACTTTCAATAGTAATAATATTAGTAGTTATATCATTATCTTTCCTAATATATTATCAATATTCTTCTAATGTTAAAAGGGAACAGGAAAAATATATATTTGAAAATTTTATTAACAGTTTACAGAATTTAGAGAATACAATAAATAGTATTCAAGGCACTTATTATGTAAAAGTTGATATACCAAGTGGGATCATATTATATACAAATAGTACAGAATTAATAATACAATATAATAACAACAATTATACAATTAATTTTTACAAGAATGTAACATTGTATAATAATAATCAAAATGTAAGTTTTTTATATCCAAACAATTATATATATCTTGTTAGTACAAATAATACTATTTTTATTACAACAAATTTTCAGAATTCAATTACTGTATTTAATCAATATTTACCTAATGGATCTCTTATAATTATAAATCCTGAAAATAATCAAAATAATAACAACAATGGAGGAAATAATAATATTAACTCAAATTCTCAATGTTTAGTTAACTATACTGGACAAACAAGCTTTTTCTGGGGTGATGTAAATGGTAATAATTATTTACCTCCAATAGGAGACCAGGGAAATTGCGGAGATTGTTGGGCTTTTGCTAGCGCAAATGGAATTGCTTCAGTATATATGATAAGAAATAATGAATCTAATTATGGATTACAATTATCCCCAGCATATTTAGCGATAGAATGCAATAAAGGTTATCAAAATAATCAACCAGAGTGTAGCTCTGAAGAAGGATGCAATGGTGGTTGGCCATATTATGGTATAGTATTTACATCTCAAAATGGTATACCACCAGATCCTGGATGGAGCAATTATTATTCTACTTTAGGAAATAATTGTAAACAAGAAGAATATCAGAGCTATGAAAGCTATCCGGGTGATGTATGTAATTATAATTATAATGGACCCACTTCTCCATTATATTATTCGCAAGGTGTTATAAATCTTGAAGAAAATGGACCTTTAACAGATCAACAAATAATTCAAGACTTATTATGTTATGGACCTTTAGTAGCTGCTGGAATGTTAGCAGCAGGTGGTGGATCTGATCCAAATATAGACCCACAACCACCATTTTTTCAAGGACATGCAATGTTATTAGTTGGCTATACTACTGGCGATACTACAAATTCTCAACTATGTCAAGAAGTATATGGAACACCTGATTGTTGGATATTTGAGAATCAATGGGCAGATACTACAGCCTGTATAGTTTATACTACAAACGGAGTACCAGCGCCTGGACCAGGCGACCCTAGTCAGTGCGGTGAACTATACCAAAATTATCAAGAATGCACTGCCACGTATAATGTTCCATGCGGAGGTGTTTATTGGATGCAGGATGGATATATGTATGTACCATTCGATCAATCTCCCTTTGGTTTAACATTCACTGGTTCTCTTGGCCAAATTTATGGAGACCTTGTAGCAATACAAAATGTCACTCTTCCACAATAAATATTTAATAATATTATCTATAGTCTTTTTCTTAATTTCATCTTATAATATATATTCTATGAGAAATCCGCTTGCAGTTTATTGTGAATATGGTGGAGGAATATATTATTCTAATAGTACGGGCTCTTATTGCATTGTAAATAATATATATTTTGATGCTCTACAATATTATGAAAATAATGTACCACCTCAATATTCTTTTTGTGCCCATTATGGATTAGAACTAGTAAATAATAGTTATTGTGAATATCCAAACGGAACATTAATTAATCCATATACATTAATTCCTCCATCAGCATATCAAGATATAATTATACCAATACAGAACCAAATATTATGTAATAGTCTATTAAATTGTTCAAACACTCCTTGGTATTATCAAAAATGTTCTAATCAGATTTATCCATGTTTTAATCCTCCATATATACCTCAATCTTATTTAATGAATAATGCTTCATATCAGACAGTATTAGATGTATATAAAACAGAATATCAATGTGGATATTGTCCAGAAAACTTATCATTTGAAGGAGATTGGTTCAGATGCCCATATAATTATTCATTAAATCAATTATATCAAGAATTTTTACAACAATGTCCATCACCAAATATTGTTTATATATCATGTAATGGGGTATTTGAATGCATAAATCAAACCGAAGTAAATTTAACAAATAATCTAACAAATAATAGCCAACAATTAATTTATCCACAACCAAAGGTAAGTAATAATAGTAACAATAATGTTAATCTAATTTTACCAGCAGCAATAGTTATAGTAATTATAATAATAGGCCTATTTATACTCTTATATTATCTAAAATGAAAAATCAGATAAATACTTTAACTCTTGTTATTATAATTTCAATAATATCATTATTAATTCTGTTATATACTTTAATATCGAATAACTATAATCAAAAAACAATTCAAACATATAATGTAGAAAATCAATATACATTAACAATTCAAAATAGTGTTGATTTATTACCATACATTTATGATAATAATGTTAATTTATCTTATGCATTTTTATTATCTTATTTTTCATCTTCTGGAAATTCTACATATTGTATAAATCAAAATACATGCACAAACATATCGCAAGATATAATAAATTATTTTGATAGCATATACGGGAATAGATGGAACTTAACAGTATATTTTGTCCCACCAGTAACTGGATGGATTGTTCAAATGTTTATAATGGGTGGTAATATTTATAATTGGGATCCGTGCTCAATGAATCCCCCCGCAGATCCCGATGGTACACAATGGTATGAATGGAATTATACATATTTCTTTGTAGATAATTATACAGAAAATATTAATCTACCGAATGTATCTAATACACCAATACAGCAGACCTTATATGGAGCAGGATGGGTAAAT
>OFEH01000530.1_pt1 | contig 11816 bp, 11 predicted proteins | sample 1521031 | NCBI WGS metagenome assembly OFEH01 (sample SAMN05518350, study PRJEB24110) | hypersaline lake metagenome | isolation source: Grendel Spring, Yellowstone National Park, Wyoming, USA | place: USA:Grendel Spring, Yellowstone National Park, Wyoming, USA | collected 2011-11-16
ACTAAAAAAGTTAAAAATGCCGTGGGGTTCAACACAAGCATACCAATACTCTCTACACATATTCAGCTATTGAAGTAAGCAGGTTCCTAAAAGGAACTTAAAGCCCTAACGGCTATATAAATAGTATAACATATTTTAATATTATCACAAAAAACTATTATTCCAATGCTAAGCTTTTAATAAAGAGCAAAGCATCTTCTTTTGATATTTCTATAGATTTTATGGTGGAAGTGCTTTGATCAAGATATTCTATCTGCCTATCTTTTTCTAAGCCAAGCATTGTAAGAAATGCTGTTATTAGACTTGTACCTCCAGATATGTAGATGGATATATCCTTATCTTCATGATTTTTTATATGCATGCTTATTTCGGCTATCTTGTCTTTTATATAATTTTCATTGTTGAAATCGCATTCGTATTTTTTGTATTTTAGCTTGTTATGTATGCCAAGGTGAATCAAGATATTATCAAGATGCTTAAATCCCCCTTCTCTTTCCACCTCAGGACTATAAAGAACGTGTATTTCTTTTAACACGTCTTTATGAAACTCCAAAAGATCGTATATTGGTTCATAGTTCGATGGAAAATCTTCGCTTATATTTTTATATTTTTCTTTGTCTGTGTTTCTGCCTGGCTTAGACAAGGCAAATATCAATACTGATCTTGGACTCCTAACCCCTGTAGGTACATTGGATAGTTGCTTATCAAAATAGTATACAAAAGCAAAACCCACAGAAAACATATTTAAGATAGTAACAAACGCTAAGGATATATTCTTAATTACATCGGCGTTAGCTATTATATTTCCTATATACTGTGCAAGTAAGTTTAATAATACAAGTTCTGATAAAAATCCTATAATACCTATAAATCCTCCAGCTTCTCCAGCCAGTAGATATCTCAATACACTGGAAAACTCTTTCCCAGTGTTTTTATAAAAGAATTGACGATAAAAAATTAGTATCGCTAATGAAAAGATCGGGGCAATTAATGGATATTTAGGAAAAAATACTACAGGAGCATAGCTACAAAATGCAAGTAATACAAGAAGAGAAAGCTTAATAGAATATTTATGTTCTTTAATCGCCGATAACTCCATAGCCCAATCCAGTTTTTGAACCAATACCAAGAAATTCAAAAGCTTTTACAAGATCGTCTTTTAAAGACGATTTAAATGTATTTTCATAGGTTTTATGGTTTTTAAAATAAAAATTAAACTTAGTACCTTTTGGCACCGTGAGAAACTTTATAGGGTTTGGATTTTTGTCTATTGGAGGACCTTGCTTGCTGTAGTAATCTTGGTAATGCAGGTTCATTATGTCCTCTTCTAACGCTGGAAACTTATCCGGCAAGGCATCAAGCACGATTAGACTTCCTCTTTTTTTCTGGTTTCCAAAGATCTCTACAAAGGCCTTGTGTTCTTCTTCAATTTGTTCTCCTTTTTCAATCTTTTTTTCAAAATCCCCATACTTTTTTAAGTCAAACCCTGCTTTTTCTAAGATCTTATAAGCCCTCAATACACCTTTTATTGCACTCGATGGAATGTATGGAAAGCCGTATATAAAATGAAGCTTTATAGAAACCTCCAAGACAGACCCACTTCCAAGCCCCACTATAAGCCTTGATTTTGTAGCAAGCGTAAAATTAATATCCGATACTTCTTTTTGCCTACGGTTTAACTTTGTTATATAAAAATCTACGTCTTGAAAATTTCTTCCTTTTAAAAGCTCGTAAACATTGGTTTTAGCATCGTTTATTTCAACCTTTTTATCGGCTCCAGGTTTATAAAATGGAATGTATTTTTCCAAAAGCAACTTTGGGTTTGATACTTCTTTAAGTGAAGGTTTGATCTCGCACCTTTTTGGAACTACCAATATAGCATCTTGATTTTGCTCTTGGCGATTATCTTTGTGTCTTTGGTGATTATCTTTGCCATGCTTATTGTGTTTGCCATACTTTCCGTTAATCATTATTTTCCCCTCCAGATTCTAACATCGCATCTGAAAACCTTCTTAACCAGTTTATAAGCCTCAAGGTTTCATCTGTATAATACATATATTTTTCCACATCTACATCAAGGACAAATTTCTTCATTATCTGCTCGATTTTTTGTTGTACATTGTCCTTTTTTATTTCTTCTTTTCGTCCTTCAAGTTTATACAACCAATTTGATATGATAGCTATCGTCTCAAGGTGATGGTCTTTAGCTTTTGAAAACAAGAAAGCCAGCGTGTTTCCAAGCCCATTGGTCAAAATAAGTGTACCAAGTTTCGCTATCAAAGAGCTTGCATCTTTTTCAAAGTTTTTACCTTTTATTTTAGATATGCACTCAAAAGCGTAATTGCTTCTTTCTTGCTCAAGGGTTTTCATTGTTTATGCCTCCACAGTTATTTTTGTAAGTCCTCTTCCAAGGGTTTCATCCCCGCCAAACTGAAGGGTTTGATTGTTTATTTTGTTAATAACTTCTATTAGCTGCCCTTCAAAACCATTTTTCCTTGGAGCTATACAACCGTAAAACACTGTTTCCGCTGGAAGAAGCTCCTGATACCAAAGACCTCCACTTTGAGCTGTTCCTGTTTTTTGATCGATCTTTATCCTTGCATTTACCTCTGTGTAGTTTTTAACAAAGAATTTAAAAACATCATCGCTCACTATCGCAATTTTATCTTGGTCTATATCACATTTTATTATCTCTTTTAGTTTTGTTAGGCTTTTATCAACATCAGCGTTGAATGTAAACTCTTCAAGCACAAGCTTACCCTTGTCGTTATCTTTAATCACGATCTTGTCTGAGGATACCAAAGCGTTGTCTTTTTCAACTGCTTTAAAATCCCCAATATCTATATTTGTATCTCTTTTAAACCTTTCAAGCACATAATAAGATGTGATCCATGCAAAAACACCCTTTAAAGATTTTACTGGAAAAAGAAGTATTTTCCCATCTGTAAAAATGACCTTACCTTCTTCATCGGTTTTCCCAAATATATCATTTTGCTTTTGTTCATCCTCAAAAGAAGCCCTTATAACCCCTTTTATTGCAGATGAGGGCATAACTGGAAATTCCGTATGAGCTTCCCTTTGAATGGGTAGGTCTATAAGACCTAAGTTTGTACCGTTGCCTATGTGCATAGGCGTTAAAGCATGGTAAAACACTACTTTCATTATCCTTTACCTCCTTCTAAATTTAAAGCTCCAATTATGCTAAGTCCAAAACCCACTGGATTGTTGGTATCAAAGTATGGATACTCAAGCTCATAATAAGCTGGTTTTAGATAATACCTATCAAAAATCTCATCGATTTTAGCCATATCCTCCACCTTATAAAATATTACAGAGCCTTCTGGGATAAGCCTATAAATCCTCGTTGGGAACCCTGTTTTTTCATCTTTTAGCTTTATCCAGCTGCTGTATGTTATATGTTTGCCTATTACTTTGTTTATTAGCTTTGTTCCTTCTATATGTAAAACTCTATTTGTAGGTGTAAGAAGTATCAACTTGAAAAACCCCGTATTTCTGACCATGTCTTTTATGTGTTCTTTTTCTTTTAAAAGCTTATCAGTTAGGTCATTGTCTTTTTTTATCACCACAGATAGTTTACTTTCTCCACCCACCACCAACGTTTCAACGTCCTTTATCTCTTCAGATGCTTTAACATAAAAATAAACATCATCATCAAATCTCAAAAACGACTGAGTAAATAGATATCCTTCTTGAGTTGTGCCTTTTGATTTATCTATTTTTATACCTGTTCTTAACTCTTTTTGAAAGCTAATCGTGTCGTTGATTGAAATCTCTTCATCTTTTAGATACTTTATAAGTTCTTCATCTTTTATATAAGCGTTTATATCTTCTATTTTTTCTTGGGTTTTATAATCTAAAAAGTATTCGATGGGCTCTTCTGTTTCTTCTGTTATTACGTTGTCTAATTTTGTAAGAGTGGGTTTTAAGACTTTATCCTTGCCTTTTAAGATTTTTATGTCAAGGGGTGCTTTGAAATAAAGGTTTTCTCCTTTGGCAAGGGATAAAAACTCTATGTTTAGTTTTTTGTCAGAGGCTTTGTTTAACCCACTTAGTATGGGTATTGGATTTATGAAAAAATCGGACTCCCTAAAGGTCCTTTCTTTGGCGTTAAAATCCTTTCCATCCCCAAATATTATCGCATCAAAGGGTTTAATACCTATCATACCTTTACCTCGCTTGCTATAAATTTTGCCAACTTTAATATGTTTATTATCTTTTCTGGGCTTTTAAAATCAAAAAGCTCATGGGTATTTAGCATAAATTCTTTAAACTCTTCTTTTTTTGCAAAAGATTTTTTACGTATCAGATATTCTGTTAGTTTTTTAACCTGATCTTCTTTGTCGGTGTCTGGTAAGTAAGGAAGAAGCAGCTCTTGAAGCTGGTAAGCAAAGCCAAATGGAAAATCCTTATAGGAAATATACCCTAATAGTTTTTCAAACAAATCTAAATGATCGTTTTTAATAGGGGCTTCAGCTGATGAATAAGAATGTTTTATATACTTTATATAAACCGCGTCTTTTCCGTCAACTTTTTTGGCTTTGCTCTCAGAGGCTCTTGTTTCTTGTAGTAAATATCTAAGAGGTATTTTGTAATGAGCAAACACCAAACCTGCACTGGCTGTAAAGTCATATCCTGTATCTTTCATTGTCTTTTTGAATTCTTCTATCAATATCTTATATCCATACAAAGCAGTTTCTGATGGGAAAAGCGCAAAAACATCATCCCCACCAGTGTATACAAGCTCTCCATCGTTTTGTTTTACTATTTCCTTTACTTTTTTTCCAAACTCCGATAGTTTTTGGGTTATAGAGCTTATGTTGTTATCTTTAAAAGCTCTTGTTATCTTCTCTCCCATCGAATCTCCGTCCATCATAAGAATAGCGTAATATTTAGGTGGATTGCCTATTTTCTCATAAAGCTCTTTCAAATCTTTAATAAGCCCATCGTATTCGCCTTCGTTTTCTTCTTCTAATATTTCTATGTATATATTTTGCCTATCATCCTGAAACAAATCTGATTTGTGGTGTTTTTCGAAAACCTCTTTGATTTCATCCTCATGTTGTTTAAGATATTTTGTAATAGCCACATCTACCACAGATTTTTTATGCTTTTCGTGAAAATGTCTTTTGCCATAGCAAAACGCACAAAGCCTATCTTCATCGTCCTCAAGTATAGATCTTTTAAAATTATTTTCTGTAGCACCTACTATCACCCTTTTCCCACATACATCGCAAAGATAAGCCCCTCTTAAAAGCTCTTTGGTGTTTAGTTCGTAAGCTTTATCTAAGAAATCTTGATAATCTTTAAAAGCTTTATACTGGTTTTTATGCTTTTGAAATAAATTAAACCCTTCGATATATGTATAGTCTGGCTCTATTAGAGATTTAGCATTGGCAAGAGCGATATCAACACGCTCTTTTGCTTTGAATAGATCCCCACCTTCAACCTCAGCAATAGCCCATACTACATTTATGGCGTTTTTGATTTGATAGTTTATAAGAGCCTCATATTCTTTAAAATCTTCATCTGAAAGCTTTTCTTTAACTTTATTTATAAGAATATCTAGTTCTTTTAGTATAGATTCTTTTAAATAATCTACTTTATTGATAACCTCTTGTTTATCCCCTTCTATGGTTAGATATACTACGTTTGTAATGCTTAGATCATTTCCCTTAAGGGTTTCAGCTGTTGGAATTATGAACTTTACCTTGCCATCATCTTTTATTTTTTTCAAACCTTCTTTTAATATCGTTGGTATAAGGCTACTCCCTCCTGTTAGGTCTTTAAGCTTTCTTGATCTATCTATCAGCCCTTGAACCGATGGAATAGTTATTTTTACCAAATATTCACTCATCTTTCAACCCTCACTTTATTTCTGAAAAGTTTTTTCTACCAAACCTCTAATCATCTCAGTGGCTTTTAGCCAATTGTTATAATCAAAATCTTTATTTTTATAATAAAAGCTAAGTATATAAAACTTATAACCAGAACGCTCCTCTAAAATTGAGAAGTTTACATAAGAGGATTGTCGTTGTTTTGCACTGCCAAGTATAAAATTAAATCCTTTTTTTTCTATTTCTTGAATTATTTCTTTGTACAAAACTCTTAGAATTTCAAACTTTTCATCTACAGGTAAATACTTATCTTTTAGATCTACGCTTTCAATTAAATAGTTATCTCCATTGGATCTTTTTGATAAGCAAGCAAACAAAGGATTTTCTGTAAACCTCTCCTTTAGCCCCTTTTCTTTTAAGAAGTTTTCTATTTTTTCTACGCTTTTTCCAAAGTGAAAACTTTCTGATTGCTCTATTTTCATGTTTCCAAAAAGTCTGTTTCTTTTAAACCCCACTCCAAGCAAAAAAGCTATATCCAAAAGCGCTTTGTAAAACTCTATAGGATATTTGTAAGATATAATTTGAAGTTTAAACTTTGAGCCTGGCATTATCGCTTTTTTGGTAAAATTACTTTTGTGAGGCAACGGCTTGACATTGCCTTCTTTTATATAATTAGGGTCTATGTCTACAATCAACCTAAACTTACCTTTTCCTTCTGTGTTTCCAAATACCTCAGATTCCAACTCGTACAATTTGTTATGATCTATATACTTACCCGCCACTAATCTAAAAGCTTGCCTCATAGCAGACTTTATCTCTGTGGTCCTTATATAATTACTATCCAATTTGCCATTTGCTCCTCCCATTATGGTAGGAGTTACGACTTTTACCGTATACTCTTGTTTTTCCATTTTTCCTCCTCTTTATAAATTTTATCAAAACTCTCTTAAGAAAAATACAAATCAAAATGGACTTTTTAAAAGCTCTTCGTTTAAGTTTATTGGAACTTCTATATACTCTCCTCTTGCGTAATGATGAACCCTAATAGGTAAAAAGTATCCAAGGGCCATTCCAAGGGCAAGTATTATAGGCACTGGTGCTGAGAATATAAGATGGTTTTCCGATTGTTTATTATCGTCTATTGCCGTATAAATCTCAGATACTATATTGCTCCAATCACCAATGGGCAGATTACCCTGATTATCTTTTGATTTTATTATCAAATGTCCTTTTGCTTTTATCTGTTCTTTGTACTTTAGCCCTTGATCAATAGGGTTATGGCTTGCAAGGTAAATAATTATGAGTAGTGGATCACAAGAGCCACCAGAGCTTTTAGAAATGCTTTCAGCACACTCCATATCTTTATCAACAGATATTTCTTTAAATTCTGACTTTTTTTGTTTTATCTTTCTTGAGTTTTCTGATAAATCTATTACTTTGTGATATGCTCCGTCTTGGAAATGGTATATTATAGTAGCTTGTCTGTTTCCTAATACCACTCCAAAGTATAAAGCCAACGTGGATATGCCAGCTGATATGTTTAAAATTACTTTGTGTTGATCTTTGATTATACCTTTTAAAGAAAGTAGATTTTTTATTTTTTCTTTAAACATAGACAGTATATTTACAAGCTCTTCTTTGCTTGAGAAATCTACACTTGGGGTTATCAAATACATATCTTCATCTTGTAATTGATAAAATTTTTTTAGATTTTCTATTTTAAAATGTTTAAATCTCTCGTCTTTTTTTATCGCATCTTCTATTTGCTTTAAAGATTGTGATGCTAAATCTGGTTTATTAGAATGTATAAATATCACTGGCATATGCTCTGGATTTAACCAAAAATGCAGCTCGTCTATAGTTTCTATATCCTCTGGTGTTATGAGGGTTTTCCCTTCTTTTTGTGCTATTTTTTTCTTCTTGTCCAGATATTTAACTGGTATTATTAGACCATCAGATGTAATATTTCCTGTGAATGCAACATTTTCTAGTATATCCTTATTTTTGGCTATTATTCCGGTTACCACTGCCAACTTATAAGATTCTCCGCTAAACTGATTATCAAACATTACAAAAAAGTTCTGGTTTGTAGCGATTTTTATGGTATCTAAACTCTCAGATTTAACAAACGTATTTAATGAAAATGTTTTGCTTGACAATGGTACCACTAAGGCTTTAGCTAGTATAGACTCATCTTCATTGTCAACATTGTATATTGGAAAATATACTTCTTTGTATTGGGCTTTAAAAAGCTCTGATACTATCTTATTATCAAATATATTAGAAAGTGAAGTAAAAAGCTCAGGTTTGAAATATATTTTCTCTGTGAGAATTAGTTTTATGAGTTCATACTTTGTCTTTGTTATTTCGTTGTCTTCATCTGGTAAAGTAAGCAAAGCATACAAATCCCCCAGCCACTCATCTTTTATTTTTCTTGCTTTTAAAAGCTCTCTAACTATGTAAAATTTTTCAATTTTGATAAGCTGTCTTATATGCATATAATTAACCCTCAGTTTGAATGTTGATTTTTTCTGCTAAGCTATCTAAGTCTAACTGTTTCCCTTCGTAGGGTATTATGATACTTTGATCTTTTAATACTCCTTCAAAGATAACCTTATCGTCCAAAGTTATTTTTACATTTTTGTTTAGATACTTTTCATCTAAAACAAGCTCTATAAAGTCTTCACCTTGATATAAAATCATATCATCTTTGTAAGTGGCCTTCTGATCGGTAGATGCAGCATATTTCATCTCATATTGATGTAAGTGCTCTGGAAGTAACTCTACTATTTGAACATCAGGTGTTGCCAATACTTCAAAAATCCTCATATGATAGTCTTTTATTTGGTTAAATTCTTCTTGGTTAAATTTATTTCTAATATCCTCTTCAAATAATGGCGTAAAGCCTGTTTTTAGATGAGATGGCCTTTCGCCATCCCTGAATTCTAGGATGCTGTTTAACTCTTCTTTTTTTATTTGATGTATTAGTATAAATTTATTGATTTCATCTTCTTTAAGATAAAAGTTGTTATCGGTTTCTACGATAATTTTCATTGTTCTTATATCTAAAATTATATCTATATTTCTGGCAAATTCATAACGATCTGATACTTTTAAAACTTCATACAAATTATCATCAACTTTATCAACTATGAGAAAATAAAGTGGTTTGTTTGGTTTGTTTTCATTTAGAGATTTAAGACTTCCAAAGTATATACCACCGATAATAGGTGGTGTTTGGTTAGAATATGGGATATCATCAAGCTCTTCTTCCATATAATCTTCAAACAAGTCTTTTAACCATTTAGCCATTTTCGTCAACCTCAAATCTTTTACAAATCTCTTGGGCTTTTTCTTGCAAAAATCTTTCAAAAGCCTCCTTTGAGAAGGAGTATTCTATTGCAATTTCTCTTAGTCTTTTTTTCATCCTTTCTATCCTCTTATACAACGCATCATCTTTTAGTTCAGTTAGGTGCTTAGTTTTATAAACTTCCTTTTTATCTGAAATTTGATAGCAAAATATCAACCATTCGTTGCTTGTAAGGTTTTTCATCAAAGCATCTTCTATTTCTTCCACTTCTATGCTAAGGATGTAATCTTCTTTCTTGCCAATCAAATCAAAATAACTTCTCATCTTGTCATCCTCATGGCCTTCTTTATTATTAATAACCTCTGAAATCTCATTTTCTGACATTTTCTTTGTGGATATATAAAAATCTGTTAAAAAGTTTTTTGCCATCCTTTGGATATAGCTTACAAGTCCATTGTTTTGATTATAAAATATCTCCAATATATGCTCTTTGTAGGGTAAAATCTTGGTTGCTAAAAACTCTTGAAACAAATCTTCTTCTTCATAATAGTTTAAAACCGCACCGTAGGTTTGGTTTCTAAGCATATTTAAAAAGATATGTTTTATAACCTCCAATCCTTTTTTATCGTTTTCTGAAAAAAATCTAATTATCAAATCATTTCCAGACATTATTTTTTATCCTCGCCTATTGATTTTTTTATTAAAGGAACTAACATTGAACAACTTCCACATTCTACAAGCTTACCTTCTTTGTAAAGATCTATCAATACTTGAGATTTAACATAATATTTAAACTTCTTACCATCTTTGGTGAACAAAAACACTTCACTTTCAAGATCTATAAAACATTCTTCTTTTGATTTTTTTTGTAAAAAACAATTAGTCAAGCTTATCTTTGGACGCTTATATATAAAGTATTTATAAGTAGATGTAGCAACTATCGTTATTTGATCGTTTTGGGCTTTTAAAACGATTATCGGCCTTGGCTTTAATTCAATATGATCTGACTTCCAAGATAAAAGAGTATGAGTTTTCTCAAAAAACTCTTTTACCCTTACAACTATAAAATCCCCCTGATTGAAAGATTTATACTCTACAAGCTCTTCTTTTTGTTTATTGCCAAGAATATCAAACAATCTAAACATCAGAAACCCCTATTTTTTCATGTACCAACAAAATTATATCATATCTTAAAACTTAATATGTATAAGTTCAGATAGACTGTGAACAGATTGTGTGAGCATGTTTCAGATGCCGTCAATAGTAAGAAATGTTTACAGCACACTAGAGTGCTTTAGCACGTTTCAGATGCCCGTCTTCTTAAAAGAAACTTATTGTACAATGTAAGAAATGCTTGTAGCACACTAGAGCGACAACATTGCATTTTAGCATTATACTTTCTCCCACTCAAAGCCCACGATGTTCTTATCTTTTTTGCTAAATTCTATCCCTATTAGATATATCTCTTGGTGTTTGCCTATATATTTTTCATAATACCTTTTCTCTTTTATCTGTTTTAAAGCCTTATACTCTTCCTTATCTTCTACCACCTTAAACTCTATTATATAAACGCTGTCTTGGTTAAAGACACTAAGATCTATCTGGCCTTTGTTTGTGTTGTCTTCTGCTATCACATTTAGCCCTGCACCGTTAAAAAGTGCATATACGATAGATGCATAAAAACCTTCGTATGAGTCTATATCGTTTTTCCTATACCAATCGTGAGGAATGCTTGCAAAGAATGTGTATATAGCATCTTTTAGTTTGTCTATATTTTTCTCTTTAAGAATTTGTTTTATATTAAGCTCTGTTTTTGTTATCCTGCTAGCATCGAAATCTAGATAAAAAAGAAGGGCATTGTTGAAGCTTTTTCTCACTTCTAAGTTTGGATAGGACAATGTGTATATTCCGTATTTTTCTTTATAGTCTTTTATCGTAAGATAACCAGCTTGAAACAAAAGATTTTCTATTCTTATATTATCCACATCAAGGTTTGATAAAATCTCATCTCCTACTTCCAAGTTCTCAAGCTCTGGTAGATAGTATTTATTTTTCAAAAACATCTTAATAAGAAATGTAGGTGTCACTGTTTCAAACCAAAAGGCTCTAAACCTTTTTTCTGAAAAAAGAAGGAGTATATCAAAAGGATTGTAAACGCTCTCTCCAAGCCAACTATAGCCGTTGTACCACTGTTTTATCTTTTCTTTATCAAAATCCTTTAACCTGTCTTCAAACACATTTTCAAGCTCAGATTGGGTATAGCCGCAAACAGTGGCAAAGTTTGGGTCTATAGTTATATCGTTTAACTGATTTAATCCACTAAAGATAGAAACTTTTGAAAATCTTGATACCCCTGTAAGAAAGACAAGCTTTAGATAAGGATCCATACCCTTTAACACCGAATAAAAATCTTTCAATATTTCTCTGTTTTCTTTTGCTACTTCTATATTCTCTATCGCATCCAATATTGGTTTATCGTACTCATCTATGAGTACTACTACTTGTTGGTTGTATTTTTCGTATAGTTTTTCGATGAGTTCTAAAAACATTTGGCTTGGACGCTTTTCTTTTAATTTTATCTGTTCTTTTTCTGATATCCTATTTACTTGAGATGTCATTAGATCCAATAAAATATCTGAAGTTCTTATATT
>OFEH01000538.1_pt1 | contig 11684 bp, 10 predicted proteins | sample 1521031 | NCBI WGS metagenome assembly OFEH01 (sample SAMN05518350, study PRJEB24110) | hypersaline lake metagenome | isolation source: Grendel Spring, Yellowstone National Park, Wyoming, USA | place: USA:Grendel Spring, Yellowstone National Park, Wyoming, USA | collected 2011-11-16
TGTAGAATCCCTATAAGGGTTCGAAACTCTACTAGCGTGGTTTGAGTAGGCGTTACGATAAGCCCGTTCGTTAAGTGATAAGCGTCGTTTGAAGTTTGTGATTTGAATGAAACGAGAAGTAAAGAGTTCACGAGCGAAAGAAGTGTGAAAAGCACGATAATGATAAGTCCGAGCGTTGTAATAAGAGTTCTAAGGCGCATCATTCCAACCTATTATCAGAGTTCCCGCAAGTATAATGCTTCGCTCTTCTAAGGAAATTTATTAGGGGCCTCATCGTTTTTTTATAAATAACATGCATGATCGAGGTAGACTGGGTAAAAAGCGCAGGCCATAAAAAAGCTTATAAACACGAAGTGCCAATAAAAATTAGCCAAAAGGTTCGGTTTGAGAAGAACTATATAGTATGGAAAGTAGGTGTTGAGGTGGAAAAATGGGTGGAAAGAAAGAATATTAACGGTATATTTCTCTGACCGAAATATAGCTACATTTGTAAGCTCCGAGTATGACTGGTACTGGGAGACAGTTTCCACTTTGGTTATAAGGCACAAAAAAGGAGTATTGGTGGCAAAAACTTCTGGAAACTTCGCTGTTAAAAAAACATATTTTTTGATAATGAAAGTTTAAATACTGAATCTGAAAGTAAATAAATTATGGAAATACCTCCGGACTTGAAAAACTGTTTACGATACTTTTATCCTAAAGACTCATTGCTCGGCAGGTACAACAGCTTTGAGAAGTTCATTGCCTACTTAAATTCGCTATATCCTGAAATGGTGCATAGATATGGAGAGGAAAAGGCAAAAGAAATGATAATGCAATTCTTTGAACAGCCTAATGCTTTCTTGAAAACGCCTGAAGAAGTAGAGGCGTATTTGCTAGGAAGGCCGTACAAAAGAGAAGAAAAACAACTAACCATGAAAGACAGAAGGGGCATGAGCATACCTGTAACTGGGGAATTTGCAAAGGCTGTGGGCTATCCATCTAGAAAAAAAGAAGAAAGGTATATGACTAAAGGAGAAATAGAAGCTTTACCTTACGAATATAAAGTGTCGTGTATAAAAAACGGTATAGAAGATTCGTTTACTGCTAAAACTGAGCAAGAAGCATACGACTTAGCACGGGAGTTGAGGGCACTTGGCGCAAAAGACATTAAAATATTCAGAGTCCCAAAGTCTTAAGGATAAAATACAATTTTGCCTTGGCAGAATCGAAGCCGTAGGCTTAATAATCCGTGAAGGCGATGGTTCCTTCAAGGCGGTGAGGATGTCAGATATATCTATTGACCAACTGAAAAAGTTTGCTACAGTAAAATTTATTAATAATCTTTTTATTATAATATAATTAATGACAACTTCTGACTCAAAAATAGCTCTTTTAATGGCCTACGCGGTAACGCCCGTACACGTAGGTATTGGTCAAGAATTTGGTGTCGTCGATCTCCCCATTCAGAAAGACACTATGAACTACCCTGTAATATACTCATCGTCTTTCAAAGGAGCCTTAAAACACTACTGTGCCAAAAAGAACAGCGAAACATTCTTGATAGATGAAGAAAAAAAAATTAACCGGGTAAAAGAAGGTGGAAATTGTTCGAAGCTTTTCGGTTCTGATATCAATGCAGATTCAGGGATTGGTTCAGTCTCAGTTACAGACCTTAAACTTTTGTTAGTGCCAGCCCGTTCAATTGATAGAGGACCAGTTTACCTTACGACGCATTATATGATTGATTCAGCTATCGACCTACTTGCACTGCTTAACGATGAATCAGTAAGCGGTCTACTAAAATTGCTCAAAGATTTAAAAAACGTGAATAGTACAAATGGCAACAAAATCAGAGTGATGGGCGCCGAACTGCCAGTTTACAACCAAAATACCTCTATCAACTTTAATAATAACCCTCCATCTCTTTACCAGCTCTTGAGCTCCAACGGTATTGCAGTAGCCCCAAATTACGTTGACCTAGGAGAAACTAAGGTAGATTCCAGCGTCCTTGTTGATAGAGCGCTCGTACGTATTGCAAGGAACAAGCTAGATCTGGCACGGAAAACTACTATTTCAGGAGCGCTATGGACAGAAGAGTACATACCTCAGGGATCACTGTTTTTAGGGATTGCCCAGGGTGACATAGCTACGTTCAAACAAACGATGACTGGTGACTTCTATATGCCTTTAGGTGGAAAAGAGACTATAGGGAGGGGAATAATGAGAATTGTCGTTCATCAATAACATAATTAACGATGATATAGTTAAAAGGCTTGTAAAGCTTGTAGAAGAACTAAGAAGCGAGCAGAAGGAAGAATCTAATTTAGCCATTACAAGGAGGGCAGAGGATTTCCCCCTGATGATCTCACAGTACGGGCTATCTTCAACAATAACGTTCTTCCTTTCAAAAATAGAAAATGAGAAATTGCTTGATAAAGGATTAGAATATTTTAAAGGTTTAGAACCGCAAATTCCAGAAAATCTTAAGGGCGATGCAGGCAGAAGCGGTAAGGGTTATGCGTCTTATCTTTCGTTGGTGCTCGCGTGGCCCTTAGATGACGCATTCAAAAAGGTTAAAATTAATGGCTTGGTAGACGAGTTAAAACAGAACAGCTCTGGTGTGCGTGACACATTGCTCAAGAATTTGCATAATATTCAAAGGAACGAGCTGGTGCTTGAGGCCGAAGCTTTGCCTGGTCTACTAGAGCTCAAAAAGATACTGAGGGCCTTGGACTAATGATATCCGATATTGTTTACTCTAAGGCCTTTGATGGCGAGTTCCATTCCGTCACGCCCTGGTGGGGCGGCGGCCCTTACGGAACAGTAAAGGATGAAAAATATAACATATGGTATCCATCAGCTGAGACAATAAACGGCAAGACAAAATGGTTTGCAAGGCATCTTTTGTGGACCTGTGAAGATGGGGAATTTAATCATGTTGAACTGGAAAAACGCGTCGAAGAGCTCTTTGGCTATGTGGGTAAAACGTCGCCCAAAACTTCGACTTTGAGGCTCGTAGTTAATGCATCTGAAAAGAACACAAGTAGGCCATCTCAGGATCCAAGGTATAAAGAATTACCCCGAGTAAAATTAGGACATATGGGGAATAAGTGGCATTATTTAAAAGAGTATGATGATCCCGTTGATGGATTAACCATTAACGTAAAAATTTTTGCGCCTGCAGAGGGATTATTTGGCGATTCGGGGTCAAGCATCAACAGTGCAAAGAAGCTTGCTGCAGCTATAATGCTTACGCTGGCTTATGCTGGTATAGGAAAAGCAGCAAATAGAGGCTTTGGACGTTTTTACCCAAATATAGACCAGTTAAACCAAAACTCAGACCAAGATCTTGCACAAATTGCAAAACTGATTGTGAGTGGTAAGGTTGAGGATCAGAAGGAAGCAATTACAAAGGGAGCGGAGCTCCTGTTAAACAAAAACTGCGCTGATAAGATAACGAAAATGGTGCACCCTGTACAGTGTCCGGGCAACGGCAAGCAGATTGCTGATGCTATGACGATAATAAATAATGCATTTATGAGTAGAAAGAGGGGGGACTTCTCTGTCCTAGGCCTGCCTAGAGCAAAGAAAATGCCAGCAAAGCAAGATGAAACATATGAAAGGAGGCAAAGCCCACTAATAGCCTCACCTATCGTAAAAGAGGAGAAATTATATGGTGTATATAAGACAGTAAAGGGCGTAATGCTAATTGAGCTGTATCATGGAGATTTTGACACAGGCGAGATTCTTGTTAAAGATGATAATAAAGAACCAAAAAGACCAAGGAATGAATTTGAAAAAGCACTCAGGTATGTTTTGGATGACCTAGCAAGGTGCCAGTCAGGGAGGCCGCGTCCAAATTTTAACCAGCATACAGGCGGTAACAACAGTTGGAGCAGGCGATATATATGAGCGTTGTAGAAAAAGCTCTAAATGATTTCATAATAATTTCATCGCTGTGGCAACAGCATAAAAATGAATTGGAAATATCCAAGCTGTTGGAGGAAAAGATCAGAAGAAACGGGAGTAGGCTAACTGTGTGCGATAAAGGAGAGCTGCAGGATAAATTAAAAAATCGCGTTAATAAATTTAAAAATCTTTTAATGGATTATGAATATGTGCCCAAGCTTATCGTAGACCTTGAGAACATCGTGAAAGCAATTGATACAGCAGCAGGTTTTGACCAAGCCAAGAGCAATTGTAAGGAACTTTATTGGCTAGGACAGTTTCTCGGCTCAGAAAAGACCATTGCAGAGGGTATTGCTATATATGAAGTCCTTAAACACGACAAATATAAAGAAAGTATGGACGCAGCAGGAAAAGCTGTGGATGAGCTGGCATCAGCGTTGAAGAACATTTACGGTCATTCCTACGTAGTTACTGCAAAGGTTAGATCAACAATCACAGCAGGTAGGGGATTCATGGACATGATCACTGAGTACGGGCTGTCTTGGGACCCAGTGCTTGACCTGCCATACATCCCTGCGAGCGAGTTAAAAGGGGCTGTGCGTTCGCTTGTCCTCAAGGCAAGCGCGCTAAAAGCGAAAAGGGAGGGCTTTAAAGTTTCCCTTGACCTTTTTGGCAAAGCCCGCGGGAAAGTTCTTTCCGAAAATAAAGATGCTGATGAGTACGAGGTTTTTAGCAAATTGCTAGGAAATAATTTTGTTGTTGAGGACACAGAAGAGCACGTAGGTGAGCTCGTTTTGACAGATGCTTACCCTGTTCAAGCTCCTGATAACTTGCCAGTTGAGCTCATGGTTCTTACGCCGCATTACACTTCAAACGTAAAGCAAGAATATGAAGTTAAACCTACGCCGTTGCGTTACCTTGGGATTTCAAGGAAAACATTATTGAAGTTTGCTGTAGGCGTTACTAAAGATGGGATAGATGTTCTAGGCAAGATCGCTAGCAAGCTCGGTTTAAATGCAAAACCAGATGAGCTTCTCAAATCAATGATAGATGATGCATTAGCTATTGGGATAGGTAGGCGCACGAGCAAGGGGATGGGTAGGATGAAAATTGAAAATTGGGAGGTGAAATAGTATGGATCCTTCTTTAGTTAAAAAGAGACTCGCTGCGTTGATACTCTGCAACCCGGCAAGCGGCAAGCTAAGGGATTCAAACGACAGCGTAATTAAAGCTTTTAACGTCGAAGAGGGCTTGAACGATGCTTATAAAGCATGGGAAAAGCTCGGGGGCTGCTACTCAGCTAACGGATCTAATATCGACGGTGATCTCATTAACGTTGCTAGCATGGCTAAAAGTCCTGAAGATGCTTTACTTTATCTTTACTCTTACTATCAGGTCCTGTGGACAAAAGCTAAAGCACCTCTTGATTTATTGAAAAGATCTTATGCTGCTTCTGCGATAGCTGGCTCGAACAATTTTCTGAGGGTAACCTTTAAGATATCTTCAGTGCAGGATATGATCGCTAACTCAAGAAAGACGTCGGACCTTTGGGCAGGCAGCTACCTTGGATCTTTGCTTGCATGGCAGACGTTATTGCCTATAATTGAAAATTATGGACCATCGTCGGTTTTGAGCCCCTTCATAGGGGCCAACCCGCTTTACGTTTACTATGCTTATAAAAAGCTAAGTGACCCGAATCTTAAAAAAGAACTTAGCAAGTTTGCAAGAAACATTCTAGAGCTTGACCTCAATTCCCAGCTCCCTGTAAATGCGCTATTGCCAGCTAAGGCTGACCTCTTGATACCTGATTATGGTAAAAACATAAGCGATATAAAACAAGAAATTGAAACGTACTATAAAAATGCCTGGAGAAGCATATATAACGTCCTTAAAGGTTACATCCAAAGTAAACCAAGTAAATTTAATACATTGAATAATATGGAAGGCCTTTTAGATGAAGCTGCCGAATGGCCTCCTTTCCCCATAGAAAAGGTCAGCGTAGAGCAGGTAACTGTAGATGACCTGATAAAAGGAAATAAACAGGAAAATGGAATAAGCAAATGGCAGAGAATTTGGGTTGACTATGGATATGGGTTAGCAAGCTCTGCTCAGACGGCAACAGAGAAACTCTATCAAGAAGGTCATGAGCGTTATAGGTACTGTACTACGTGCGGGATCAACATCGCTGCTGTTGAACGTACAGAAAACGGAATAAGCGAACCCCTTTGTCCTTACTGCGCCGCAAAGCGCGTGCTTCCAGATAAATTAAATGATGTGCTGAGTAAATTGGGCTTCTGGGTTCCAGAAAATGTAGAATGGCTACATTGGCCATCCACAGCTACGCTGGCTGGTGCAGAAGCCTTGTTAAATGCTTTGAAAAAAGAGAAAAAAGAAGATTTATGCCCTGAGCAAAAAGACCTTAGGCAAAAGTTACTTTGCGCTGAAGCAATATACGGAGATGTAGAGAAAACGTTGCGTAGGATAGGGGACTACAAGACGCACTACTACATTCTGAGGGGCGATACTGATAACAATAGCAAGAATTTCAGCGAAAACTCTCAACTTGAAAAATATATCGGTTTGTCCAGGGATTTCGCCCTAATGGCGCTGGCGTCAGTTAAAGTTATAGAAAAGAACGGAGGCTTTGTCGTCTACTCAGGTGGAGACGACTTGTCAGCCATTTTCCCTAACGTAGGAGAAGTTCCAGTAGTAATAAAAGCTCTCATAGAGCTGATTAAACCGTGCTATGGAAACAAGGAACAAACGATAGGCAATGAAGATTATAAAACATCATTTATTGTAGATAACGAGAGGAAAAAGCCTAAAGAGAATAATGGAAACTATATAATCTATTGTAGGAGTTATTCTATATTGGCAGCTCACAGCAGGGACCCGCTTAGCGTTGCTTGGAAGATGTCAGGCGATCTTATAGAATTAAAGGATATTTTTACTTGGCAAAAAGAAGGGGACGATCATCCGACGGCAAAGAATGTGGTCTTTATATTGAGGGGGAGCGGGCACATCGAATCGCTGATAGATATGAAAAAGGAAGCCGCTTTGCTGCCGGCTATCTACGAGGTATGGTCTGAGAATGGTGCGCTTCCAACTTTGTTAGGGCTAAGAGGTAAAGGCCTTGCAAAAGGGGTTGCTCACGACGCATTAAGAGAAATCGACATGTACGGAATCTATAAAGAAGATTCAGGAAAGGAGTGGGAAACTTTATCCTTTAAAGTCTTAGAAATGATATTAAAGAGGAGCGAGCTCAATAAAAACGCAGCTTCTGAAGCTTTAAAAGTCCTTGAACCTTTAAAGAGCGTTAAGGCCGAATTGAGCGTTAAGGCCAAATTGGAAGGTGCTAATGAAAGGCAGACAAAATTGGAAGGTGCTAATGAAAGGCAGACAATCGTGTCATGGGAGGTCCTCAGGGCTCTCTCTCATTTGAGGTGATAGAGTTGGTCGAGTGGTATCTTTTCAAACCGTTGGGGCCAGTGCTTTTTAGGTGGAAAGGCGAATACTCGCCCCAGTACAAGGGCCCTAGAGTTCTCGGGCTTTCTGAGCCGTTTCCATTGCCTTCAACAATAGTTGGCGCCCTTGCCGCACTTAAGATTGTGTCAGAAGGCAAAGACTTTGCGAACGTAAGGGATCCTTTGGACATCCTTGGAAATGACTTTAACATGTGGGGGCCACTTCTTTACCTTGGCAAAGGGAAGATCGGAGTTCACAGGTATCCAGGCTCAATAGTCATCCTCAACGATGAAGCAATATGCCGCGATGGCAAATTTGCAATAAAAGAGGATAATCTCAAAAACCCACTAGAGCTTGGCATGATTCAGGGAAGGGTTGGGGTTAAGCTTGATATCACAGGCAAAGCAGCAATTGAAGGATACCTTTACGAAGCTGCCATGTTTGATATTAAAAAACTTCAAAGAGAGTTAAACAAGGAGGAACAGAACACCTCTGACGTTGGATACGCGATAAATGTAAATGTCAATCTTAACCTCAAGACGCCCGCTCTGATAAGGTTCGGAGGGGAGGGCAGGCTTGCGCTAGTAAAGAAAATGGACGGTTCGGACCTTGAAAAGTTCGTTCCAAAGATCGGCGAACAAGGGCTTTTTATGCTAGCATCGCCAGCGCTTCTTAGCGCTGAAATCTTTAAGAGCTTGGAGAGCGAGATGCAGCCAAAGGTCGGCGACTTTGAAATTGCAGAATGCAAACATTCAGCTCACATCGGATACATCAACACAGGTTACGATATGGCAAAAAACATGCGCAGACCAACGTACCCGGCTCTTATGTCAGGCTCGCTGCTAAGAGGTAAGGCTACAAGCACGCACCTTGACCCTTCAGGTAAGCATCACAGCTGGGGGAGCTTAGTTCGTGTTATTGGCTAAAAGGCAAACATGAACGTTCTTATTGCGTCAGTTGGAGAGCCATGGGGCTATGTGCCGTCAACTTACAAAGTCAACGGCGTAGAAGTGATTGCAAACTTTTCAGGTTCTGCCCTTTCAAGGGTGCACGGGGCTTCCAAGGGACTGCTTGTTTACCTTGAAGGCACATCGCCAGGAGATAGTGCGCAAAAGCGCCTAGATGAAATATCAAAGGAACTTCAGAGTTCTGACGGGGAAATTGCCACTGCTTACGTTGAAGCCGTCCAGGTCCTGAAGAAGGTCATATCTGAAGGTCTTCATGACGAAGAGCTGATAAAAACGTACTTTGCTCAGCCGCACTATTCTATCGCCGCATTTCAGGAATATATCAAAGTCCCTTGGCCAGATGGCGTGCAGATAGACCTTAAGTTTATCCTTGAAGGTCAGCTATCAGATTTTATAATACGCTCTGGTGCAGACCACGTCCTTCTTGATATAACTCACGGTCCTAACTTTTTGCCAGTAGCTTTAGACAGCGCTGCCAGGTGGGCATGCCGCATTGCGTCTGCCCAATTGGGTTATGAGATCATACTTGAGGTCTATTCAGTATCGTCAGTAAGGGCATGGGGAGGGGGCATGCCAAGGGGATCTGTAAGCAGGGTTGAATCAGTCACCTTTAGGCCAGACTCTTCAATGAGGGAGCTTGCATGGCGCATACTAGAAGAGGAACCACCGTCAGGAATCGACCCTTTCCTTTCCTCTTCTGCAGAGGCTTCAGCAGCAGCAATCCTTTTTTCTCTTCCGCTTCCCATGGCCATGTTAGCAGGTGAAGCCCCTGATTGGAAGGCTTCGCCATCTGGCTGGGAGGCGTCAGCGCGTGCATTACTTTCGGGGATCAAGAGGTTAGTCAAGGGCTCTGGGGCCGAACCAGGGCATCCACTAAGCCTAGAAGAAACAGAGAAAATAGTAGAAGGGCTCCGTTCGATGCGCATCCCAACCCATTTACTTGCGGAAATAGAGCTTCAAAAGTTAAAGCATAAAATCATGGAATACCTTATACGCGAAAAGGGAAGGGGTACGGTGCTCCTTGAAGCAATATTTGGCGGTTATGAAGTTGGGGAAGACCCGGGGCAGGTTGAGCGTAACCTTATAGCGCACGCAGGTTTTGAAAGGTCTAACGTGATGGCCGACTTGTCAAACTTGGTGACTCAGCCAAACGTCGAAAAGGTAAAGTTTAATTATAAAGATTGGAAATTAATAAGGGAAGTTTTGGTGGCGTTTGCAAGAGGAATAAGGGTGAAAAGAGATGTCAGGGCGAGCAGAGAGTAAAAAGGTTGAGGTCATATATGGCCCATTGCTGGTTAACGCGCTTGTTGAGGGTGTAGAACGTTTCTCTAAAAGAGAAAAAAAGTACGAGTATCATGAGATCAAATTGGAACAAAGCGATAACATACCAATTACCGAAGACGGTATGCTAATTACACAAAAAGATGTGTTTATACTTGGAGATAGCCAAAATAAGCCCAAAGATAACCAAAACGACTTAACTGATGAAGATAAAAGAGCATTAAAGAAAATGCATTTCCCTAAATGCAATTGCAGCTTCCTGATCCCAAAAAGCATCAACTTCCGTTCTAAAGATGAAGAAAATGATTTTATGGAATTGGTAAGGGACATCGTCTACCACGAATGCAACAGCGTTTCGGAGCTTTACAACCGTGTAACTCTTTTTGTTATGCCTTTTTATAACCAACAATTACATTTCAAGGCAAATGCCCGTGATAACTTAATATATTTTAGTGAATCTAACAGCGCTAAGGATGGACAAAAAAGCGATGATGTTACATATGCAACATTAATAATTGCGCTTGAGCTTCAAAAAAATAAAGATAATTATAGGCTTTACGGGGCTGATGCGATCATGCTCCTTAGCAATTCAGAATTGTTGAATTTTAAGAAAAACCAAACTGATAACCCCAAAGAAAATGAGCCTGATGATGAGGATAAACTAGGCAAAAAAATAAAAGGGCTTTTCCACATGAGGAAGAGCTTTATTGGTACAGAAGAATTTGAGAATTTTATGAAGATTATTCATGACAATCTAGCAGAGTATGTAATAAAGCTTGGTGCAAAGGAACCAATAGATACGGAAAAAATTGAGCGTGTAATCTCTGAAGGCAACAAAAATCAAACAAGGAGCCTGTACGACTTGCATGACCTGCAGATAGGTTCTATACTTTTAATTTTTTCATCGTTTATAGAAAACATTAATGAAGATGATCTTAAAAGAATCTATGACGATATGAGGGACGACGTCAGGAGCAACGCCTTTTCTTCATTACTCTTATCATTGGATAGATGGCCTAGTGACGACTTTATAGTAGAGACCCTTGAGGGCTTTAGCGTCAAGCTTCGCCCGAGTTACAATGCGCTTAACGATTATCGCGTAGGATATGAAGACAGAGAAAGGAACTTTTACCTGAGCTGGAACTCGCTTTTAATTCTAGAGACCAAGCCGGATCCAGACAAAGAAAACGATAAGAAATTCTTAATGTTTTCATTACCTAGGGCTTTAATCATAGAGATGCTGGCAGGAGAGCTACTTTACCTAAATTCACTGTACTCTGAGCTGTTAAAAGAATTTGAGAATTTGGAAGAGCATGCTAGAGAAGCCAGAGAAAGGGCCAGAGAGATATACGTGCAAACCGCCCTCACATTCGACCTTGGGTACATACAAGTACCGCTCATCAGGAAAGTGTTAGAAAAGATAGTTGAAACTTATGGATTCAAGTCAACCCTTGACGGCATAAAGTCTGCGCTGTCTGCATTAGACGCATCTACAAGCGCTGAAGCTACAGAAAAACTGAACGTAATAATACTGATAGTTGGACTCCTCACCGTGCTCACTACGCTACTAACGTTTCCAAAATACTGGTGGCTTATTATACTTATTGTCGTAGTGTTAGTGTGCATTCCGCTTTCTAGATTCTGGGAAGACGTTAAGGAAATCTACCACCTAAAGAATAAAAGACATTAGAGGCTCCATGCACCTTTTTACAGTTCAACTCAATGTTATCTTTTTTCAGGCCCAATTTGTTAAGTTTCTTATAATATTGTTTTTGACCATAAATTTTCACATACAAGAGCTATAACATAACAGCATTGGCCTAGAATTTAGTGCTTATATTTACCTCAATAAAATAAATCTCTGCTAAAACAGGGTCATGTTAGTAGAATACCTATTCTCTCTTCTTAATGATAGCTGACCCTGTGTAAGCGGAGGCTTGTGGTGTTGAGCAAAAACCATGTAAGAGGTCAACGCCAAGGAACTGGAAGAAGTACGATTAATTCAGAAGGTTGTTATGCTTTTGCTTAATACAATATAGATGACTATGGACGTTCTTGATCTTTCATACAAGGTCAAGG
>OFEH01000542.1_pt1 | contig 11513 bp, 14 predicted proteins | sample 1521031 | NCBI WGS metagenome assembly OFEH01 (sample SAMN05518350, study PRJEB24110) | hypersaline lake metagenome | isolation source: Grendel Spring, Yellowstone National Park, Wyoming, USA | place: USA:Grendel Spring, Yellowstone National Park, Wyoming, USA | collected 2011-11-16
AGGTACCCTGACGCCGCGTGGGCCGGACATTACGACATGAGCTTTGACGGACTGCCAATAGTGTACGAGCCCTATGAAAGCGACCTGGTGATAGCGGCGGGCACGAGCGGCAGCGGCGTCATGAAGGGGGACTCGATAGGGAGGGTCGCTGCGGCCCTTGCGATCGGCAAGGACGTCGTGGAGCTTGGCAACGGCGCTGAGTTTGAAGTGAGGCAACTAGGCCTTGAGGGCAGGTCAGTGGAGAGGGAGCTGTTGGTGATATGAGCTCTGGAGGGGCCCGCCTCCTGCTGGTAACTTCGTCGCCCCTCGAGGCCGAGGTCGCGGCCTCAGGCCTCAGGGCCATGGGCTTTCAGGTAGACGTAATGGAGCTTCGAGGCCTGCTGTTCACTCCACCTGACGAGCTGTGGAGGGCTCTGTCAGGTCAGGCCGCCAGGTATGACCATGTGATAGTTCCAGGCACTTACCCGTGGGACCTAAGCGAGTACGGAAGGAAAGTCCTCAAGGGGCCCGAGGGCCTCGGGCTCCTCGTTGATGTAATCAAGGGCTACGGCATTGACGTGCTGAGCCCCTCCCAGCCCTTTGAGAAGGCCAACCCTGAGCTGCTTCAGGAGATCGCGCAGAGGAAGCTTCGCGAGATGAAGTCAGGGCTTACAGGCATACCTGTCACGCCTCCTCCGATCACAGTAATATCTGAGGTGCCTGTGAGGAGAGGGATGACAGAGGAGGAACTAGAGGCCGTCATAGCCTCGTTGGTAGCTGATGGAGCTGACTACGTGGTCCTGGCGCCGCTCGACGGGGAAGGGGGTTGGCTAAGAGCCCTTACCGAGGACCTCAGGGCGTTGTTCCCCAGGCTGAGGCTGGGCCTTGACGCAAGGCCAGAGGCGCTGAGGGCGAGCGTCGATGCCTACGACCTGCTGTTAAGCGTTACGGCCTCAGAGGCAGCAAGGGGCCTCTCATGGGCCAGCTCAAAAGAGGTAGTGGTCCTGGTTTACGATGACGATATTCCTCGGCTGGAGGGCGTGTTAAGGGAGGCCGAGAAGAGCGGGGCAAGGCCTGTGCTTGACCCCGTGGCCCTGCCCACTCCCAGGCCCGGCCTCCTTGGGACCCTGTTGAGGCTTCAGTCAATTAAGCCATACGCGGTCCCTAAGATGATAGGCCTCAGCAACGTAGTTGAGCTCATGGACGCCGACACGAGCGGCACTGCGGCCCTCCTGACGTCGCTTGCCTCAGAGGCCGGCGTCTCGGCCGTGATGGTTGAGGAGGCCAGCGCTAAGGCCAGGGGGCTCACGTTTGAGGCGAGGATCGCGTCAGACATGGCGTCCTTAGCGCTTGCCTGGGGCAAGGCGGCAAAGGACGTCTCCCTGGCCCTGCTGAACTCCAAGCTGAAGCATTACATAACGGAGGTCAACGGTGTCAGGGTCGACATGACTAGAAGGAAGGAAGTAGAGGTTAACGTGTTGGGCGCCTCTTTAAGGCTTAGGTGCGACGATGAGTGTCCTGTTACGGAACTTGCCAGGGTAGCGTCAGGGCCTCAGCTTGTGATAGCCTCGATACTGACCTATAGGGCTTGTCTCCCGTGGTCATCAGCGTGGAGTTGCCTGAAGGGCGTCACCCGACAAGCCCGTTAAGGGCCCTCTTGACTATATCAATGAGCCTCCTCTCCGCCGTGGTCAGGGCAAGGCACCTAAGGCAGACCGGGGTCACCGTGGCGTAGCCTCTCTTAACGTAATACACGTCGGTGCCCTCATCCCCACCGGCATAGGCCTCCTCGAGGTCGTCGGTTTTCCACCCAAGCACGTGGTAGACGTTCTCCTCCTCGCCGTTGTAGACCTCTATGTTGGCCATGAAGGCCATGGGCGCCACGACGAGGCCCTTTGGCTCGCCCCTGGGGAAGTTGAGCACAAGTACGTCAACGTCTTTTAGTCTTTCATCCTCAAGGAACCGCTCGGTTACCTCGGCGGTCACCATGGCGGCCTTCCTGACGTATGGCTCGTCAGAATCGCTCAGCCCCCTAAGCACCGCGTAGCTTGAGGCCACGGCCTTAATGCCAAGCAGTGCCGCCTCTATGGCAGCGCCTATGGTTCCGCTCGTGAAGAAGTCCGTAAGGCCCATGTTAGGCCCTATGTTGATACCGCTGACTACCACGTCAGGCTTCCTTGGCAGCAGGGCCTTCACGGCTATGGCCACAGCGTCCGCTGGCTTCCCGTCTATGGCCCATGCTTCCCTTGCGCCCTCGACTTCGACCCTTTCAACCCTGACCGTGCGGGAGTTGGACTTACCAGCGCCGCTGACCTGATGCTTGGGCGCGACTACATAGACCTCAAGTCCCCTTGCTGAGATCTCCTTAATGAGGCGCCTAAGGCCAATGCTGTCAATGCCATCATCGTTGGTTAACAGCGCTATAGTCAAACACGTCACCTCTTTTGGTGCGGCAAAGAATTGTCTTGAGCTATAAGGTTTAAATCCTTTTGTCCTCCCACCATCAAGTTTACATATAAGTATACCAGCAGCCTCAGGGTCAATGGTGAGGGCCGATCGGTCAGAGGGAGCCCTTCTACTTCAGGTCCTATGACAGGGTCATAGGGGAGGCTCACGATGAACTTGAGCTCTTAAAGGAGCTTGAGAGGCTCTCATCGGCTGACCCCAAGGCCGTTGAATATCACCTCTCGCAGGGTCACATAGCCTCGTGGCTGAGCTACATAGGCAGGGGCGACCTGGCCTCCCTCGTGGACTCCATGACGGACCTCCAGGCGGTGATCGGCCTGCTGAGGGACTCGCTTGCAGGCTTCTCCGACGAGCTCACTTGCCCCCACTGCGGGTTCAAGGGCAGGGTCGGCGACTTCAGGCTGGCCAGGGCGCCGTGGAGGTTTGGGAACTACGTAGGAAGGCTTCTAGTCTGCCCTAGGTGCGGAGGGAGGTTCAGGTTCTTCTACCCGCTTAGGGCGGGCCTCAGGCCCTTCACTGTGCCAAGGCGGGCAGCTCAAGGAAACCCTTAAAACCCACAAGGCCGTGATGCTATTGGTGGGCCCGTAGTCTAGGTTGGTTAGGACGCCGCCCTCACACGGCGGAGGTCGCCGGTTCAAGTCCGGCCGGGCCCACCACCTGGGCCTCCTAAGGACTTCCTGCTGGGCCGTATGACAATAATCTCAACCGTTAGCGCCGCGAGGCCTAATAAGGAGCAGGAAGGACAGGGCGGCTGAGGATGCGGCCAGGAAGGCCGGGAAGAGGACAGGGTCTCTAGCTATTATGATGCCTGAGAGCGGGTAAACCCAGAGGCTTCCAATCATGTTGATCATGTTCATAGCGGCAAGGGAGGTTGTCGAGAAGTCCCTGCCAAACCTCTCGACCACATGAGCGTAGTAGACGCTGAATGCCCAGTTTACAAGGAAGCTGTTAACTATCGACATAACTACGAAAAGCCCATAGGGCCTTACCACGAGGGCGGCATAAGTTAACGAGGACGCCACCAGGGAGGCCACGGCGGCCAGCTGCCCTGACCCCAGGTCGAGGAACAGGAGCGATAGTCCACCAACAGCGCCGCCCATGAATGATAGCGCTGTGAGGGAGCCGCTGCCGTATGGGCTTGCCCTGAAGACCTTGGCGGCGTAAGTAGGCAGGTACGAGCCAAAGGCGTACGACGCTCCAAAGGCCCCGGCGCCTGCCAGGCCCACAAGGAGTACCTCACGCCACTTCAGATTTAGGAGGTCCCTGGGTCTTGAAGGCCTTGGATTGCCATTGATAAGGACAAGCGATGCTATCGCTAGGGCTAAGCCTATAGCGCCAGCTATTGCTGTGCCGGGCCTCCACCCGACTAGGCCATCAACGAGGCCCCAGGCGAGGGCCATGGCGCCCCCGAGCTCAAAGGCCATGTTGTAAAGGCCCATAATTGCTGAGGTGCCGATGCCTCCGAGGTAGACTAGCATGTAGCCAGCCGGCGAGAAGAAGAGGCCAGCGCCGAGCCCTGCCAGCAGCCTCAGGGCTATGACGTCAACTACCCCTCGGCTGAAGGCTACCAGTAGGTCCGCCAGGGAGACTATCGACAGGCCTATCAGGAAGGCGTTCCTGGCTCCAAGTGATGAGGCCACCTCGGCCCCGATGAGCTGGGACAGGGCGGCCCCAAGTATGAACGCCAAGGGCAACAGGCCTGAGACCCAGCCAGGTGATGTGCCAACTATCGCTATTGTCGCAGGGGCTAGGACAAACCACTGCATGGAATAGACGGCCCTGTCAATGAGCACAACAGCTGTAGCCTCCCTGGACAAGTCAGCCACCTGTTATTGAGGAGTAAAGCCTCTCAACCTCCGCCTCAGCGTTATCAAGTGAGCAGGAGGGTCCTCCGAACGTTGTCAGCTTCTCGGCTATCTCCTCCTTGGCCTTCTCATTAAGCACGACCTCAGCCTGGGCGAACAGTACTGCCTCCTCCCAGTCGATGTGATCCTTAAGGAGTGACGATAAGGCCCTCGCCGCCTCCGAGGCCCCGCTGAGGCTGCCCTCCGTTATGCTGTCCCTTAGCCTCTGGGTCAGCGATGCAAAGGCGCTGTGGTCCTCAAGCGCCCTCTTCACAAGGTCTGCTAGATCGCCCCCAAGCGCGGTGAGCCTGGGGAAGAGGATAGCCTCCTCCTTGGAGTGATGACATGAGATTATGTAGTCCAGGAGCCCGTTGAGGGACGCCAGGAAGTCCTCATCGACAAGTGATGAGGAGCCGAACCTCAGCGAGAGCCACTCGAGGGCCGACGCGACCCTCCTTATCAGCTGGTGCTCCTCAAGCAGCTGGGAAAGTGTCTGCTGCAAGGCCTCCTCAGCCGTTGGGCCCTGAAGAGTAGAGGGTTAATATAATGGAGCCAGGGACTCACAAAGGGGGCTCGCTTTGCCCTGGTACGGCTACAAGGGCAGGGTCCTGAAGGTTAACCTGACGTCCCAGAGGGCATCAGTTGAGGAGCTTAGGCTGGACTACGTCAAGCTCTACATAGGAGGCCTCGGTTATGCGGCCAGGGTCCTCTGGGACGAGCTGAGGCCTGGCGTCGACCCGCTGTCGCCTGATAACGTACTGATAGCCACGACCGGCCCCATGACCGGCACGCTGGCGCCTGGCTCGGGCAACATCTACTGGGCCTTCAAGTCGCCTCAGACGGGCGCCTGGGGAGAGACGAGGTCAGGCGGCAAGTTCGGGGCCTGGCTCAAGTACAGCGGCTTCGACATGGTGGTGATAACTGGCAGGGCGCAGGAGCCCGTTTACCTCTACCTTGAGGGCGGCAGGGCTGAGATCAGGAGCGCGAAGAGGTACTGGGGGATGACCGTTCATGAGGTCACTGACGCGCTCCGGGAGGACACGGGCGCTAGGGACGCCTCCGTGGCAACCATAGGCCCGGGCGGGGAGAACCTGGTCAGGTTCGCCGCGATAATGAACGACTACGACAGGGCCGCTGGCAGGACCGGCGGAGGCGCGGTCATGGGGTCGAAGAACCTGAAGGCCATAGTGGCGGCAGGAGGCGAGGGGGTAGAGGTCTATGACCCCGAGGGCTTCCTGGCCTCGGCCCTTGAGGCTCAGAACGCCATAAGGTCAGACCCCGGCAACAGGGCGATGGGCGAGCACGGGACCATCGGGGGACTCCTGAGCCTTAACGCTGCGGGCGCCCTCCCCACGGCCAACTTCGAGACAGGCTACTTTGAGGGGGCCTACAAGATATCTCATGAGGCGTTGGAGAGGAACTACATGATAAAGAGGAGGGCCTGCCACTCCTGCGTCATAGGGTGCTCCAGGTACAGCTACGTGGCGGCAGGCCCCTACGCCACGCCGCCCAACGAGGGACCTGAGTACGAGACAACTGACATGAACGGCGCCATGCCCATGATAGACAACATGGAGGTAGTGATCAGGGTCAACTGGCTCGCCAACAACTACGGCCTCGACACTATATCGTTGGGCCACACTATATCGTGGGCCATAGAGGCCTATCAGAAGGGCCTGATAACTAAGCAGGACACAGGGGGCCTTGAGCTTAAGTGGGACGACCCCGAGACCTACCTTCAGCTCATCGACATGATAGCGTACAGGAGGGGCTTTGGGAACATATTGGCAGAGGGCAGCTACAGGGCCGCCAAGGCCCTGGGGAAGGCGGAGGACCTGGTAAACCACGTCAAGGGGCTTGAGCTGCCGGCCCACGACCCAAGGGTTGAGTCAAAGCTGTTGGCAATTCAGTACGCCGTGATGCCGAGGGGCGCCTGTCACGTCCACCCCATCTACCCATCCTACGACATGATGCAGGTGGACGCTGGCCTCAAGGACTTCGGCCTCCCCTGGCCTCTCCCCGACAGGCTTGCCGAGACAGGGGTTGGCAAGGGCATAGCATACAAGGTGTTAGCATCCTACGGTGAGGCTTTCAACAACCTGGGCTACTGCATCTTCTACTCGGCGGCCCCGGAGAGCGGCGTCCTGAGCCCCAGGAGGCTGGCAAAGCTATACGCTACGCTCACGGGGATCCAGGTGAGCCCCCAGGAGATACTGGAGGCCGGCGAGAGGACGTGGCAGCTGAAGAAGGCGTTCAACGTTAGGGAAGGGCTTACCAGGGAGCACGACAGGCTCCCGAAGCGCATGGTGACGCCCATACTCTCAGGGCCGGCCAAGGGCCTGAAGGTCGAGAACCCCGAGGGGCTGATCGACGAGGCCTATGACGCCTTTGGGTGGGACAAGAGAACTGGCTACATAAAGAGGTCGACGCTCCTCAGGCTCAAGCTCGACGACGTTGCTAAGCAGCTGGAGTCCATGGGCAGGATAGCCGAGTGAGAGGCCTTTGGGCCCGCAGATAGAGTGCGACCCCTTCGTCAGGGAGCACGTTGTTGAGGTCTGCAGGGACTCCTGCGCCGAGAAGTCCGTGGGGCCTGAGGACTTCAGGGCCTGCGTCGAGGTCTGCGTTGAGGAGCTCAGGAGAAGGTGCGCTACAGCCTAGAGATAAGGTCGTAAAGCTTCAGGCCGTTGCCTGTCAACATCAGCACAGCTCCCTCAACGTCAACCCCTGCTTCCCTGAGCAGCCTTGCCGCAGCGTAGGCGGTCGCCGAGGTGGGCTCTGCCATGAAGCCCATCCTCCAGAGCTCCTTTGTAGCCTCGGCTATCTCAGGGTCAGAGACAACGACGAGGCCGCCCCCGCTCTCACTTACGGCCTTAGCTGCCTCGGGGGCCCTGGGGGCGTCCCTAAGGACGAGGCCGTCGGCCAGCCTTGACTCTAAGGACCTGCCTACTGCTAAAGGCTTCAGGTACTTGGCTAGGGAGGGATTAGAGGAGCCCTGAACAGCGTAAAGCCTAACCCTGCCTCTCGAGCCCCTCCATATTCCAAGCAGCAGGGAGAAGCTGGCCGAGGGCACTATAACTGACCTCACGTCCTCAGGCAGCTCCTGACCGGCGGACTTCACGCCTTCAAGGAAGACGGCGCTCCTTGAGTGGGACACGTAGAAGCACCTTGAGGAGAGGCTCTCGGCGAACCTGGCGGCCTCCTCCCTTGTGGGCAGCTCAACGACGTTAGCCCCGAGCGACCTCAGGACCTCCTTCTTGCCCTGGGGAGCTGAGGCGGGCACCGCTATAGTGGCCTCAAGGCCTAGGTAGGCCGCGTATGTGGCAGTCGAGATGCCTGAGTTGCCGCTCGAGTCCTCAACAGCGCACCTGTACCCTAGGTCCCTTGCCAGCTGGAGGCTGACCGAGGTCCCCCTGTCCTTAAAGCTCCCCGAGGGGTTCAGGTACTCAAGCTTGAAGCCGAGGACGCCGAGCCTGGTCCTCCTGTAGACGAGAGGCGTGTTCCCCTCGCCCAGCAGCCTCCCATACTTAGGCAGCTCGCCCTCCAGCTCCAGGGCTCCCCCGCACCTAGGGCAGAAGGGGTAATACCTGCCCTCCTCCCCCTTAAACCCGCACCTCGGGCATGTAAGCCTCCACACGGCCCTTCACAGGCTGGATAGGCCTAGTATCCTTATAAGCTCGTTGTAGACCCGTGCAGCGGCCGTCTCGTCCTTAACGTTCTCTATAATGACCAGCCTGCCTATTATGGTCACGGAGGTTTCTCTCCCTGGTCAGAACCCTCACCCAGCCTGGCCTCGCCATGACCAGCCTGTTAGTCCTCTCAAGCGCCCTCAGGCCTCCTCTAGGTTGATCGGCCTGTCAAGACTCACCTTGAACGCGTTGGAGTCGCAAAGCCTGAAGACACCGTAGGAGGGCCTCCTTGGGAGCATCTCGAACCTGCCGACCCGCAGACGGGGGCATTGAGGGTCTCTCCTAACGGATATCTTCTCTATGTTCATGAGCCGCCCGTCGATCAGTATCAGCTCCCCTGGCTCCGGCTCGTCGCCGGCCAGGTACCTGAGCGCGAGCCCTGCAGCCACGAACCAGTCATGATAGTCACGGTCCCGATAGTTGGGATTGTGCCACAGGACGTGTCCTGGGCCATCTCTGGGCTCATGAAGCACCTAAGGCATGGTCCTTCCTTGGGCTTATGAACATGACCGTGCCGTACTACCCGTTGACCCCTGCGTAGACCCAGGGCTTCCCCATCTTCACGGCGGCCTCGTTTATGAGGAATAATGTACTGCAACCTCGGCCTATGCTAACCGGCCGCCGGCCTCTGCGCCAAAGTCCTGCCCTAGGGCCTCAGGCCGTGAAGCCTCTTCACGGCTTCGCGGTCGGGCTCGCAGCGGGAATGTTGTCTCCTCATCAGCCTGCATATATGGTCCCCAGGAGGCCTATAATGTTGTTGGAGGCCTCAAACATTTAAAAGCCCGGAAGGCATTCACAACATGCGGTGGGCCCGTAGCTCAGCCAGGTTTTAGAGCGGCGGGCTCAGACCCGTAGGCAGGTTCAAGCCCCTCCGATCCCACCACATCCGGCTTTCCCATTCCGTGTGCAGGGCAGAGCTGTTACTCATGGATAATACTGGCGCCGGAAGCCTATTACAACGCGGTTTGTGAGGAGCAAGTTAGAGGTGCGTAGGTGAAATTATTTAGTGCTGCTTATTATTTTTGATCAATAGGCGTTTAATTGTGAGGTTGAGAAGACAGCATGAGTTCGTCGAGTACTACTTTAGGGAGTTTCAAAACAGGGTCTTGAGCGGTGGCGACAGGTTTTCACTCGAAAGGTTAGGGCAACTGGTTATTCAGTCGCTGCTGGACTTAGCGGCGATGCTTGCCGTCAATGAGATTGGTAGGAAGCCTGAGACCTACCGCGAATTGGCCCTTTGGCTCTCTAGGAAGCTTAACCTAGGTGAGGAGTTTGGTAGGTTTCTTGTGGGTTTAGCAGGCTTTAGGAACCTACTGGTTCACGGCTATGTGGAAATCGACGTTTCGATAGAGATGGAGACGTTTAGAGAAATGATCGATAAGTTACCTGCCGCACTCAATAAGCTGAGGGACGTGGTTGATAATGACCCAAGCCCTGGCACAGGCAGTGATGCCTTAGGCAGCGTCTTCGTTAAGCACGGTGTCAAGTACGCGTTCCTCTTTGGTTCAAGGGCCAGGGCTGGTGCTGGTAGGGATTATGACATAGCTGTTGTCTTTGAGAGGAGACCCAATAACGCCCTTGAGTTAGGTCTATTGATCGTCGATCTGGCCGAGGCGTTGGGCGTTCACGAGGATTTAATAGACCTAGTCGATCTCGATAGTGCGCCGCTGACCATAGTCAAGACTGTGATTGATGAGGGCAGGGTTTTACGAGGCGGTGATGAGGCCCTTGATTACCTATGGCGTAAATACCTGGCGTACCTGGACGCTAACGAGATAGAGCACCTCATCGCCCCTGGTTAATCTCATCAATGGTTCTCCATCGGGTTGCTCGTAAATCCTAAAGGGCGAGAAGGAGGTCAGAATCGTAGGTCTTCCCATTCAGGGAGCCCGCCTATCTCCTCAAAGCGCTTAGGGGGCCTTTTGAAGTGTTAGGTTATTTTAAAAGTGCAGAGAACCGCTTTCCAGCGACCGCCTATGCTCTCCCTCCGCACAATCATGGTCCTCCTAGTGACGGGGGTTACAGTAGGCGCCCTCACGGGGATCAGCGGTAGCAGCGGAGTGGCCATGGTCGTGCCCGTGCTGAGCATGATGGGGCTCTCCTTTCAAGATTCCATCGGGACGGGCCTGCTGGTTGACGTTATAACCACGCCAGTGGTCTTATACGTCTACCTGAAACACAGAAATGTGTCAGTGAAAAACGGCATTTCCATGGACCTTGGGGTGGCGCTGGGGCCCAGATAGGGACCCGCCTGGCGATAAGCCTGCCGCAGAGGCACCTTGAAAGGGGCTTCGTCATGTTCATACTGGTGCTCACCGCCGCGATGTTCAGGAGGAGCAGGGACCCGAGGTCGCTGCTCGCCCTAGAGAAGAAACGCGGTAAGCCTTGAGAAATGGGTGACGCCAGTCGCGTTCGCGATCAGCATACCCATGGGCATTCTTACCGGCACGCTGGGCGCGAGCGGCGGCGCAATCTTCACGGGGATAGCGGCATTCCTCTTTCCCATCAGCGCACAGGGCATTGTCGGGACAGCCACGCTCGCCATGATACTCTCCGCGCTCAGCGGGGTGGCTGGTTACGCTTTACTTCGGCAGGGTGAATTACGCCTACGCGGTCGTGATCGGTTTGACTTCCTTGGCTTCCGCTACTTCCTTTCTAGGTTTGCCAACAAGGCGTCGGAAAAGAAGGTATACCTTGTAATGGGGATCGTCTTCCTTGCCGTGGGCGTGATGGAGACGTTAAATATTATGGGACTCCTGTGACTGACATGCACGGCGTTAAGATAATCCGACTTCAAGGGTTTGCGAACCTTAGCAATCCTTAGGGTCACAGTCCCTCTGATGGTCGCCGGACCTCCTCGTCGGTAACGGCACTTGTCTGCTCTGCAAAGGCGTTAAGACCGAGGACTGCTCCTGCTTCGAAGGTAAGATAGCCGAGGTTCAGCATGGCGGACAAGGCCAAGGGGAAAGTGAAACGTGTGGCGTTGCCCAGGAGAAGAGGAGCTTTTCAAGGAAGTCGATGACCAGACCGTTTCGCCTATACTGTAACTTCGCTTCCTGCCGATGAAGGTGCTTCACGAGCTCGGCGCCCTGGCGATCTGCTGGGCTACCCTCTCAACGCATCATATGATGAGGACAATGAGTTCGTTGCAAACACCCTGGTTCTACCGTAAACTGATGGACGCAGTGGAGCTGAGGACCCAGGAGTACGGCATGAAGGCCTTCGAGGTCATCGAGCACGACATGCCCAAGCATATAGCTACATCGATGAGGAGGGGAAGAGACGAGGATGTGGTCAGGGCTAGGCCCCACTAAGCGTGAAGGACCCCCTTCACTGTGAAGGCACTCGTCTTAGGGCAGCGCTGCCTTCAAAAGGGGAAACCACGTCAGCGGCATGCAGACGCCAGGCCAACACCCTTGTAAAACATCATGATAGGCGTGGCCGGCGACGTGAGAGAGATAGCCGCGAACGAGGCCCAGGCGGCCAGGATGGTGAAGGCCTCCGCCACCAGGATCAACGTCTTCATTGTGCCCAGGGT
>OFEH01000543.1_pt1 | contig 11504 bp, 14 predicted proteins | sample 1521031 | NCBI WGS metagenome assembly OFEH01 (sample SAMN05518350, study PRJEB24110) | hypersaline lake metagenome | isolation source: Grendel Spring, Yellowstone National Park, Wyoming, USA | place: USA:Grendel Spring, Yellowstone National Park, Wyoming, USA | collected 2011-11-16
GCCCTTTTTATGTTTGTTTCGGTTTTGCTTACACTTACTGGTTCTTTAAATACATATATCAAAAATGAGCTGTTAAAACTCTTTCTTACTTCAAGGTTTGGATAAGACAATATGTATGTTCCGTATTCTTCCATAAACTCTTTTATGGTAAGATAACCCGCTTGAAATAAAAGATTTTCTACCCTTATATTATCCACATCAAGATTTGATAAAATCTCGTCTCCTACTTCCAAGCTCTCAAGCTCTGGTATGTAATATCTATTTTTCATAAACATCTTAATAAGAAATGTAGGTGTTCCTGTCTCAAACCAGTATGGTTTAAACATCTTCTTATCAAACAAAAGCAATATATCAAAAGGATTGTAAACACTCTCTCCAAGCCAACTATAACCGTTATACCAGACTTTTATCTTCTCTTTATCAAAATCCTTTAGCCTGTCTTCAAACACACTTTCAAGCTCAGATTGGGTATAACCGCAAACAGTGGCAAAGCTTGGGTCTATGGTAATATCGTTTAGCTGGTTTAATCCACTAAAGATAGAAACTTTTGAAAACCTTGATACGCCTATAAGAAATACAAGCTTTAAATATGGGTCAGAGGGCTTTAATATCTCAAAGAACTTTTTTAGTATATCTCTATTTCTTCTTGCTTTTTCTATGTCTTCTATTACATCAAGTATTGGCTTATCGTATTCATCTATCAAAACCACTACTTTTTGATTATATTTTTCGTATAATTTTTGAATAAGCTCTTGGAATTTTAGAGGTATGAGTCTTTTGCTTAGTTTTATCTGATACTTTTTAGCTATATCTTCTAGGAAAGAGTTTATAGATTCTTTGAGATTTTCCTCTGTATCTGGATAAGCTTGACTTAAATCAAACTTTATAATAGGATATCTTTTCTCCCAATCCCAATTATCGTATAGATATAACCCTTTAAATAGCTCTTTGTTGCCAGAAAAAGCTTCTTTTAGTGTATCAAGAAAAAGAGATTTGCCAAACCTTCTGGGGCGAGATAGAAAGTAATATTTGCTAGTTAGTTTTGGTATAAAATGTGTTTTATCTACATAGTAAAAACCACCTTCTATAATATCTCTAAATGTTTGTATGCCTATTGGCAAATATTTCATAATATGATTATAACATTATTCATTTTAGGCTTTTAAAAGCCAGAAAACCCTTTGATAGCTTAATTGGTGTGTAGCCTAAATGTTTTAAAGGTTTAAGGTCCTCGTTTTCTCCTAAGACAAGAAATATATATTTGTTTGATAGTTTTTCCATCGTGCTTACTATGTCAAGGGGTTTGCCAAAAGCCCTTTCTATAGTGGCCTCAAAGGTTTTTTCTAAACGAGTGGCATCTTTGCACAAAACCTCGTAATTTAGACCAAGCTTAACTTTTATATGCTCTAAAAAAGCACATTTTTTTGCCACAACTTCTATTAGACTAACTTTTAGATCCTTATCAAGGATAGAAAACACCACACCTAAAAAACCAGCTCCAGCTCCTACATCTGCTATTTCTTTTATATCAAAATCTTTTAATTTGTAAAATATCTCTTCAGCGTCTTTTATGTGTCTTTCATAAATCTTTGATTCATCGGCTTTTGATATGAGCTTATGTACCTTGTTCCATTTTAGAAGCTCTTTTGCGTATATATCGTATATGTTATCCCCATTATACTTCAGCAGGTTTTCATAACCTCCACAAGGGCAGATATTTTAACTATGATATCAAAAGAATGTTCGGCATGTTCTACAATCTTATTGCCGAGCTGTTCTTCCTTGCCTTGCTTTTTCATCTTTTCTATTTCCATACCTATTTGGTGATATTTTTTGTGAGAATCTTCAATATCTGTAAATATCGTGTTTGCCGCTGGACCACCACATACTTGAACCATACTCTTAGTATTTTTATCGTAATACCATCTTCCGAAGTTACATTATGTATGATCCGGCACAGAGAAATCAAGTTCGTCTTCCACCATTTTTACGATATTAAGCATAAACCTTTCATGCTCTACAATCCTTAGATAAAGCTCTGAAAAAGCTCCCGGTTTTATATTCCTTAAATGTTCTATAGAATCTTCCGCAAGTTTTATGGCGTTTTCAACAACAGGTTTTTGCTCTCCTATAGTGTTCTTTATCTCTCCTAAGCATTCGCTAAAGGATTGTATGTTGTTTGTTATGTCGTTTACAACCGCAGACTGTTCTTCTGTGGCTGTACTTTGTTTTGCTATAAGCATAGAAAGCTCTTCAAAGCTGTTTTTGATACTGAAAAAGCCTTGTCTTAGATCTTCTATATAATCTTTGTTTTTGATTATTACCTTTTTGGCTTCCCCTGTTTTTGATATAGAGGTTTGTGTCTCTGGTAATATATTCCCTATCAGATCTTTTATATTGGTGGCTGATTTTACCGTTTTTTCGGCAAGTTTTCTAACCTCATCTGCCACCACAGCAAAACCTTTTCCCACCTCACCAGCACGAGCAGCTTCTATAGCAGCATTTAAAGCAAGTATATTTGTGTTTGCTCAGTGATCTCCATAATCACTTCCACTATTTGGCTTATAGACACTATGCTTTTTCCAAGCTTTTCTGCGCTATCGGCCACATCTTCTATAGCATTCACGGATAGTTCTATGTTTTTGGTGGTATCTTCGAGCTTCTTCAAACCTGATTCAACGTTGTTTGAAAGCTCTTTCGCAACCTCTTGTATACCGCGTATAGAGTTGCTGAGGTCTGCTATACTTTGGTTTACCTCAGTGACAGCATTTATAACAGAGTTTAGGTCCTCTTCAAAGGTTTTTACTTTGTTGTCTATCCTGTACTTATAGGTTTCTACCAAAGATAACGTATGATAAAGCTTAGAAATTGTCGGCATAACATTGTGCAGGGCACTATCTACTGATCTTTCATAGGTAGCATTTTTCCAAATAGAGGCGTAGTTTATCACGTTACCATCGTCGTCGTATATAGCTGTTCTGTAGGATTCTATTATGGTATTACCCATATGGATATCTGTGTTTTTCAAAACCTCACCGGGTTTTAGAGCTTTCAAAAGCTCCTTTACATGCTCTGGATCTTTGTGGAATTTATGAATAGATATGCCTAGCGGGTTTGACCAGTCTATGTTGTAGCCAAATGTTTTGCTTATACTATCCCCTTCTTTCTTTAGTATCTCAATACCTATTCTATTTATATAAACAAGCTCGTTTCCTTCTTTACCCGGTTTGAAATCTGGGGTTACTACAAAAACACCCTCCGACTGAAGGGCATCTAAAAGTTCAAATCCAAGCTTTGCTTTTTTTTCTAAAAGCCTCTAAATCTTGCTGCAAAGAGCTTAACTTTTCTTGTAGAGCGTCTTTTTCTTTTAGTATGTTGTCAAACTTTTCTTTGTAATCTTCTAAAGAAGCTTTAACGCTTGAAAGCTCAGATTTGTAAGTCTCATTTTCTTTTTCTAAAGCTTCAGCTTTACGCTTGAGCTCTTCGTTTTCCCTAACAAGATTCTTGCAAACTATTGTTCTCATGAAACACCTCCCAATACAAAACTTTTTATTATCCTACCCCAAACAGCCTGACAGCTATTATTATAATTTAATATAGACTAATGTCAAGCTTTTTATCTACACTATAGCTTAACAAAATATGCTATAATATATAGCTTGAAAACTTTCTATAGAAGGAGAAGATTGTTATGAAAAGGGTTAGTATTGAGCTTTTAGAAAGAGAAGCTTCTACAAAAGGTGATAAAAAAAGCAAGAGAAAAGAAGGGCTTGTGCCTGTAGAGATCTACGGCAAAGGCGTCCAAAATATACACGCTTACATGAGAATAAAAGACCTAGCAGCCATGCCTCACGGTACTACTTTTTTGATAGAAGCAAAGCTTGGTAACGAAGTATTGCCTTGCCTGTTGAAAGATATTCAATACGGATGGCTTGGGGATAATCCGGTGCATGTAGATTTGTACAACATATCAAACGTCACAGAGACCGATGTAGAAGTACCCCTTGAGTTTGTTGGTACTCCAAAAGGTGTAGAGCTTGGCGGTACCCTTGAAATACACCTTCACAGCATAGAGTTAAAGGTAAATCCAAGAGAAATACCAGACAAAATTGTTGTAGATATATCAGGCGTAGGTTTAGGCGGAGTTTTGCACGTTAAAGATTTGAATATACCGGCAAATTGTAGGTTGATGGAAGATCCGGAAGAAGTGGTGCTTGTAGTGGCAGAACCAGAAGAAACTAAAGAAGGCGAAGAAGAACAAGCTCAAGAAGCTGCTACCAAATAATGATAAAAGCTTTAGTGGGGCTTGGAAACCCAGGCCCCAAATACAAAGACACCAAGCACAACATAGGTTTTAAAGTAATAGACGAAATAGCTTTTAAATTGCATTTAAAAAATCCAATAGAAAAATATATGTCTATAGTTTTTCATATAAAAGAGAAAGATGTATATCTTATAAAACCACAAACCTTTATGAACAACTCTGGTATAGCACTTAGGCAGTTTGTGGAAAAAACAAAGATAGCGCCGAGTGATATACTTGTAATATACGATGACATGGATTTACCTATAGGCACTATAAAAATTAAGCCAAACGGAGGTTCTGGAGGTCACAACGGAGTGGAGTCTATTATAAGGGAGTTAAGAACCCAAGATTTTCCTAGGCTTAGAATAGGCATAGGAAGACCAGCTTCAAAAGAAGAGGTCACAAACTACGTTTTAAGTCCTTTTGAATACAAAGATACGCCTATTGTAAAAAAGACGATAGAGAAAGCTAGCGAATGCGCTATAAGAAGCTTAGAAGAGCCTTTAGAGTATGTTATGACTTTATGCAATACAAAAAGCTCTTAAAGTTTTTACCTATTTTAATAATTTCTGCTATAAATTTAAGTTGCTCTTCTATAACCTCTACGATAAACTATGAAGCCTACAAATTTGGCATAGAAAAATCTAAAGCTCCCTTAAAATATCTTGCAGATAGGATGGCTTATAATACATGTCCTACTTTTAAAGTATACAACAAGACCTATACGATACCAGTGGTGGCTGTAATGACTTATGTGGATTCAAACAACATAAACTATACAAGTGCTTTGGGTAAAACCCTCACAGAGCTTTTTAAAGATGCTCTTATAAGAGAATGTCATGTGAAAATCATAGAAATAAATTTATCCAAGTATGTGACGGTAAATTCCCATGGTGATGTAGCTCTTTCTTCCAATGTAAACGATTTAAGGACAAAATTTAGAACCTCTTACATATACCAAGGGATGTATACACTTACAAGACATCAGCTCATAGTATACACGAGACTTATAAACCTAAGAACAGGCAACATAGACAAAGCTTATACGGATGAAATACCAGTTAACGATGAGATAAGAGAACTCCATGACGAATAGTCATTCTTTGTTTCCAAAGAATTTTTTATATAAAAATATATTAAAAGCCATAATAGACGAATATATAAAAAACGGTAAACCCACATATGAAAGCTCCCATAAAAAGCTCGTTAAAAACGTCCCAATCGATGAAGCTCCCAATCTTGATATTTGATTTAGACTAAAAGCCCTCGCCATTTCTGAAGCGTCCACCATCTCACTCATCATAGATTGCTGGATTGGAAGCGCCAATACTCTAAAAGAAGGATAAAGGCTATAAAGGATCAAATCTATGTATAGGTTTTTTACAAGTGGCATAAAAAATATCATTAGAGTGCCTATGGTTCTTGTAAGTATTATGCTTTTAAGATTACCAAGATGTCTATACAATATGTTGGCAAAAAGGGGTGCAAAAGAAGCTAAAACTCCGCCCACAAAAGCCCAGGAGGCCATATCTGATTTTTTTATATGATAAACTATTATAAAAAATGGTATTAGAAAGGGTGTTATAAGCCCTTGGGAAAAGCCGTTTAAAAACCCTACCACCGAAAACTGACCTATGGTTTTTTTACTATTAAGAGTATCTAACCGACCTTTTTTGTGATAGGCGTCTATAGGTATTATGAAAAGTATGCCAACAAAAGACAGCAAAGAGGCTATCAAGAAAGCATCCTTATCGTTTGGAATATATTTTACCAAATAAGCTCCAAAGGCCCCAGATATACCTGTTAGGAAAGTGAATACAGAATAGGCAAACACTCTTTTTTCTTTTGGAATTATATCTGTGGCTAAAGCGTTTACCATAGGCATCACAGCCCCGCCAACCCCACCGCTCATTAAAGAACCAGTAGCAGAATACCCACCTAAAACAGCACTTAAAAAAGCTACTGTATAAGAAGGTTTTAAATACAAAAACAAAGCACTCAAGGGCAAAAGTAGCGATATCAATATAGTTGAGTTTTTCCTATGCCACACATCCGCTATTACACCGCCCACCACAGATAAAAGCGCTGTTGAGATGGTAGCCAAAGCGTATATAATTCCTAAGTATCCTATGCTTTTATGAAAATCTTTTAAAATAAGGTAAGGGAAAACCACCATAATAATCCCACCAGCGATACCCCTTAAAACCCTAAATATAGAAATATAAGCTATGTTTTTATACATTTAAGCCATATCTTTGAACTCTTTAAATATATAAAGAGCATCGTGAGGTCCAGGTGAGGCCTCTGGGTGAAATTGCACAGAATAATAAGGTATATTTTTGTGGATCATACCCTCTATGGTGTTGTCTAAAAGGTTTATATGTGTGACTTCCATAAAATCTGGTAAATCTTCTACGGCGTAGTTGTGATTTTGAGAAGTTATTACTACTCTATTGTTTCTCATATCCTTAACAGGATGATTGGCTCCGTGATGCCCAAATTTTAACTTGTAAGTTTTAGCTCCAATTGCCAAGGACATGATTTGATGACCAAGGCATATTCCAAATACAGGCTTTTTCCCAAAAAAATGTTTGGCTATGGCAATACCGTTTAGTACATTTGCTGGGTCTCCGGGTCCATTTGATAAAAACACTGCATCTGGATTCATAGCTTCTATATCTTCTTTTGGTATATTTGCTGGTACTACTGTGCAGGTGATGTCATTTTCTACAAGATATTTTATTATACTTTGTTTTACACCAAAATCCACCAATACAAAGTGTTTTGAGCTTTTATAAGCATGAATTGTATAAATTTTATCCGTAGTTACCTCAGATACCAAATCAAGAGAAGATATATCTTTTACCATTTTCACTTTTTCGTATATAACTTTTGGCTTTAGGTCTATAGTAGATATAAATCCTCTGGTAACGCCCCTTTCTCGTAGTATTTTTACCAAAGCTCTTGTGTCTATATTTGATATACCTACTATGTTGTGCTTTTCAAGATAAGAGGATAGAGTGTCTATAGACGTATGATTGCTATCTATTTTTGATATTTCCCTTACTACAAAACCTGCAACCTTTGGGGAGTCTGATTCTACATCGTCGTTGTTTACGCCGTAGTTTCCTATCTGGGGGTTTGTCATCACCACTATTTGGCCTTTGTAAGAGGGATCTGTTATAATCTCTTGATAACCTGTGATGGCTGTGTTAAATACCACTTCTCCAAAACATTCCCCAGTTTTACCAAAGGATTTGCCTATAAAGTATGTACCATCTTCAAGACATAAAATTGCTTTCATTAAAAGCTTATTATAACATAGTATTTTTTTCTAAAAGCTTTAAAACAGTATAATATATATCATGAAATATATCTATAAAAAGTTTATACTTTTTTTATAAAATTACGATATAATATATATAGCTTGACAAAAGCAGTATTAGATGCTATACTTTAGTTAAAGGAGGAGAAAGCTATGAATAGGTTTCTTACAATGCTGGCACCAGCCGTAGGACTGGGGTTCATGCTTTATGCAGCAAGCGCGCACGGAAATGAAGGAGCAGGTGTGTACGCAAACCCAGAACCAGACACCTGTAACAATGGCGCTTATTGGATTACATGTATTGACATCAACAAGATCAAAGCTCTTGGTAAAGAAGAGCACAAACCAGCCCCACCTCCACCACCTCCACCACCTCCACCACCTCCACCACCTCCACCTCCACCACCACCACCTCCACCTCCACCACCTCCAGTAAGTAAGCCAATAGTAAAACCACACGCTATGTACGGTTATTACAGAGTAAAACCATGCGATACTCTTTCTACAATAGCTCAAAGGATTTACGGTACCCAAGTATATTGGCCATCAATCTATGACCTAAACAGAAGAGCTATAGGTAGAGACCCATGGATATTAAGGGTTGGCATGAGGCTAAGATACTTAGTACACCTCACACCAGCCGAAAGAGCTAGAGCAAGACGTGAGTTCAATTATTGGACACTCAAGTACAAAGACAGAAAACGCAACCCTCTATGTATACTCCACGGCAAACCAGTAGAAGTAAAATCTCACGCCAAACACACGGCAAAAACCGTCAAAAAAGCTCACGAAAAAGCTAAAGCTGCAGCTAAGAAAGCCAAGAAGAAATAATCGTAAGTTTTCATAAAGCCAAAGCCCTATGGCCGGTTTAACCGCCGGTCTTGGGTTTTTTATATGATATATATAACAAATATTTTTACATTAAAGAATATTCTTCAAACTCTTCTTTGGATAAAAGCTTTTGATCTTCCACTGAAAAAACTAAATCTGATAATCTTGCAACATCTGTAAGATCGTGAGCTACAAATATTGTATAAAACTTATGCATCTTTGAAAATTCCAATATCTTATCTTGAATAAAATGCTTTGTTTTTCTATCAAGGGCTGAAAAAGGCTCATCCATAAGTAAAACTTTTGGAGCTCTTGCTATTGCTCTTGCTATTGCCACCCTTTGACGCTCACCACCAGATAGTTTGTTTGGGCGTTTATCTTTTAGATGTTCTATGTTAAAAGCTTTTAAAATCTCTAAAGCATGTTCTTTTGAAGAGGCATAAGCTACATTCTCAAGCACGCTCATATTTGGGAAAAGTGCAAAATCTTGAAATACAAATCCTATAGAGCGCTTCTTGGGAGCTAAAGATAAATTTTCGTCAAGCCATACCTCACCATCAACTACAATCTTACCCTTAGCTTCTTCTAAACCGGCTATTGCTCTTAAAGTTGTGGTTTTACCAATGCCAGATGGACCTACTATACCAAGTATTTGGCTTTTAGAAAGGTTGATTTCAAATTTAAAAAACTTGTTTTCAATACTTATTTCCATCATCTTTCTTGAAACCTTTTTAAAATTTGTAAAAAAATAAGTGTACTCATTGCTATTGCAAAGAGTATCAAAGCTGTGATGTTTGCTTGTTTATAGTTTAGTTCTTGTACATAATCAAATATAGCTATAGAAGCGGTCCTAGTTTTACCAGGAATATCACCCCCTACCATAAGCACAACGCCAAACTCACCGATGGTATGAGAAAACACAAGCACCAAAGCACTTATTATAGAATATTTGGCGTTTGGTATTATAACTTTTAAAAGCGTATAAAACTTTGATTTTCCAAGGGTATAAGAGGCTTCTATGATAGATTTTGGCACAGATCTAAAGCCTGACACTACCGGAGAAACAGCGAAAGGCAAGCTGTATATGATAGAACCCAAAAGAAGACCGTTAAAGTTAAAAAGAAGATGTATACCAATGTTGTTTAACAACCTTCCCAATGGGCTTTGAAGCCCAAATATATACATGATATAAAACCCAAGCACAGTGGGAGGAAGCACCAAAGGGCTCATGATAAAAGGTTCTACGATATCTGCCAATACGCTTTTACTAAAAGCTAAAAAATAAGATATAAAAATTCCCACCACGCCGAGGACTATCGTAGTGGATATAGCCACTTCAAAGCTTATCAAAAAAGGGCTGTAATCTATCATCTTGGTATGCCGTATCCAAAAGATTTCCAGATGCCTATCGCTTCTTGGGAATATAAAAAGTTAAAAAATCTCATGGCAGCATTTTTATCTTTTGTTGCTTTTATTACAGCAGCGCTTTGTACAATAGGTTTATAGCAAGCTTGAGGTATAAGGTAAAATTTACCCTCACTATGAAGCTGTGGTGCCAAGATAAGAGAATAAGAAACAAGTCCCACATCGGCATTTTTAGAAGCTACAAACTGAGTAGTTTGGATTATATTTTCACCGAAAATTATTTTATCTTTAACGTCGTTGTACACATGATAGCAATGAAGTGTAGATATACCAGCAACCCCATAAGGGGCTACTCTTGGACTTGCTATAGCCACTTTTTGAGCTTTTAAGAAAGCAAGTTTTGGATTATCCACATCTATATTTTTCGTGGTAAAAAGAGCAAGTTTGCCTACGGCGTAAGCTCTTGGTTTGTAAGATAAACCTTGTTTATAAAGAAGCTCAGGGTAATGTGTATCCGCAGACATAAATACATCTATAGGATAACCAGCTCTTATTTGATTGTAAAAGTTACCAGAAGCTCCGTATATAAACTTTAGTTTGTCTTGAGGATATTCTTTCTCATACAGTGCTGTCAAATCTTGCAATACAAATCTAAGATCAGCAGCAGCTGCCACTGTAATTGTAGCACCAAAGACTATTTTACTTGCTAAAAGCCCAAAAACTATAAACTTTTTCATAAAATCAACTCCTAAATTACATAAATCATTACGTTTGAGGCTTTTATTATGACATAAACCGAAGAGCCCTCTTTTATACCAAGCTCTTTCAAAGACTCTGTAGTGATTACAGAGCTAATGGTAAGCTCGGCTCCTATATCTACTTTTACAAGACTATTTACATCAGATTCAACTATCTGTTTGACGGTACCTTTTAAGATGTTTCTTACGCTCAATGGATATAGTTTTTCTACTTCCTCCCCTACTCCCAGTATAACATCAGAGGACTTTACAATAGCCACCACGTCTTTACCAGGTTTTAAATCTAGGGTATCTACTGCTTCTGTAGTTATTACAGACTTTATTGTAGCGCCGTTTCTTATTGAGATCACAACCTCTGAAACCGCTTGGGCTTTTTCTACAGCGCTTACTTTTCCAAGAAGCTGATTCCTTGCGGACAATTTCATATCTAATCTCCTTATAACGTATAAACTTTCTAACTCTTCTTCTTTTAAAAGCTCCAAAAACTTTTGGTATTCTTCTTGAATACGCTCATAATGCTTAAGGAGCCTTTTGCCGTATGGTGTAAGTATAGTTTGCCCACCATCTTTACCACCAGCTTTTGTATAAACAACAGGTTCTTCTGATAAGTTATTTATAGACTGTATATGGTCCCAAGCTGCTTTATAGCTCATCTTCATCTCTTTTGCAGCTTTTGATATAGAACCGTATTTGTCTATAAGCTTTAAAAGCTTATAACGACCTTCTCCAAAGAAGCCTTCACCATCTTTGTTTATAAAGATATCACCTTCAATTTCTATCATAAGCAATATTTTATAGTGAACTACCCCACCTTATAGAAGGTGTGGCTTCCTGCTTCATCGCATGATGGCTTTTTAGGTATCCCAGATGGGATACGGTCATCCACCAGAGCATGCTCCACAGGCTTAAAGTCGGGTCG